>Ga0307928_10001718_pt1 | contig 16718 bp, 25 predicted proteins | sample AceLakmetagen232_FD_201815 | JGI IMG/M metagenome (GOLD analysis project Ga0307928, IMG submission 201815) | Saline water microbial communities from Ace Lake, Antarctica - #232 | ecosystem: Environmental > Aquatic > Non-marine Saline and Alkaline > Saline | place: Antarctica: Ace Lake... | reverse complement strand
GGTCGTATAGGTCATGCTGTATGGCGGCAATGTCCTCGGCCCGGCCTCGGCATCCTCGACAATATTCATCGAGGCGAAGATCCCAGTTACAACCAACATCGCTATCGACGGCCACAGTTTCAGTTTTGATTTCATCTCAATTCCTTTCATTCAAAATGCTCAATCGTAGTGCATCGACAGTTGATTGTCTGTCCGGGTGAACCGGCAGGGTCTAACGGGTATCGCAATTTATCACCACCTACGGTGAACGGCTCATTAATCTCAACTTTCTGCCCATCGGCGAAAGTATGATCAGGTCGCGTCGCACCATCAATAGTGGCAAGCCATTCGTGGAATTTCACGCCCGCTTGCACCTGCCCGAAATAATCACCACCATTGACGGCAGTTCCCATTTCAGTTCTCGCTACTGTCTTTGCTCTCGATTGTAATTTCTTTTTATCAACAATATCTCCATTAATCCATTTGTCGTATAAATCCTTTATTCCGTTCTCGAGCTGATTAATTGTCCAGCCTTCGTCATAAGCGGTATCGAGTAACGCTCTCAGCTTCTTATAGGTATCATCGTTGACATACTTGATTCGATTCTGCTGGGTAGCTATCGCCTGCAATACATTAGGGTCTTTTAAATTAAACGATGACGAAACAGCCTTGCCATGCGATGACATGAATGCCTGTCCCGCTGACGCAACAGCAGCTGTGATAGGTGCTTTAGTCGCGGCGGTCAGAGCTTCATCTTCAGTTTTCATATTGAATAGCTCATTAACATGATCTGGCAGTTCGTCATCTTCGCCACGCTTAAATTCAGTCGGTGATATATGAGCTTTAAATAAGAACGAACTCATCATCGTGCCATTGGCCGTTGTCTCTTTCAGATTCTTCAATATCCACTTCTCTTCGGACGCAAAGAACTTCTGCATGATCTCAGTAAACTCAGGCTCAAAGCTCTCAGCCTTTTCATCGAATATCTGCCATTTCAACCGACGGGGGTCTGGTTTGTCATCAACCTTTGATTCTTGCCCGGCCACCAACGCTTTACCAGTATCACCAAGAGAGCTTGGCGCCGGCCTTGGATCTTTCAATACATTAGCAGCAGGATCATCAATCGGTTCCTTGCCAATCTCGATGAGTGCCATATTTGGAGTAAAGAAGCCACCACTAACGGCATCCCGCATTGCTCTAAATAGAATCGCTCTATCCTCCTGCAATGCAGCCACAGCCGACAGATCAGGTCTAACCCGGACATCATCGCCCCATGTCGGCCAGATAAGCTGATGGTCAAACGACATGAAGATAATATTCAATAGCGGAATCAGATTATTTGCCCAGAACGATCTATCCTGCATCAAGGCGTTGGCGAATGACGCATCTTTTAATATTCCGAGTTCAGCCGGTGGGACCGTCAGGAATGATAATATCTGCTCACGATTCAGCTCGATCATGGCGTTCATCATCATGTCGGATATCTTCTGCTCTATCTGCTTGATATCAAATCCAGCAGGGAGAATACCAGTGTTGAAAGATTTCTTATATCCCTTATGACGTTTGGCCCAGCTTTTCAGGAACTTCTTTTCATCTTCGGGTGTCATCCCGGCAAGACTGTCATTGGTGAAATATATATCAGGGCGGGCACTATTCTCAAAGAATGCCTTATGCCATTGCATCGCAAAGAAATTTGATTTGACCTCATCGAATATAGCTGTCAGTGGATTGACACCATCGAAGGCGAAACCCATATCATAAAAGTGAGCGAAGATTACTTCATCAAGCGGATAGAATATTTTCTTCTGCCATTTGTCATACATATATCCGGTCGGCTTGCCATCAGACTTATTGTATCTATTCTCAAACATCCATGAAGGGAATAACCATAGTGCAGACGGTGGCACTTGGAACTTCACATCCTTAGTGATAATTGACCGGCCAGTGATAACAAGCGATTGAACTAAGTGAGTCATCAAATGAATCTGGTTATTGAATGGATTTGGTCTCTGGAATAACTTCATCGCTTCGTGATCTTCATCGTCAACCCAAGTCGTCTGTCCATCGATTTTTGTCTTGCGCTGTATTTTAATAGGCAGAGTCGATACCTTGTTGGCAATCAGCTTGACAGCAGCACCGACGTTTGCATCAGTCCGATCAACACGCCTACTATCGAATTTGTTGGTAGTGAAGGTAACAGGCTTATTGCCGATACGAATAATCGTTTGATGCCATTCGTCATAATCGTGCTTGAGCTGGTCAAGTTCAGTATCGACCGTCGGTATCTTTTGCAGACCAAAACGTTCTAATATTTTCATACCTTGCCTATATAAAAATGATTTCGGATTGAGCTGTGCCCCATCCCATTAGTGTCGCTGCCATATTACAATAGCAGTCGGCGAAACGATGATGGTCTGCCTCGTCGCCTGAGTCCCAGACATATACTGGTGGGTTGCGCTTGACATCAAGGATTCTGGTTGGCGCGAACATCTGGTTGATCCAATCACCATTGTCTATATTCCGATAGCTTGCTGGAATGATAGCTTTTTTTCTTATGTATGTGCTGGTTGCATTGTCAAGCTGTTCGGTTCGATTGACGCTGATCTCTCTTTTATGCTTTTCTGCCGGTGTCGGGTCCAGTCGCCCGCTTCTCTCGCCCTTAGTGAAGAAACATAGAAAACCTTTTCTAAAGCTCTCAATGAATGTCCTCGCTGCATTAGTTTCCGGCAATGCATCGATGATACAGAATTTCACGCCCATGCGCTCAAACAGTCGGTGCAATGAAGTCCATTGTTTATCGTTTGGGACAATACCGGCCCATACCATCTTGCGGCAACCGTTCTCAAGGCAATCGATGCGGACATGGAGAACCTTGCCAACATCAACCCCAGCGATGGTGTCACTGTGCCTGTTCGGGAAATGATAGTCTTGACTGCACGCATCCAGATCATCATAGGATAGTTTCTCACCGGTCCCGGAATAAGGCAATCCGAGCTTCGAGTTGATGAATGCCTGATGTTCAAGCGGTTTAGACAATCCCTCGATGAAGTCAGCCCACAGGTCTTTGATCTTGAATTGATACGTGATAAGCTGACTGATATGATACCCGGAGCGATCGACACCTGGGCTACGAGCAATCCACTCAGCGGTTGCATCTTCACGCTCAATTGTGCCCATGCATTTCTTGCACATGATTTTGACATCATCACCTGATTCAACAGCCCAGTCCGTATCAAACAATTCATATCTCATATTATCAATCTGCCGACAGATATTCTTTTCCCAGCGTAAGTCCTGCCATTCGTTGCAATGTGGACACTTGAAGCTATAAACCTTTTTATCAGTCTTGTTATATTCGGAATGAATACCGTAACCGGATATCGTGGGGTTGCCAACCATACGGAACTTCGGCTCACGACCGAGGAGGATGCCGGTGGCGGCCGTCCTGTCTTTGGCGTATACAAGATTCGCCATATTGCATTGATCTAACTCATCGATGGCCACCGCTTGCACTGTTTTTGATTTAAAGGCCGTCTTTGATCCGGTTGTCACGAAATACGCCCCGCCCTGCCAGAAATGTTTCAAGCCGACATTATCGACTGAGCCTTTGCCCTCGGTATACAGCGGCACGCCATCAACAACACGCTCAAACCGGGTATGCGCAAAGTCATCCCGATCGGTATCAGTTGGGAATCCGTACAAAACAAAATTGCCCCGCATCATTTCAGCGAGGGTAAAGATTGTCAGATATTCGGATATGCCACACTGGACGGACTTCATCAGAACAATATAAGCGGCAGTATCTAAATAGATTGGCAGGAGCCATTCACGCATCATTAGCGTGCAACGGTCACCAAGACTATTCAGATGATGGTACAGCAACAGATACGCTTCAAGGGACTCGGATGCTATTTCTCTTGCTGAGTCGGTCACGAACCGTAAGTATGTCTGCTGTAAGCTGGTCTTGTCTTGCTTCGGGCATTGTATTCCAGACGTTGATAACATGACTTTGCGGGTCGGTTGATAAGTTACCCGCCATTTTCTCCTCTAATTCAAGGACTAATACAAAATCCCTGACATTAGCTTTAAAGTTTTTCTTTTGCATGCGCTGTAATAGTCTGACAGCTACGCCCTGACGGACGATTTGAACAACCTCAAGATTGGTTAATGTCTTCTCTAATATCTTTTCGTTATTTCGTTTAACCGCCTCGGCATGTAAATAAGTCTTGCGGTCTCCCCATTTTTCACGCTTTGAAATAGCTATTACGGTAGTCTTAGCGACTCCAAATTTATCTGCAATACTGGCTTTAGTCTTGTCTGCCATGAACATAGCAAACATTTTTTCCATCGTTGCTTTTGGAGTTCCAGCGTTTGACATCAAATCACCTCAAATTACTACACCCTGTAATAGTTTCAGCTCTGCCCGCTAAATAGTCATTGTTGAATAAGTTGTCAAGAATTAAATTGTTATGGGATTAAAAAAACCGGAGGGATCTCGATTTATATAAGCCCGTTAACGTGGACTCCGAGATCCTCGGAGCATGTCAACTCTCCGACACTCCGGCGGTTCTATATAATAATATCTCAATAATTTGTCAATAAAAAACCGCCAGAATGGGGGGACACCCGGCGGCCTAAATACTAACATTAACTGGGAGGAAAAATGTTACTCTGAATATATGATTTTTTTATGCGGTGTCAAGATTGTTTTTGTTTAATTTTTCAATTCCCTTGCAAATCCAATCTGCAATATTTCTTATAAATAATAACTCTTTTTATCTTCAAAACAATTTCTCCTGTGCTAATCTCCGTTTTGCTCAATTGTTTCACGTGTTACACTCTCCCCGCTATAAATCGCGGCACTGGTGATAATTGACTCAATATTTTATCCCGATTATCTTCTATCAGCTTTTTGAACTCGTTTTCCTTGTTGGTTTCGATCTGGTGACATTCCTTGCAGAGCCATTCGACAAATAACGGTCGGTCATAATCTGGATGGTGCATTTGGCTATTCGGGTTTCCGCACTTCTGGCACGGTTGCTTTATCAATTTCCCCCGCTTGAGATAAACCCGGGCATATGATCGGGCGACACCTTTTCTCCTCTGCTCCTCTGACGGCCTGTGAGTCTTGCGCCATTTCCGCATATAGACGGAGTGGGGTTTAGTCGATAATTTTTTCATAATTATTTTTTAACTGGTATGGAAGCCCGGCCACACTCAGGGCAAAATCGCCAATCGGTTTCCCAGTCGGTTACTGATGCTTCATTATTTCCCTTATCCCAAAATGCAAAATGTGGTATGTCGTCTGGCCACATACCTACTTTTCTAAAACATCTGCAAGTTGGCATATGAGGTTTCTTAAATGGTTGCCATACAGTGAAGATGGTAATAAGCCTATTCCAAAATCTAATAATTTTATCTTTCATGTGATTGACCTCCCTTTCAATAACCGGGCGATGGTAAGTCGCCCGGCAGTTTTTGTATAGACGACAAGGCAAAGTATTATCCAGTGGCATCCTCCTTATCGGTTATGGCCGTTTCATCGGACACCACTTCTAATCGGTCAATTGAAAACCATTGTCGTTGACTTCTCTCGAAGCCATTGTCCGACGAACCTTCCATACCGGCTTGAGTTGAATCATGCAAATGTTCACAGATGGCAACAACCGTCCCGAGACAACCCGTAATTTTATCTCGCGCGGTGCAACCCAATTTGATTTCCGACATCTCATTTCTCCTTTAATAAATAGGTTTTCGATAAGCGGGCAACTGATCTATTCAGTTTACCTTATCGGTTTTGAGCGGCAGACTTTTCTGCGCCTTTTCTTTTTTGCTTTTCGGTGGATCAGTGACACCGAGTTCCGGCTGCTTTTTGGCGATGGTCAACATTAGAATATTACCGGCCTCAATTGCCTCTGACAACATTGTACCGGCATCTTTCTTTTGACCCCGGACCGGACAAATGAATTTCAATTCGTACATGCTCTTGCCATCAGACGGCCGGGGTTTTTCGTTTTTGCCAACCAGCTTGCAACCTTCGAGCGTGACCAGATCGGTAATCTTAACCGTTTCCTTGATGTCTTTCATGGTTATGTTCTTTTTGGTGGTTGATGGTTTGCGATTGCCTTTGTTTTCTGGTCCACCCTTTGATAGTTTTGGCATTTCGATACTCCTTTTTAGGTTTCTGGTTTGCCTGGCTCATAAAAATGCCAGAAATAATCATCTTCTGATTTCCGGGTTCCTCCTCTTTACCAATTTTTACACCAGAACGCCCAGACAATACCATTTGACCGGACAAGCAACACGGAATCTGGTGGAACTTTTTTAATTATCGCAAAACCAAGTGTGCCCATTCCAATTGAATCATCGTGCAAAGTTATATTTATTTCTCTGTAATATTCGGACGCACTGTCACCACTTATCAATTCGATGTATCGTACCCGGGCACTGTCAAGAACAACATATTCCTCCTGACGCAATAAATCTAATATGAACTGGTCATGGATCGAGAGCAGCTGGACATTGATGTTGTTATATGGATTGTCATCTTTGGCGCATGAACATATTAAAACGAAGATGACGAACGCCAACGCGGTGCCGAGTAATATCCCGAACAACTTGGCGCCAAAGCTCGGTTGAAACATACCTGGCTTTTGGTTTGGCTTGAGCAATACCGAATTTTCTGGAACATATAAGTCGCCATCGACCGGTTGTTTTCCTTTTTGACCCATCTGCTTTCTTACCCTGGCAATGGTTTCCTTACCGAATTCGCCCGATGGTTCGTCTGGTGACTCCTTGCACGCATTGATGATGCCCGGCCATTTTTTCTTTTTCATAATCAACTCCCCACTTTCAATATCTTACCCCGTAAGTACAGGGCGATGCCATAGGCCGAATACAAATCTAAATTTGGAAATTCCATTTGATACTTATCATCCATAAACGCCTTGACTATTTTCATGTTCGCCATATGCTTTGCACCGATATAAGATTTCCATTGCGGGGGATAACATATTCTGGCATTGAATCCGAAAACAATACTGACCGAACAGGCACACGAGGCAAACGCTTCATTAACTTTTGAGGATGCACCACCGCGAAAAGACGACATTGGATATTCGATCATAACGTGAAAATCTCTTTTCTTTGCGATTTGAATTTTTATAAATGATAATTCCCTTATCATATCCAGTAATAAATCAACTGGCCGGTAAGCCTCATTTCCTTTTGCCTTGCGTTGTGCCTGACAACAAAATTGGTGAAATACTTTTCCGTCATCGTCAATAACAATAACTCCGGTATTGGTGTATGACGGGTCGATGCCGATGTGTAGATTTCCCATCATTCCCCCCTCTGGACGACTGTGTCCCTGCAGGAATAAGCTCTCGTGGTATCTTCCCCTGCTTTTAAGCCATAGGGCATTGACAGCAGTATCAATAATAAGATTAATGTTTTCATTTTTCCTCCAGCTTTATGTAATTAGGATGTTGACCTGTCATATGTCTGGATAAATTTTTAAAAGTGCAATTGCAGCAGGGGCAGACTCCGTTATGAATACGCTTTTTGGTGCGGTTCAAATGGCCCTTGTATGCGTCGCGGCTTTTCCGGGTAGTTCTAACTTCCCGCCTCGTTTCATTGAGTTGGTCTTTTAAATGTGTCATCCTCGATGCCAACAATTGATTCTGTTCTCGAAGTTTTTCCTCGTTGGATTTGGCTGTAAAATATTGTTCGTGACCCGCTGGACAAGAAAAACATTTGTGGTCTTTTTCGCAAGTTCTTTTAAATTCCGCAGTCATCGCAAATTCCACATGGCATTTACAGCAAACGATAACTTCAAATACCGTCGTGTTTGTAAAATTACTCATTATTCCTCCAGTTTATTTTGACAATCGTATCGTTTAAGTGATTGCAGTTTTTTTATGTTTTCACTTTGCTTTCGCATTTGTTGGCGTAAAAAATAAATAGCTGCTTTTTTTGCGTCGCTGAATTTTATAAAATTATCCTCAGATGATTGATGATGATAAACAATATCAGCTTCATTTTCTAAATTAATAACAACCGCCCAATGCTTATTCATTTTTACAACCCAATAGTTTATTATCATTTTGACCAATATCAATTTGCTTGAGACTGCCATCAGGTAATTTCAACTGGCCGGTATCTTTATCAAGAAAACCTAAAGCAATATTTTCCGCATCCATTGAGCCTATCAATTTTCGAGGCGGCGCTTTCAGTTGCGGTTGCCGAGCGAAGAAACAATACATTTCTGCAAATTCTTTTCTCCAGAATGACATTTGTCTTAGACTATATTTATCAGCATGTATTTCCCTGAGTTTACTACCGATCTTGTGCCATCCCCCGTAACGCAAAATTACATGATGAATAATAGGATCGTCAAAACTGACCGTCATGGTCGGACCCTGAATTTCGTTCTTATTAAGAACTTCCTCAACCGCGATTAATGCTCGAGCCTCAAGATTTCCTGACGGGTTGATATATTCGATGAACTCAGCGGGCAGCGGAAATTTCGCATAGACTCTTTGAGTGACAATATTATTAATGGCAGGCTTAATTTCTTCGATAGGATATTTCTCAAGGGCAGTGATGTAAATTGTGATCGCCGTTTCCGATAGAGTTTTATTATACAGCTCAGCCATACCGGTGATCAGAGTTGCCAATTCAATTCTGTCCGATTTTTTCATTTTCAGCATCCTCCTTATCCATACGGTCCAAAACCCTCTGCATGTTCCTGGCTGTCTCTTGCCCTGCCGGTGACAGCTTATCAAATGCGGTCGCTGGGGTAGCTATTGATTGGGCTACTTGATTGGCTTTCAATTTCAAGCTGGCAATAGTGAAACCAGTTTTATGTTTGATGAACTGATCGTTGCTATTAAAAAACGCTGTGATAATCTTTTTCAGCGGTTTATATTTGAATTGAGATAATAATTTTTTAATTAGACTTCCATCCTTGCCACCATCGAATCCATATTTGAGCGGTTTTCCATCTTCATCTTTAAATTTATTCCCATATTCTTTTGTCCAATGTTCGATGATTAAAGTATGTTCACTGGTTGATTTTTCAGCTTTCCTTTTGGGCGGTTTTTTTGGTGGGGCGGGCTTGCCCGGCAATTCTACTATACTCTTATCTTCTCTACTATTCTCTACTATACTATTCTCTACTATACTATGTGGCGTCAAGGGTAGCTCAACCTGTGGTTTCGGAGGTTTCTTCCATTTTAATTTTGGGTGCTTAGTGTCAACACCGCATACAGTTATGGTATTATTGTCTGGCATTTTAATTAAGCCAAGCTCACACAATTTTGTGAGGCCTATTGACACACTCCTTGCATCAATGCGACAAAGTCGTGCAATTGTGTTACATAAATGTGGCATTTTTGTAGTGACTTTGTGACAATCCACCGCAAAACACCAGAGAACTACATACATCCAGCGTTGGCTTGCAGTCAAAGCATCGAGCCGGGAATCATTCAAAATGAAAGAAGTTTCTATTTGTGCGAAATATCCATCAGACATTATTTCACCATAAAAAAAGCGATGGGCAGACGTTGCTTAGTCTTATAATCACAAGTGATTTAAAACCGCCCGCCCAAAGCATATTGTCAAATTGATATGTAATTATAAAACTAAGCATACCCGATAATACGCCGAGTTTGAATTGTTGTCAACAAGAAAAATCATAATATTATTCTGTGATTATTCCAGCTTCTATTGCTTTTGATTTAAGAATTTGTATGGCTGGAACTGGCCTATTGCAGATTAAATCAACATTACCAGTCCAGCCCCCAATGACATTTGGAAAAACAGAAACCCACACCATTTCCTCCGGCTTTGGTTCAGGGTCGCCGTGTTCGATGTAATTTAAGGCGATTGATAGAGTTTCGCCATACTTGTTTTCCAACTCCTGTATTTCATTAATGTTTAAGGCGATATCAAAACCTTCTGCAAATTCCTTAAACAGTTCCATTTTCTCAATCATTCGGCAAGCGCGGTGCGATTTAAAGTCTGACGTAATATTGTGAAAAACCCTAATAACGTCAAGACACTCGTCATCGTCAATACAGATGTCTGTTTGCTCTCCGTCTTTATGGAGTCTTGATACTAATTTCATTTTATTTTCCTTTTTTTTATGCACCGCACGGCGACCGAAGCCGACCGTGCGTGCAATCCCCTCATTTTATAAGACCAATTTCTTTTACTTTTGATATTGGAAACCGACCAACATTTAATAGCCCATTATTTTGAATAATTTTATTCAAATCAAATGAATCATCAATCAAGACCAGTCTCAATGTTTTTTCATCTCCTGGCTTTAAACCATCATCATCTCCATGCTCAATAAAATCGAGACAGACCTTTAATCTTCTTTCTGTCCATGTTTCAAAAAAATCATCTCTGGTAATTTCCCCCTTATGGCACTCCAAGCCATCAATCATAAAGTCTTGAAGTTTGTTTGTTTTTTGAATTAATCTACACATGCGCTCCCAATTAAATTCTTTGTAACTATCAAGGTGAACGGAAATAACCGCAAAATCAGGATCACCCTTGATATGGAAATCAACCATCGTTCCGTCGTCTCGTTTCTTTAATATAAATTGCATATCAACCAACCTTTATGTTAAGTCTTTCAACTCCTCGAGTTGGTCTTTGTATTTGATGCCATCGGCTTCGGTGATGCCTTCATCCTGTCGCCAATGCCTTATCTCAGAGTTCAACTTCGCAAGTTTGGCCGAGCCAAACGCCTTCGTTTCCAACAAGAAATAGATATGGTCGAGCGTATCTATTGTGGCAAGTTTGACTTCCGGTTTATCTTCTGGCGGGTCGTCTTTGGTTTCCGGCTCGGTCTTATCCGCTAAGCCGGTCCTGATATCCTGATGCTCTTCCGCTTTACCCGGCGACATATCTGCATCGGATAGTTCGCCTTTGATTTTCTTTTTTGGTTCTTCGGCCTCACCAAAATACGCTTTAATTTTTGCGCCATCTTTGATTGCGTTAAGTACGCCAGTCAATTCAACAATTTCATCAGCCGTCCAACTATCCGTGCCAACGTATTTGTTTAATTTTTCAACGGGAATTTTCATCCGGTTAAATTGGATGATGAGATTTTTAATTTCCGCATCGGGGTCTTTGATACCCTGTGCCAATGTCTGACTGCAAATCATTATCCCATCTTCGACAAAGTCACGGGGCAGGATTCCAAAGATTGCGCCACGACTGGCGATGGCTCCGTGTTTCATTACCAACTCACGAAGATCCCGCTCGTCCGGTGTGACCCATTGAGTCCGGCCATCTTTTTTTCGTTGAATTGATTTCTTGAAAGTATCTTCGATTTCAACTTTGTTATTGGCCTCAACGTCCCAAGCCCAACCACGAATAGTCATATGCGTTTCGGTATCAGATACAACCTGAATTCCATACCTGACGTTGCCCCAACACCGAGCAAGCTCACGAGCCAGATAAACCGATGCACCCTTGATTTGCTTTTGGCCTCGGGGATATGAATACTGTGCGACTTTCGCCAATGACGTACGCTTGCATACTATATCCATTTTCCCAAACGCCTTCTTTTCATCGCGTGGAAAACGGCGCGACATAATCATTGCGCCCTGAATTTCCTGCAAAGCAGTCACGGCCTCACGGGTTTGAGATATTTCCCCGGTGTTTGTGTTGACCATTGCACCCTCAACCGTCGTCGCTTCTTTGTTTTCTGACATTTTTAAACTCCTTAATTTTTATTAGATTTAACAACAGTCACAACCGTCAGTCCAAAAGATCCATTTACGAAATGATATTCAACGCAATTATCATCACGTTGCCCAATCCAAACATCTCTTGGGTTAACCTCTGATTCATCAATTTTGTTAGCGACATATTGAATCGCATCTTCAAGATTTTCAAAATCGTCGCCACCATAACCATCTAAATCGGTAAAATATTTTCTACTCATCTCTTCCGCTCCAAAATCTGCACCTGTCCGTATAGGCACAATATTTTTTAGTACACATCCAACCCGAGGGGTCAGCCGCCGGGCACACTTTCAACGGGTCAACTTTTTGCGTCTTGCACAATTGAATGATAGTCGCAAACTGCTCTATCCGACGGTACAACGGGTCAATAAAGTTCTCACCGACCTTGACTGATCGCTGATATGTATGAAACGAAAACCCCGCCTTCGTTGGAAACGTCGACAGATAATCAAAGATGACAAAGTCAGGGTTTCGTTTCTGCCGCATCTTATAGGCCAGAGCATACATATATGATTGAATCGTATGAGCCGCCCCTTTATCCGGCGCGCCTGCCTTAGTCTTAACATCACGGATGCCTGCATATACTCTGGTATCTATCCGGCCAGACAAATCAAAATCATACCCCTTGAGTGTGATCACAAACGGCTCCTCAATACCTTTTGGAGTGATGCCGTCCATGACTTTGGTGTAGTACAGTTTCGTCAAGCCGATTGACCTGTCAACGAGAATGCCCTTGCTCTTTTCAAAGCCTTTGGAATCGTCACCGTATAGGTGCAATCCCTTGTCCCATTGATTGGTGATTTCATCACGGGTCGAATCATACAACATGCCGATTTCAGGTTTGACCTTTTCTTTTTTCTTGTGCTTCATTCCGGTTTCAACTCCGGCGTGAACGGCGATACCGGCGGCGGCGGCCAGACCAAACGGCCTCGTTTCATATTCGTCATGGATGCCGAACGTCTTGCCATACCGATAAACAAACTGCGGCCAGCATCCGGTCAAGGAACGGAGCATCGACTGGTGCAGTTGGGGTTTAGGATCAACCATCTATCCGCCCTTCCGATTCAATCCTGAGATGACCGTCATCAGTTTCATCGGCAATTAGAACCTCGGTAATAAAATATTGAATGCCGTTGCCCTTAGTTTCCTTTGCAAATTGTAAGCGCGTTTTTCTACCGCATTGCTCCCAGCCGTTGATACATACGATCTTCGGTTCGCCGATTAATTGTTCGCTCACCTTAATAAGGAACGTCAGACTTTCAGAATCCGACAGCTTGTCGATTTCAATATCATTCAGGAAAATATTATCATCCCTGAATTCCAAACCTTCGAACGGCAGCTCGGCATCGGCCAATACCTGTTTTGGAATTTCTTTGTCGAGCTTCTTATAGAAATCATCAAGCGCGGTATGTTTTTTCTCGACACCGTTCAAAGTTTCCTGCCGCTTCGCCATTTCTCTTTGCTTGAAGATGAAGTCCTGCGAGTCGTTGTATTCGTTGATAGTGGATTGCATTGATTCGATTTCGGGAGTTTCGAACTCAGCTAATACCGTTTCGTCTTCCTCGATACGAGTCTTATGAATATTAATATTATTATTGAGTTTCGCAATTTCATCTCGTAATCTTTCAATCGTGTCAGTTCTTGTTTTTATGCTTTTGAGACGACTATCATTATCGGCCTTTTCATCAATGATTGCATCTGCCAACTTCTTATAATTATTAATCTCATCCTTCGCATCCAACAGCTCCTGCGTCTTCTTAGTGACGTTGAAACCTGTCCAGTCCTTTTCGGAACCGGCGGGCATGTCCCTCATGTCCTGTTGGAGCGCATTGGTGAGACGAATTACTTCTTTGTTGATGATCGCCCGAAAATCATAAACGCCGGATTTGATTTTGTCTAACAACTCAATACCATGACACCTGAAATCAATCTTATCTGGATCGAATTCAATCAGTGCCAGGTCGATTTTATGTTTCCGCAGTATAGCCTTGAACGATTGTTTTTTGATTTTGAAATCAATCGCCAGTAGAAATAGTTCATTCCGTTTTTTACCCTTCGCCTGTGCGAATTGAATCGGGTTGTAATTGAATGGGTTCGGACCAACCAGCTCAGTCAAATAGGTCTGAGCCTTGTCAATCTTTTCACCATCCGCATCTTTGACAATGACACGATTTGTTTTAGTGCTGACCAATCGCTCAACAGATTGACCGTCCGTCAACTCGATCAGGGTTTCGGCTTTGCCATCGTCAGCATCATTGTTAATGACATTGATGTCGCTGCCAGTTGATATGAATGCGCCGGTGATGGCCTCAAGAAATGATGTCTTCCCGGAACCATTCTCCCCTCGTATCATGTTAATTTTCCCAAGAGAATCAATGCTTAGTCGCTTGATTCCCATCCAGTTTGAAATTGTGATTTTTGCAATCTGCATTTTAACCTCCGTTAATTAATTCATATATAATTCAGCCGAACTGGAGCAATAAGCTAAACACGACCATTCATGCTCCAACTGTCATTTTTGCCAAATCCTTCTGGTCCTGAAATCATAGGCCATCCTTTTACTTTATTGAGTGGGCGGTCCATAAATACCATCTGCTCAATATAGAACCCAACAAACGAGCCGTTCCATTGTTCTATATGCCACCTATCAAGCATTCTCTCAACTGTGTAGCATCGAGGGTGGCAGGTTGGGACTTTGCGGGATGGACTATCACAATGGCTGACATAGTAAATAGGGTAGGCAAAAACTCTCTTTCGACCACAATGAATGCAATATCGGTTTTTTGTAATACGATTTTTCATTTTTAAATATAGTTTTTTTATCCCCATAAATATCATCCTCCGTTATTAATTTCATTCATCATTCTTTTTTCAATGCTTCGACCTAACGCAAATCGAGCCAGACCAAAAACGTTATCTTTGAAATCAAGAATACAATCTTCCGCTAACCCTACCGAGCAACCATTTTTAATCATTTGTTTTTGATGCGGCAATAAATCAGGCCGCCGTTCCGGGTGTACCTCATAAAAATTAGCAAGTATTTTCAACCCACGATAATTATGAATCGGATAAGCATAGGTGCGAATGGTAATTCTGTGAACTTCCGTCCATTCCTCAACGCGAGTTCTCAAATATATTTTATTATCTCTATCCATATATCATTCCGTTACTTCTCGCTTTCCGAACCGCAAACTTGGAAAGCATTACCGTCTTTGTGATTATAAAGTTCTCATTTATTCTGGCGACATTGGCCTTGCCCATTGGAGCGTAGCCTTTGAATGACGGCGGGTCATCGCTCTGATCGTAAACGATATAAAAAGCAGTGCGTCGGTCAGTTTTATTATCTTTTCTCACCAATACCTCTTTTCAGCCTGACGATTGAGATACCAACAGACTCCCATGCCAACGATGACAGCCAAAGCAACCCCGATGAAGTCCATAAGAATATCGCTCCAGTCAAAGCCCCGGGAATCGAGAAAAGAAAATCCCCACTCAAACCAACGATTCAACTGGTCAATGAATTCCCACACAGTGCCGAGAAACATGACACCGAGAATTACTTGCAAGCGATTCCATTTCAACGCCCCGAAGGTCATTGCCAGTGCGTAGCAACCGATTAAATGATTAAGGTTGTGTGCGTTCATAAAGCAACACCTCCAAAACCACACATCTCTTTCCATGATTCACAAACAGGACATTCACCCAGCTCAACAAAACCCCAAATAACTGCTTTGGCTTCATGTTCGGCCGAAATAACGTCATTATGGTTGGTAATTAATTTTTTATCACGCAACTTATTAACAATTTTAACAGCCAAAACATTCATTCTTTCTATACCGAAAGCTTGATCGTCTATTTCTGGTATTAATAGATAACCATTCTTTTTGTGTAATTCATCTATTGTGAATCCGGCCATTACTGGCAACCAAGATGAAAGCTGTTCTAATGAATATTTCTTGCCTTTGTAATCATGCTCAAAAATATATTTATTTTCGCTACACCAATTTCTAACATCTTTAATGGTATCACCGGCCTCCAAATAAACCCATTTTAATAGCATCATTCCCCCTCTTTCAACGCCCCGAAGGTCATTGCCAGTGCGTAGCAACCGATTAAATGATTAAGGTCGTGTGCGTTCATTTGGTGGCCTTATTATCAAAATAAATTGCCACAAGAATATTATAGATTGCCAAATCTAAAGATTTTAAATAAAGAAAAATGACTGACATTACCCAAAACACCCCAGAAGCTAATTTGTACCACATATCATTCCCCCTCTTTCAGCACGTCGTCAGGATCATCGGCCAGTTGTTCTAACTGTTTCCTGATTGGCCTGACAGCATCTTTGAATAATTTAAAACTGACCTTGCCGAGTCTGCGGCTGAGACATGTCGTGTCTCTCGGTGCCTTCTCCTCTTCGGCCATCTGCAATTGCCGGGTGATATATATTTTCTTGGTGTGCATCATCTTACCCCAAGCGACAATGCCGGGGTAGATTTTCCCCAGACGTTCGTATTCTTCAAGGTTATTGTTTTGATTTTGGGTCATAATCAGCTCGATTCAGCCGATCACCGGACGCAAGTCAGCAGCATGTTAAGAGCTAACCATTGCCCGGATCACAGCAATCTGTCGGCGGGATAAGCACGGTAGCTAATAGGTCTGCAACATCATATAAGGAGCGGTTGCAGTTAAGGTTTTTTCTCCGACCCCGTCGGGCGACTACCTTTATTACCTTGAAACCTGTTTCAGCTTTCCCGCCATAATTTGATTGATATATTAACATGCTAATACGAGGATAATCAATGTTTGAATATTTGTCAAGCGAAAAAAAATAAAAAAACCTGCGCCCGTCAGCGGCCTCTCAGCCCTATTCTCGACCCTTTTGCAAATATGTTTATATCCGGGCGCATAATCGGGAGTTCGCCACGTCAGTCTATGCCCCCGCTTGAACTATATATATTAAAAAACCCGGCC
>Ga0307928_10001717_pt1 | contig 16722 bp, 31 predicted proteins | sample AceLakmetagen232_FD_201815 | JGI IMG/M metagenome (GOLD analysis project Ga0307928, IMG submission 201815) | Saline water microbial communities from Ace Lake, Antarctica - #232 | ecosystem: Environmental > Aquatic > Non-marine Saline and Alkaline > Saline | place: Antarctica: Ace Lake... | reverse complement strand
GTAAACCTAGGCCCAAATTCAGGAAGGGTTATATCTGGAGATTCTTTAGATATAACAACTATTCTAGCTTACACATCTTTTTGTACTTGGGGATCAAATGAATTATATAACTTGGTTGTTCATTTTTGGGGCGAAGTTGATCCAACTTGTTCAGATACACCAAGTTCTACCCGAAATTACACAGGTCTTTTTTTTGAGTTGCAGGCTTTAGTTACAGGACATTGGCATTTACTTGTCTATCTTACAGGAGCATATCCTGCGATGGTTTTTTGTGGTACATCTACAGGAACCACTTGCGGTAATGCTGTCATTACTAATGAAGCTACATGTGGTTGGTGTTGTCCTACTATAAGTAGGGCCGGGCTGGCGTATGGTGGAGTAGCTACAATAAGTGTTTGTGCAAAGGCTCCTTTATGAAAGATTTTATCAATAGCTTTGTTTGTATATCTAGGATGCATTGCAAAACGTGTAGGGAAAAAGCAAGCGGAGTGTTTTGGAGAAGGTCACTTCGCAAAGTATATAAATTGCCGGGCGATATTGTAGATTTTGAATGTCCCTACGGATACACGGTAGATAATTTACCAAGCGAAGATGAAATCGCAAAAGCGAATAATCGACCGGTTGTTAAAAAGCCAATCCTTAATGATAAAATCGAAGCCCGTCTCACAGAAATCACGGCAATTTGCGAAGGCTGCGATATGGAGTATTGTGCGTGGCGGAATCGAACGGCCTGTGCGAAGCGCCGCATCCTTAGCGAGAAAAACCCGCAGATGATTACTACCGCCTGCAAGCGAAACAAATGGGGGATTGATGACTTGAAGTGAAACACAAACAAAGTGAATAACAGATAGGTTACAAACGTAAACAATGAAAGGACGTGCCACATGAAAAGGATACTATTGGGATTGATTATCGTGTTTACAATGGCTGGATGTAGCGGGATACAGGCGACAAAGCCGATGGAGACTGTTATCTCCAATAACGCCGCCGTCGCAGCAGTCCAGTTGTCTACTGACCAGACGCTAGAGTCTGCGAAGCAGGGCATGGCTGACAATGCTATAACGTTTAAGGTTTATTTTGATGCTGCGACGATTAACATCTTCGCATATTGGTTTGTACCAGAAAAGCAGATTTATTGCACTGCCAGATATTACAACCTGCTCAATAAGAACGAGGTTGCCAGTCGCGTGTTTCTCCAAAATGTCAATGCAGGGAGTTACGCCGATGATGTAGTCAAAGGGCTGTACGCAGAAGAGTTGAAATGGATGCAGGCCGTTAATGACGCCGTACAAGGAAGCGGGATACAACGATGACGCTTGAAGAACTGAAAACCAGAATGACCGGATTGTCCGATGAATTCCTTGCAGAGTACGGCCCGATACTTTTGAAGATGTCCACAGCAGAAGCATTGAGCCTAATCAGCCTGATAGCGTCTGGCAAAGAAGTAGAAGCGTGGGCGTTGGTGCTTGCACAAAAGACCGGCCCGGACGCACTGGCAGAGGCGCAGGCAATGACTGTCTCATGGAATGAAGCGAATAGGGCAAACGCTGATTCGCTGGCGTTGCAGAAAAAGGCTATCACGGCAATCCTAGGCGGCGTGTTGAGTATAGCGTTGGCAATGGTGGGCCTTTAGCTCTCTGGCGGCGTGGCGAATCATAGTTAGGAGTTTTATTATGGATAAGAAAATTGTAATAGCGTGGTTAGTTCCGGTTGTTGCTCGCGGGATAGCGTGGTTTCTCGCCGTCAAACTCGGCATGTCTGCAATGGAATCTGATTCGTTGTCAGCGCAGATCGGCGAATCTCTTGGCGCATTGGTACTAGCAGGAGTATCAATTTATACCAGCGTTCAAGGCCGCAAGAAATTACTCGCCACAAAGCCGCCGAAAAAATAAAATAATTTTATGGTTGTGTTTTCTCGCGCCACTAAATTATACTGCGAACATATTTATGAAACGGAATTCATTTATGTTTGCACAGCTCGACAATAGACCGAACTTAAAAGTCTGCCACACAAAAACCAGCAGGATGATGCACGGCGGCCGCTACGATGGTGTGACAGATTTACTCGCTAAGTGCAATGGCCCTACCGACATCGCTTTAGTTGCTCACAAGTTCGGAATCCCAAAAAAAGAAATTGTTACGAAAGCTAAAAAAGCATCCAGTTTCGGGCAATTCAGAATGGTCATCGGTAACAAACTGAGGGGAATCTGTTCGCGGCTTGAGAATGCAAATAGAAAAGGGGAAAAGCTGTCGTTAAAAAAAGCACAATGAAAACGAGTGCGTCAACGCACTGGCGTGATCTGGTAAAGGCCGCTCTGGCTGATTCTGAGCGTCTGAAGGATATTTATGTCGCTCTCGCCCCTGCAATGTCTTTAGAGGCCTGTAATGGCTCACAGCGGTTCTCAGCCGATGTTTTACAGGCTGGGCGGCTGGCAATATGGAAAAAGCTCTCAAAAGTTGATATAACCCGCCCTGATCGTACCATTGGGGGATTTCTGCGGAAAATGACAATAAATGCCATGCGAGACGAAACCAGACGGCTGCTCAGGCAGGAGAGGAAACAGGAGACTGGGCTGGAGAGGGAGAGGGATAGGGATCAGCCGTTTAATTGTCTGCCTAACGGCCAGATCGATGAACGTTTCAGATCGCGCTACATTGCCAATGATATTAGACAATTCCGGGACACTATACAAGAGCTTGGACTCAATAATTACCTCAAAATGTATGCAAGTTACGTCCGAAAAAATGGGCGATTCTTGGGGGCGCATAAAACCATCGCAGCCCGGCTGGGAATATCTATCCCGTTGGCTACCCGGCTATTCCACGCTAACGCACAGGCATGGATTGAAAAGAATGGGCTGAAACCAGCCAAAAAAAAACATGCTGGAATCATCGAAAAGGTGCTCAAGGGCCACATTAAAATGTAGCTGGACGCTTTTATTGTTTTGGTTAATTGTTCTTTTTTCGTGTATTTTATCTATATTATAAGGGTTTTTTATCAATTTGCAGATTTTTGCAAAGATTTCCGGTTTTATACTTGACTTTATAGTCAATTATGCCGATAATGATATTAGTGATAAACAATGTCGGAACCTTAATGGGAGAATGAAAATGAGCAAATTTTATAAAATTGAAGAAATCAGAAAAATCGAAGCTGACGAGCAAGGCAGAAGAATCATGCCTTGCGGCTGTATAATTACAATTGGAAGGTCGGCTAGAATTGGAGAGTCGGCTATAATTGGAGAGTCGGCTACAATTGGAGAGTCGGCTACAATTGGAAGGTCGGCTACAATTGGAGAGTCGGCTACAATTGGAAGGTCGGCTACAATTGGAAGGTCGGCTACAATTGGAAAGTCGGCTACAATTGGAGAGTCGGCTACAATTGGAGAGTCGGCTACAATTGGAAAGTGGGCTACAATTGGAAAGTGGGCTACAATTGGAGAGTGGGCTACAATTGGAGAGTGGGCTAGAATTGAGAAAACGCCGATCTATATAACTGGGCGGCGATATTGGATTGGTTATTGTGGCGAACCTGGATTTATCCGATCTGGCTGCATAAACAAGTCTATTTGCTGGTGGCTTGAGTATGTTGAGAGATGTGCAGAAGATCATGGCTATACACCTGTCCAACAGAAGGAGTATAGGCTGCATGTAGAGCATGTCGCAGCATGGATGAAATTGTACAGGGTGCATAAGGTGAAGAAATGAATACTATCAATCTCATCAAACATGCTTTAGACGGCATAACACATGCAGAGTTGTGTAGACGGTCTGGTATCGCAGAGGCTCACTTGTGCAGACTACTTAAAGGCCAAGCACCTACAGTGACTACCCTGCAAAAAATAGGTATGGCCGTTGGCAAAAAATTAGTCTTGAGTTGGGAAGAATAATCACATGGACATAAAACAGGAAATCTTAGCTACAATCGAGCATGTATTGAGGCGGCGGGCAGTGCTCCAGAAGTTTGTTGACCTCGGGGTACCTCGTCATATTATTGACAGGCAGACGGAACTTGTGGAACAAGCTGAACGTCGCTGGGATGCGGCTGCGAAGTTGTAAATTATTTTTATTTTCCGCTTGACTTTTGTTTTTGGGGTGCTATTATTATGGTAAAGAGTGTAGTAGATGCTAAAAAATAAAACACAATCAGTTCTCACGTTTGCAACGGCCTTTAGCAGCCGTCCACACTTTTGCCCCGTCGGTTCACGCTGGCGGGGTTTTTTTATGCAAATAGCCCACTGGTAGGGCATTCTCGTAACTGGAGCGGGTGCTGCGGCAAAATTCCAGTCCTAATAGGTTCTCCGGGACAGAAGAGAGAATCAGCGGTTTGCGGCGTGTCTGACTGGAATCCCCAACACGCCCCATTTTGAGGAGTTCATAGGCTACCTTGTATCCGCAATACCAAAATACAAAAAAACATTAGTACCTATGGATATCTGCTAAGAAATCACGCTCGCGCCCAATTGTCGTAAGCATACTTTAAGATTTCTCCCCTCTGTTGGGGGGGAAATCTACCCACAACCCATTGACGAAGCATATAAGGAAATAAAACCATGATAACAGTAACTGAAGAATTATTAGATGAAGGACGTAGTATAAATGGTAGTTGGAATAATAGACAACTAATAACTATCGGCGTAGAAAAAACGTACAAGAATAAAGGCTGGAGACAAAAGCTGATAGGTCAGGAAATTACCGAAGATCAAAAAAAACTTTTTTTGGATTTAACAAACGCTCATCTAAAAAACAAAAAGAAGTTTCGTGACAAACAGATAACATTTGAGACTTTTAACAGCCTTATGAAAAAAACTCGTAAAGAACTTAGCGTAACTCTTTTGCAGAAAAAAACATGGCAAAAATCCGAAATACTTAGTGTTTTTGATCTAGCGTGTAGCATTGTTACGGTAAAATATGTACATTGCGACGAAGAAGATAAAATTTTATAGCCAAGGTCTGTAGGAAGGAAAAAGGGAAATGAAAAAGAAAAAAGTTTGGCGTTATTATTGCGAGTTTTGCAAAAAGTCTGGTTGCTCCGGCGGTTGCATGAAGAAGCACGAGGAACGCTGCACTCTTAACCCAAACCGGACTTGTGGAATGTGTAAACTCATCGAAGAGACACAGCCGGATTTAGTACCGGCGTTGGAGTTATTGCCAGAGCCAAGCGATTTTACAACTGTAAGGTCTGATAGCGATGGTTGTGGGGAGTGGGTTAGCTATGATGGGCTTGGGGAAGCGGCTAATTTGGTTATGCCACAATTACGGGATATGTTAAATAATTGCCCCGCGTGTATTTTAGCTGCATTAAGACAAGGGGGTATCCCAGTGCCGTGCGTTGATGGTTTTAATTATAAGAGCGAGAGCAAGGATTTTTTCGATGGGGTCAATCAATCTCAAATGACGTGGTAACACGCGAAACGATGGAAAAAAGTAATTTGCAAACCTTTAACAACAAAAAGACCTATATACTAATTTGACATTCATTAGTAGATAATTAGTATTCGTTTGAGATGGGATATAAAATTGTGTTGAAGATAGGGATAAAAATACGGAATATGCGATGGGAAAAGGGTTTAACATCCTCTGCCTGTGCTAGAAAGATGGGTATCTCTCGGCAACACTGGTACGAGATTGAACACCAAGACAATATCACAGTGCAAACTCTGTTGAAAGTTGCGATGACTCTTGATTGTGATATCGCAGATTTAGCTAAATGAAAGGAAAGATTATGAAGAAATTATGGCAAAAAGAAGATATCTCCTTGTTGATTATCGATGATCGCAACTACGCAGTAGGCAAGTACGTTGTAACACCGACTGAGCAAAAAGACGGCACAATGAAAGATGTAGAGTCGGTGCAAGGCGCAACTTATTATTCATGCTTACAAGATGCTGTTCGCTTTATCGCCAAGAAAATAGCGGATAGGAAGTGTAAAGACTTGGGCGATTGGCTTTCCAATTTTGAATTATCATTGCGTGAACTTGAAAAAGTATTTGAAGGGAAATAGTATAGGCAATATGCTGGACACTTGGTATATTGTAGAATGAAGCAGAAAGGAAAATAAAAAATGACTAACAAAGAAACATGCCCAGAGTGTGGGGCGAAAGAAATAAAAAACAGAAACTCTTGGAATGATTATGAGTGTGGAAGCCGTGATTTATGTCCCCTGTCGTGGGATGAGGGGGGTTGTTTTTCTGTTTCAAAACAATGTTTAATTAACCAGCTTGAGCAAAAAGAAGCCGAGAACGCTAAGTTAAGGGAAGAAAACAAAAAATTGTGGAATCTTTTCGAGAGCGAGAGTTGGGAGAAGAGTATTGAAAAGGTTGATCAAGAGTTGCAGCAGGCGGGAATTACAGGAATGTCTTTTCAGAAAGCGGGTAAGTTGTTCAAGAAGATGTCTGATCTCCAAGCCGAGAACACCGATCTTCGGGCGGTGGTGTGTCTTAGAAAAACCCTCCCAGAAAGAAACAGAAAGCTATGAACCAGCCGAAAGAGAACCGGTTGATCCACCAGACGTGAGGTATAGAATACTAACATGCTTTCAATAATGATTAAACTAACATCACGTATCAACACGGCCCTAATCAGCCGTTTGAAAGCATGCCCTGTCAGTGCGAAAGCTCTCGCAGGGTTTTTTTGTACATAAACTCAACAACCTCTAGTCCGCAGCAGTCGGCCCAACTATGGGATACAAAAAACTGGCCTAATCAAGGATTGTAAAAACGTTTTTTTGTTTTACAAGGGTTTTTTTAAGTGAAACTGTTAGGTGAAGAGACCGAACACGCGACGGTGCAACCTTATATGGATAATCAAAAGGCTCTGGCAACCAACATCACGCGATAGCAGGAAGCTCGAAAGTTGGGAACTTAATAGAATATCACAAATCCATAGGGATTGGATAAAAATAGAACTATAAGCATATCTAATACACTAGATTAGTTAATATAATGTAGCCAAAGTCTACAAAAGGAAAAGGAAGATGAAATTCAAGTACACGAACAAAGAATTGGAAGAAAAGACGGATTATGAAATGCTGCATTGTCTCGTAATAGAACGCCTTAAAGATACCAAAACCCCTTACACGCCTCTTGCTATACGTTTAGGGGAATTAGATCGAAAACTTAGTCGTTGTTTACACTTGACGGCCTAGAGGTCTAGGAAAAAAAAGAAACTTTCCCCTTGACTTACTTAACCCACAAGTATAAGATATAAACATGAAGAAATCACCTGCGAAACTCAAGCCTATAACATTCAGAAGAAATTCTGTACGTTTCTCTACTTTCGCAGGTGATTCGCGTACAGTTTTGGGCTGTGGTATCTCTGGGCAAGTCTCCCCCCGCTTGTCTGGAGTGCCCGGCCCTCTTTTATAATTAAGACCAGCCGCCCTCGCAGCAGCAGAGGAGCAAGCATGAGTAAACAACAAATAATCTCTACGCCCTTGCGTACCTGTAGACTCAGGGCCGGGCAAACGCCTAGCGATGGAACGGATAAGACAAAGTCTCCCCTCTCAAACTCTGGCTTGGGCGTAGTGGATTATTTTAGCTTCGCAACATTGTCTTTGATCGCTCATGTACAGGCGTTACAGCTTGAGTGCAACCTACAAGACGCGATGGGGCGGCAATAAACTTTTGAAAGGAAATTGAAAATGAACATACAAGAATTGAGACAACGTCGTGGGCGAAAAGGCAACCCACGCCAGCATTACCGGCAGTAGTTAAGTGGCAATAACACCGGCTTAGTACAAAGTCGGAGTCGTGGGTTCGAGTCCTACCTGTCGGATATTGGAAACTGAATCGGAAAAAGGAAAATGAAATGACAACAACACCAACATGGCACTGGCTTTTACTGTACTTGGCACTCTCAATAATCTCACTGATTATTGTCTGGGTTGAGGACGGACACAAGGAGATTTGAAATGAATCCGGCAGAAAAAATCACAGCGAAGTTAAACGAGATACAACTTAAACTCAAGGCTCCAAAGGGGCAATTTAATAATTTTGGGAAGTATAAATACCGTAGTTGTGAAGATATTCTCGAAGCCATTAAACCGCTCTTAAGTGGGGTAGCATTGGTAATAACCGACGATATAGTCGAGCGTGGCTCTGGTGAGATAACTGAGGTGCGGTATTATGTCAAAGCTACTGTTACGTTGACGGATGGCAACGAAAGCATATCTGTGTCTGCTTTTGCACGGGAGCCTTTGTCTAAAAAAGGCATGGACGAAAGCCAGATCACCGGCACTGCGTCCAGTTATGCGCGCAAATACGCACTCAATGGGCTGTTCTGCATCGACGATACCAAAGATGCTGACACAATGGACAATAGTAACACCTCTCCACAACAAAAAGCTCCTGCGGCTAAGAAATTTCTTACAGTCAAAGACGTTCAGGACGAGAAGTTTCAGAAAAGCCTAAGCAAGCGGACTGACTTTATGGACGCGATGGCGGCGATAGAGAAGGTGTACGCTGTTCCGATTCCTACGGATGCTGTTCAGGAAATAAACAAACATTTTAACGCGCGAGAACAATGAAAATCTATACCGACATAATTCAGAGATCGGCAGAGTGGCACGCCTTGCGGATGGGTAAGATAACCGCTACTCATTTCGACACCCTCGCCAATGGTAAACCAGTAGGTATAAGGAAATTATGCTGGGAAACCGCCAAGGAACGAATCGACCGATGTGCAGCGGAGTCTATCCCTATAAACAATGCTATGCAGTGGGGTATCGACCATGAAGATGAAGCTATCGCTAAATTCGAGTGGGACAGTGGATTTTCGGTAGATAAGGTCGGGTTCGTAGAATATAACGATTATTTCGGATTCAGCCCCGATGGATTGATAGACGATAATGGCGGTATGGAGATCAAATGCCCGCAAAAAAATACCTATGACAATTTGGCGAAGAAGAAGGCTCACGCACTGGATTGGATGTGGATACCGTCCAAACACCGCTGGCAAATACAGGCTTCTTTGTATATATTAAAGGGTAAGTTTTGGTACTACGTTGTTTATTATCCGGGCGAAAAGTTACTTGTAGAGACAGTTAAGCCTGACGACGAATCATTCCATAAAATAGAAGTTGGGATAAAAAAATGCGAAGACTGGATTAGAAATATAGTTTTAGCATACGCTGCATAAGAAAGGAATTAAAATGACAGAGCAAGAAAAAACTACCATGTTAGCCCCATTTGATGAGGTTGTAGCTGAAATCGAAAAGTACAAAGCCTTAAATGAAAAACTCGCCTTTGACTATGAGGATGAAAAAGGCAACAAAGATGCAAGAAGTCACGTGTACGGATTGCGGCGTATTAAAGGCAGAATAGCCGAAATACATAAAGTTACTAAAGCTGATGTGCTGAAAATTTCAAGAGAGATTGACGCCAGAAAAAAAGAACTTACCGATCCAGTGGAGGAGATGATTTATTTCCACAACAAACACATTAAAGAAATTGAACAGCGAGAAGAAAAAGCCCAGGCCGAAATGATTCGCAAGGCTCAAAAAGAAAAAGAAGCCGAAGATGCAAAGAGACTTGCGGATATCGAAGCGCGAGAAAAAGAGATTGCCGACAAAGAAGCCGCGATCAAGGCCAAAGAAGATGAAGCCTCCCGTATCGAGAGAGAGAAGCAGGTAGCGGAAGAGGCAAGACTTGCTGCTGAAAAAGAAGCAAAAGTCCAGCTCGAAAAAGCAGAGCAGAAAAGATTGGCTGACATTGAGGCTGCGAAAGTTGCTAAACTTGAAGCAGAAGAAGAGTTTAAGCGACAATTAGAAGCGGCTGAACAGAAACGAATTGCCGACCTCAAGGCCACAGAAGAGAAAGCTAAGCAAGAACAGATCGACCGTGACAACGCCCGCATAGCAGAAGAAAATCGCTTGGCTGATATCGAGAGCAAGCGACAGGCAAATGTTTCTCATTGTAAAAAGATCAATAAAGAAGTTGTCGGTATTTTTATCGAATATATGATGCCACGAGAAGAAGCTGAAAGACTCATACAAGGTTTAGAAAGGGATTCATTCCCAGCACTGTCTATAAATTATTAAGGAATATAAAAAACAATGACAACCTATAGAGTACACCATATACAGGATGGAGAGCCGACATTTAGCGTTCCCATGTCTGAAATTTTCGCTGATCTTGAAATTGGTGGAGCGCTAAAAACTTTAACGGCTTCCGAGTATCATACTGACCAACAGCGCAAATGGTATCGTGGCGTGTGCTTAAAAGGGCTGTCAGATTGGAATGGTGAAACAGTAGACGAGTGGGATTTGAGAATTAAAGCATTGTGCGGTGGTAATTTGCTAAAGACTGAACCAATTATGTACGGGACTACGCCAACGGGCGATCCTTTGATATGCCACAGGCAAACGATAGTCGGTGTTTGTAAAAGTAAAATGACAAAATTTATCGAAAACATTTTATCAGCAGCGATAACAAATGAGTGGATGGTAACTCCACCAGACGATAGTCTTAGAAAGGAAATGTCGAAATGAATTATAACAAAGTCATCATTGCTGGTCATTTGACACGCGATCCGCAGTTGTCTTATTTGCCTTCTCAGACAGCGGTTGTCGAGATTGGTCTTGCTGTAAATCACAAGTACAAGGGTAACGACGGTCAGATGGTCGAAAAGGTCTGTTTCGTTGACTGCCGTGCTTTTGGCAAACAGGCCGAAACCATCAACCAATACATGAAAAAAGGCTGTCCGCTTCTCGTTGAAGGCCGCCTTGAGTTCGACATGTGGGAAGCTCAGGACGGGTCGAAACGGAGCAAGCATCGCGTTTTCATAGAACGGTTTACGTTTGTTGGCGATGGTCAAAATCAGGGCGGCCAAGCTCCCCCGCAGCCCCCGCAGCCCCCGCAGCCCCCGCAGCCCCCCGCGTATAACCCAACCCCAGAGCAACGGTTCGCTGCCCCGCCGGACGGTGTTCAAGGGCCAACGGGCGAGGATATTCCTTTTTAGATTAGCTCCGTCGCTGGGGACACATGGCGGCGGGCAATAATAAAAGAAAGAAAAAAAAAGATGAGTGAACAGAAACACACGCCGACGCCTTGGGATTCTGGCCATGACGGAGAAATTGATTTTATATACACTGATGTTGGCAGCAACAAAACAATCTGCGAAATGCTATACATGGAAGAATGGGACGAAGTTGGTATTGGTGAGTCCCAAGCCAATGCAGAATTCATCGTTCAGGCTTGCAACGCCCACGATCAGCTTATAGAGGCGTTAGAAAAAATTGCAGAGATGGGATATGACGTAGATTTATTCCCGGTAAAAGAGGCGGTCAAGATAGCCAAAGAAGCCCTCGCGGCCGCTACCCCCACGGACGAACCCCTGAAAGGCAAGGATTCTAAAAATGAAGGCGTATAAGGGAACTGACATACAATTACAATGCAATGGCTTTCAGTACGAAGTCGGAAAAGATTACTCACACTGTGGGGATATTGAGTTATGTAAAAGTGGATTTCATGGCTGCAAAAACCCATTAGATGTGCTTAAGTATTATAATCTTATTGATTCTAAGTTTTTAGAGATCGAACAATCTGGCAAGACAAAAACCAGCGGCGACAAAACTGTATCCAGTAAAATAAAAATCAAAACAGAATTAGGATTAAAAGGATTTATTGAGGCTGGAGTCCAATTCCTTTTAGAAAAGACCAGCAAGCAAGCATCGAGCGGGAATGGCGCCCAGCAAGCATCGAGCGGTTATGGCGCCCAGCAAGCATCGAGCGGGAATCACGCCAAGCAAGCATCGAGCGGTTATGGCGCCAAGCAAGCATCGAGCGGTTATGGCGCCAAGCAAGCATCGAGCGGTTATGGCGCCCAGCAAGCATCGAGCGGTTATGGCGCCCAGCAAGCATCGAGCGGTTATGGCGCCAAGCAAGCATCGAGCGGGAATGACGCCAAGCAAGCATCGAGCGGGAATTACGCCAAGCAAGCATCGAGCGGTTATGGCGCCCAGCAAGCATCGAGCGGGAATTACGCCCAGCAAGCATCGAGCGGGAATGACGCCAAGCAAGCATCGAGCGGGAATTACGCCCAGCAAGCATCGAGCGGGGATGACGCCCAGCACGAACTGATGGGTAAAAATTCTATTGCCGCGGCCATTGGTATTCGTTCAAAAATTAAAGCCGCCAATGGTAATTGGATGGTCTTGGTGGATTGGAGATATGAGAACAAAGTGTGGCAAATTAAGCAAATCTATCACACCAAGGTAGGCGGGAAAATTAAGGGCGTAAAAATCAAGCCCGACACTTTTTATTGGTTCGAGGGTGGCAAGTTAAACACCGAAGGCAAGGACGCCAACAATGACTGCACAAAGTAAAATCAAAGCCGTAATTGATGGCCCCGAATACATCAATAAGCCCCATGTCTGCTTCTGGGATTTTTGGGAAGGGTTTTACAATGATGGGGATGATGCTTTCCTAACAGGGTGTGGTAAGACATTTCCGTTTACGGGCAACCCGAACACAACAAAAACATGCTATTGTCCAAATTGTAAAAGGGTAATCAAAGTCCAAGGTTATCAGGAAGGGGGACAGTGTGAATAGCATAACTATTACCCTCCCCTTACCAGTGAAGGAATTGTCACCAAACGCCCGGGAGCATTGGGCTGTGAAGGCTAAAGCCAAGAAGGTTGCCAGAAACACTGCATGGGCTGCGACAAAAGAACTATTAAATGGCCGCCGCCCATTATGGGTAAATGCAATGTCAAAGTGTGTTTTTTACTTCAAAACCAGTGCCAAACATGACTCTGATAATGCACTTTCAAGCTGCAAGGCTTTGTTTGATGGGATTGTAGACGCGGGGCTACTGATGGATGATGTAGGGCTTGGCCATTATCCTGTAGAGATACGAAAAGATGCAAAGAATCCCCGTGTAGAGATAACTATTACAGAGGAGAAATAATGGCTAATCTGAAACACAGTTTTGTACCCCCAAAGGCCAGCAAAGACATGACAAATCAGGTTATGGCAATAGCTACATATTGGAATAAAGTAATGAGGGTTGACAAAGGTCTACCGTCGCTTAGAATTATAAATCAAAGCCATTACGCTGCTATATCAAAAAGACTCGGATACTTTGATGAAGATGAAATCATAGAACTTATTGACTTCTATTCCAAACGGCAGTGGAACCTAAAGAACAAATCATGGCGGAGCATATTGTCTTATTTTGCAGAACCCAGCGCCCGCAAGGACGCAAAAGAAGATATGCTCGTAAAGTGTGAGGAAGAAAAAAAAAGAGAACAGAATAAAAAACAAACCCCTTCGCCACAAATCCGCCCGCTCACAAGCCGGATGTCAGATCACTTTGACCCTGTTCAAATCAAGTTGCGGGAAGAAAAGGCTATCTTTGACAAGCTCAAAGAGTCCGGCAGACAGGTAGCTGTAATCCATCAGGCGATAAACGAGGTTGTTGACATTTACAACCCGAATCAGTTTGCGGTAGCACACATGAGAGCGCAGCTCAAGGAGTTGCCAGACAGGATGCTTAGGTATTACCCGCAAGTACGCAAGCAGGTTTTAATCATATTGGCACGGACGGCACCCCCACCGGCGAAGCTCGCGGCATGGAGGCCGTTGAAGCCGGGGGCCACAAACTAACAACGAAAGGATAGAGAGATGAGCAATATTACAGGCGATGCGTGCGGGATTATGACATTCAAAAATAGCGAATGTGAAGACCCTGCTAATGACGCGGAACATCATGTCGAATGTACAGAGGTCGATGATGGTGAAATTGAATTTGTGGTGAGGGATATGCCAAGCATAACCAAGGGTTCAACGATGGTTTTCCGTCCAAAAGCGAATTTTAATTGAAAGGATTCAACAATGAAAAAGCCAAGTAACATGCAGGTAGGAATGGTAGCCGCCCTAATCGTGGTCATCGGTCTCGGTGTTGCATCAGTAATCAGGATGAGCAAACTAAAGCCGGATATTGTAGCCGAGATCGTTGCAAACCATGACGAACCAGACAACAATGTAGCCCCTGTGCCAATCCAAGTACCAACACGCTGTTGGGAAACTGATACGCAGTTGTTCCTCCAGGCGATACGGTTGCATGAAGATAATCTCAACGAATGTCCTGAAAACCCGTGGCAGTTTGGGGAAGATTACCTTGCCGATTGCTACGAGTTCCACCCGGAGTTACGAGGCGGGGATTTATCTAACATCGAACACGCTGCGAAGCTCGTTAGGGTCTACAACACCCGATATAAGGCACTAAACGACCAACATGCGGCTTCGATGCACCGCAAGGGGCCAAGTGGCTGTACGGGCGTAACAGGGCAGGAATACGGATGGAGAGTCCAGAATACAATCTGGGACTGGGAGACGCGGCAAGTAACAGATGAACCCGTTTCCCTTAATTCGATGGGCAAGGAATACACCACCCCCGCACCGTGGGCGAAAGGAAATAATTATGGATTGTAGAACAGGAATAATTTATAGTGATGAAGAAATAGAAGCAACAAAAAAATTATTCAGAAATCATACATTCAAACAAATGGAAATGCCACCAACAGAAGCACAGATGAAACGAAGGCCGCCGCGAGTAGGAAGGAATGATCCTTGCCCTTGTGGAAGCGGCAAGAAGTTTAAGAAGTGCTGTTGGGACAAAGGGAAGAAAGGATAAAATTAGAAAGGACTCAACAATGAAAAAGCTAAGTAACATACAGGCATTGATTGATAGCCCAAACAATCAAGGAACTCGAAGAGGTGTCAAATGAGTAAGCTAACCTCATGCAAAAGGAAGTGAACGAAATGAACCCGAAAATAATTACGAAAACCATAATTGAAGGCGATTTTATCTGTGATGGCCCTGTGATCTTTGAAAATGATATAGAAATCACAGGTCATCTTAAAGCTGTAAGTGTTATCGCAAAACATTCAATAACTGTCGCAAAATCATATATTGTAGAAAAATTTGATCAAGTTGGTGAGTTTCAAGAAGTCGGTTGGTATCAAGAAGTTGGTTGGTATCAAGAAGTTGGTGGGTCCCAGAATGTTGGTGGGTATCAAGAAGTCGGTTGGTATCAAGAAGTTGGTGAGTTTCAAGAAGTTGGTGGGTCCCAGAAAGTCGGTTGGTTTCAGAAAGTTAGTGAGTTTCAGAAAGTTGGTGGGTATCAGAATGTTGGCAGGTCCCAGAAAGTCAGTTGGTATCAAGAAGTCGGTGAGTATCAGAAAATCGGTGGATTTCAGGAAGTTGGTGAGTATCAAGAAGTCGGTTGGTCCCAGAAAGTCTGCAAGTCCCAGAATGTTGGTGGGTATCAGAATGTTGGTGGGTATCAGAAAGTCGGTGGGTATCAGAAAGTCGGTGAGTATCAGAAAGTCGGTGAGTATCAGAAAGTCAGTGAGTATCAGAATGTTGGTGGGTATCAGAACCAATCTATGCTTATACTTGACTTGAAAAAGATAAAAACTAAACGAATTTTATTTACTTCATCTGCCTACCACGAGCGTAATTTCTGGCTTGCAATGCTTGAAAATGTTAAAGGGCGAGGGATTATAATTTTGCGAGATGCAATACAGGACAAGTGTTGGGACGAAATCCTATTGTTAGCCAAAAAATACAAAACCACACTACTCAAAGCTCAGCTACCTGCTGCTGTTAAACAAGCTATCGAAGTAATGACAAACCCTTCCAGAACAGGAGAGTAAATGATGAAACTTATAAAAAGGTTAATTGAGCTACGGAAGGCATTGGATGCCAATCAGATCAACCTTGGAGAATTTTCTGAAGGGTGTCAGATTGCACAAGGCAATAGCTCCCTCATGGAAATCAGAGTTGCTATTTTAGAATTTGAATCCCTGCAAGCCACGGTTGAGAAGCTGCCAAAGACGGCTGATGGGGTGATTGTTAAGCACGGCATGAAAGTCTGGCTTATTCATCCTGACGGGATAGATGATGGCACGGTTTGTTTTCACGTTTGTGACGAGGGTGGTTTCTCAGCAATACAAAAATGTTATTCCACCCGCGAGGCTGCCGAGGCAGCGAAGAAAGGAGAACCCCATGAGCGATAAATGCCCAAAGTGTGGAACAAAATGTATCAAGAGTTATGAGTGGGATGGTGTACGGGATAAGGGCAGCCATTTTCACTGGAAGTGTGGTTCTAGGGGGTTCATTCCATTACCCGAATCTGTTCCTATTGTTTCCACAACATCAGTGGACGAAACGCAAACGAGTTTTGGTACAAGAATGATTCAGCTATCCATGCAAATGTTAAGCATGTCAGAAAAATGTGTTCTCAACCAACTTGCAGCAGCAAAGACCGAGCTTGAGAAGTATCGCTGGATACCAGTAGAGGAGGGGTTGCCGAAGGACGTGGAAGAAAAGGTACTTTTTTTAACTACAGGCCACTTCGTTTTTGAGGCAACCACAAATGAAGAAAGATTTAATTGCATGGAAGAATTAAACTCCTCAATAACTCACTGGATGCTAACTCCCACCCTCCCAGAAAGGAAGAAAGGACTCAACAATGAAAAAGCTAAGTAACATACAGGCATTGATTGATAGCCCAAACAATCAAGGAACTCGAAGAGGTCAAATGAGTAAGCTAACCTCATGCGAAAGGAAAGGAATGAAATGAACCTGAAAATAATTACGAAAACCATAATTGAAGGCGATTTTATCTGTGATGGCCCTGTGATCTTTGAAAATGATATAGAAATCACAGGTCATCTTAAAGCTGTAAGTGTTATCGCAAAACATTCAATAACT
>Ga0307928_10001715_pt1 | contig 16730 bp, 19 predicted proteins | sample AceLakmetagen232_FD_201815 | JGI IMG/M metagenome (GOLD analysis project Ga0307928, IMG submission 201815) | Saline water microbial communities from Ace Lake, Antarctica - #232 | ecosystem: Environmental > Aquatic > Non-marine Saline and Alkaline > Saline | place: Antarctica: Ace Lake... | reverse complement strand
GTCGTTTGCGGCCAAAGCGAAGTCACCGCTTCGACGGTCTGCGTGTAGGAACCGGACGGAACAAGGTAGAGATTCGTCGTCACGGTTTCATAGATATTTGTGACCGTGTTCGTTGCTGGCCCTGTGATGTTTGTCACCCACGGTCCATACTCAAACCACGTCGCCCCGTATTCGTTCGTAGTCCATATCACATAGTTATTCGTGACGGACCATACGCGGTTGCTCGGATAGGTCGCCAGAACCTGCGCCGCTCTAAGCCGTTCCTGACATCCCATGACGAGATGGATGATGTCAACGCCTTTGATCTGCGGACGGTCAGCGAACCAGACAAGCGTTCCAGTCAGCGCAATTCCGCTTGCTACCATGACCCCGTATTTTAATCGCTGAAATGTCATTACGCCGCCCATGTTCCCGGTAGGTGGAAGTCACCGCCCAAATAGAGATAGTCCGTGATCGCCGCCGTCGTTCCCGCATAGGAGAACTTTGCAAGCGGAAGAACGAATACAGGGGATGCCGAAACGGGTAAAGTCGCACTCGGAGCAAGAGCCCCAATCGTCAGCGCATTCGTGGTGAAATTATATTCCAGCCAAAGGTATTGCAAATCCGCCGTGATCGTCCTCGTGCTGGTCGCCAACGTGACCGCCGCGTTCTCACCAATCCAGAATGAGCCGCCCTGGATGGTTGCCGTTGCCGACGAAGTAAGCCGGGTCGACAGATGAACCTTCGACCACGGAAAGGAATCGCCTGACGGTCTGGCGCGCTTCGGTTGCCGCATATCCAGAACAAGCCGCCCCTGTCTGCCCATCACTGATGTGTGCTTTGTGGCAAGTTGCATTTACAGCCCCCATGTCCCGCCATACATCTTCGACCACTTCTCGGCCCAATGGTATTCAATCGTGACACGCCACTTACCGTGACCGAGGTATTCAGCCTGCGGCGGTTTCTGTAGCCACTCGCCGGACGGCAATGCTTCGAGCAGATCCAGCATGGATGTTTTGAACACCGGAGCCGTGACCACCGTATTGGCGTCGGTGAATGCCGCCTTGATTGACGATGTGCGGACCCCGTATAGCGATTGACGCATAATGAAGCCGGTCTCATAATACGAATCCTGACCATGTAACATGTGATACCGTAGTTGCTTTTGACTATCAACCCACGTTCCCCAGTTCGTAATTTCAGCTTCCGCATAATTGTTCTCTACAGCGTCATTCACATCTGCAATTAGATCGTCTGTGAGCTTCGTAGCTACTTCCGTTGTCCAATACGGAGCAGATCGGATATCACGAATGATGTCCACAGCGTACAGCTCTTCGATCATGGTGACATCAGTCGGGTACGTCGTCGTGTTGCCATCGTCCCTTCCGTATGCCGCAGTCAGCGTCACGCGGCCATTTGTCCGCTTATATGCCAATGACCGGATATTGCCGCCAGCTTCAGCGGTCGCCTTCATGTCAAGAAACTTGGCGTCAATCTTCGCTCTGGTGCCGGTCCATTCCCTTGTCTCGGTTATCCCGTCGCCAAGAGTCCATGTCTTTGAATATGTCTGACCGTCAGTGACGAGGGCTACATCTGGCGTTTCTGTTGCGGCCATTATTCTAGCTCTCCCCTCGGTGTGGTGTTTTCTTTTATGATCCGAATATCATCAGCCGTGGTCTGAAGTATCTCATTGCGCTTCTTGTTGATCTGTAATTGCCGGTCAGCAATGGCAAGCCCCGGACGCTGCGGCCCGACGAATCCACCTGTTCTAGCGAGCGCGTCTGTTTGTATTCCCTGACCCCGTACGGCGCCGGGCGCACTTAGCGCGGCAATCCTGTCTCCGGCCGAGTCCTTGAGCGCGGTGATTTTATTAAGTTCCGCCTGATCTTTCGCTGCTGCTTTCGTCGCCGATGATTCGATATCCTTCCGGAGCTTCAGTATCTTTTCAAATAGCTTGAATCGTTCTATTACGATATTCAGGCGTTGTTCTTCCGTGGTTGCATTCTTGGTTGACAGTGATCCTAGCCGCGCCTCCATGTCTATCAACTGCTCCTGCTTGTCCATGCGCCCGAACAACATGGCCTGACGCAATGCGCTGAGTTTGGCCTTTAGTTTTGCAATCAGCTTTGGATCTTCTTTACCGATATCGTCCACCTCGCCCGGTTTGCCAGTAAGACCGAGCCGTGCCGCATCTGCTTTCGCGCTCGGCGATAGCCCTACCGCATTCAGCGCATCGGCTTGAGCCCTAGTGTATCCATTCCACGCTTCTCCTGCCGTGGCGAGCACGCCGATCAGTTCTGCTCCGAATACTTTTGCCTTTAATCCAAGCTCTTCCATTCTTGTTCCGGCAAGTTCAAGTTTTGTTATCAAGTCCTCTTCTATAACCGTACCGGCATTCTTGGCCTGCCTGGTCATTCCTTCCAGTCCAGTTTTCGACAACTCTTTAAGGAACGCGGTCATTTTCTTTGCGCCCCGACCCAATAGATCCTGCACTGCGGAATATGCCAGCGCAGAACCATTTGCTTTGGTGAATCCCCTAGCAAGCAATTCGAGCGCCTTTGCAGTATCCGCTCTCCCAAACTCTTTTACCTCTATATTCAGCAAGGCAAGCGCATCGGTATATTCCTTGTCACCCTCGACAACCTTACCTTGGGATTGCCGTAACTTAGCGAGCCCCTTCTGAAGATCCTCGACTGTGACGCCATATTTCAGTGCCACGGAATTGAGAGATTGAAGCGCATCTGTGCTGACGTTGAGATTGTCTGCCGTGTGCCGTATCTCTGAAGCGAATCCAATAACACTCTTTGTGAATGCGACAACTGCACCTATTGAGAATGCTACGGCAATAGTTCTGCCAATCGACGCGATAGAGCCCTGAAAGGATTTAGCCTGCGTTTGTGAATCACGCATCCCGGCCTTGAACTGCTTGTTGTCCATCCCGAGCAACGCTTTGAGTTTTGCAACAGCGGCCATTAGTTGATTCCCACTTCCATCATTTCCGTCTGGTCTTTGTAGTCTTCCCAGTTGTCTTCCATTTCCTGCGCCGCCGGGCTCATTATACTTGCATCGCCCTTGCTCTCAGCGTGTGCATCAAATACGCAACGAGCCACGGCATACGATGTGTTCCATGCAGCATCAAGTTTGGCAGGATCGCCAGCGGAAAGGAGCCGGACAAGATGCCACTGATACGGTACGCCGCTCGCCTTACCGTCGCCGCTCTGCCACCGGGAAGGGATACGCATACAGGAGTCGACGTACTCCCGGCAAGCCGCGTCAACCCGTTCCCACTCCATACGCTTCAGAACGCGGTGAATCCGTCGCATGGCGCGCGCCCGGTAGTTATCGGCATGGAATAGACGCCTGCCTGCTCGATGGTCCTTAGAAGCGATCAGGAGCAGGCTCGCGGCGTCGTCCTTGTCGAGACTGCCACCACATAGGTAATGGTTGCCGATGTTCTCCAGTGCGAAGGTATGCCACACGGAAAGGGATGGAACGGTCACGCCGCACACACCCCACATATCCGGCAACAATGCCGCCTGCCACCATGGAGTAATCCAGTCCTGACGCATCCCCTGCCTCACTTTCTGCGTGGAGCCGGTTATGCTACTGTCGGAATCCGCGTGACGTTGATCGTAGTTCGAACCGGACCCTTGCTCAGTTCCTTGGCAGAGCTTTCGATGTAGTAATTCGATGAGCTTCCGTCAAGCGTTCCGGCGGCTGTATCAAACGCAACACCAACTACAACGACGGTTGCCGTGTGCATTCCGGCCTCGAACGTGATCCGCGTATGGAGGGCGCCGTCTGCATCCAGTACGTCTTCGTACTGCGGAGCCCCGCCAGCATTGACCGTCACCGATTCAATGATGCTCAATACTGGAACCGTGATATATAATGCTGCCGCTGCGGTTTGACCCGCAACCGTCAATGATCCTGTTCCCGCCTGTGCTGCCGCCATAGTGTCCTGCCTTTCGTTTTGCCTCAGTCGTCGAGAATGTCCCTGTCCATAATGACCGCTCCGGTGTCAGCCTGCGCGTAAACGGTGATACCCTGGCTCAGTCTGAACACGCATTCCTCGCCAGCGTTGAGCCTGACAAGCGGTACAAAAGCAGCGGCCACATCAAGACCGATCTGAACGAAGTTGGCCGCATCCCTGTTGCGGAAACGAGCCCACCCTAGCGTAGTAATATCTGTGACTACAAGAGCCTCGTGCGCGGCAAATCCGATTGTCTGAGTGCCGCCAGCCCTAGTCGGAGCCGCCGTGTTCTGCGTGATGCTCTGACTCCGAGCCGAAACGGTCAGGCTCCCAAGTGCCCCACTGGTTCCGTTTGAGTAGGAAAGCGATGTCGTCACTTTGATTTCGTCGGCCATTATGAGTCCTCCACTGGTTCAGCGATTACCGCAAGCGTCAAGATGGTTTGCAGCGTGTTTTCCCGTTCGGCAATATCCCTCGATGAGTTCATAAGCTGTGCCATACTGAACGCAACTTTCTCCGTTCCCGTTGCAATTAGATTTGTCAGTAGTGAACTTGTGGCCAGCGCGTTCATTACGTCGGACCTTGCCGCTGCATTGATCTCCCGAGCGGTCCTGAGCGTGTTCCCGCTGCTATCCGTTTCCGGCGCGTTCTCGGTCAACACAGCAACAGATACAGACATCATGCGATTGTCGTTCCATTCCGCTTCCTCTGATACCGGCTCGGAGTCCGCAACATGGACAACAGCGCAAGGAAACTGCGGGTCATTGAATCCCCACGCTACATAGACGCGCATGGAGCCTGTAACCTGGCTTTGGAGATACGCTTTGAATGCGTCTTCAACCAACTCTTCTATATTCCACTTCATACCAAAACCTCTTTACGCTTGATCTGCGCGGTACGCCGGGCTTCTGTCCACGGTTTTCCTTTCTTGGCTTCACTCATTTTGCGCTTTGTATCGGCGCTCTGATGCTTGCCAAGCATTGGATGTTTTGCCCGACTCCATATCCCCTCGTGAGCAATACTCAATTTCTTTCTTTGATCTTCAGTGATCTTGACTCCATGCCTCGGATGTTCTATGCCGCGAAGGAATGTTGACAAACTTCTAGCTCTTGCAGCCTTGCTAATGTTTCTGCAATGCTCGTCGCTGAAAGGCGGTTTCGACTTACCCCTTTGTATGTCGCCAATCTTCTTTTTGGTTTCTTCGCGCATTTCTACTCGCACCGCTGTCTTCATGTTGTATCCGGCATTCCTGTCAAACGATCTGCATGTGCTAATTGCGCCTTGCTCTTCGCTTAAAAGCGACTCATCCGAACATTCCAAGAATACTCCGAACTCAAAAGATTCAGGACCATACTTATTCCATGCCGCCTGAAGATGACTGTTCCCATGCGTTCCGGCATTCAACGCCCATCTGTGATTGCGACATCTTGCAGCCATGTCCTTGCTGCTTCCGATATACACCTTCCCGTTGACGGTGTTCGTTATCCTGTATATTCCTGATGCCGCATTCATAATCAGACCTTTGAGAAAAATCGTGAAAGGTTCTCGTTGCTGATCTTCGCCCCACGCGGGAGATTCATTGCCTTGCGCCATTGCCGCTGTAACTTGTTTCGAGCCTGCGCCATGATCTTGTTGCCGGCGCGGACTTCGACGGTTCTCTCCCATCCAGGCGGCATGATCTTCGTGATATAGTCCAGCCTATTTTCGAGAAGGTATCCATTCAGGCTGTCAGATTTGATTGTCTTCAAAACGCCAACGCCAGAGATTGGTTTGCCAACAGCTTTTGCTGTTAATGCTTTCAGCCCCCACATCCATGATTGCTTGGCAAGACCGCGCTTCCCGATTTTTTGAGCACCTTCCCATGTTCCCTCGAAATCACTATGATGCTGCCTTTCTTGCGAGAACTTCCATCTGTATATTTTCTTCTGATTCTTGCTCGGTTTGTCATAAAGCACATACTGCCCATGTTTATCCTTACGCACCCTTCGCCGCTTCCTCGCTTGCGGCGTAAGAGCCCTCGCTGACTGAGCCATCAAGATTATAGCGTGCTTGCAAGCCTCTTCGCCACTACGCCCTATGATATCCATCGACACGGCCATAGCATCCTTGAGCGGAACGCCGATCTGCTTATCCCAGTTGCCGATAGTCTTGAGTGATACGATCCCAGCCATTAGATTCCCTCAACTGGTTTCTGGTCCTGGTAATCAATTAGAAACATAGCGTCCACTGGATCCCTATTGACGAGCGTCACAAAAGCCGCCTCGTCGTCTATCAAAATCGTATCGCCGCGGCCCGGTTCCGTTATGAGGCTTTGGTCCACCCTGACGCGCCCGGTCGTGACCCCTGTCTGTAGACTCTCGCCTAAAGCGTTATCAGCGTTCAGCGTGCTTTTCAGGGCCGTCGCTGTCTCGCCCCTGTACTTAACCGTCACAACGGCATTCGGCGCCATTGCCTGAATCTGCGCCAGTCCTGCCCTGATTAACGATTGCGTGCTCATACTTCCTTAAAAGATGCCCCCGACGCCAGCAAGAGGAGGACTGGCGCCGGAGGACTTGGTTGGGGGAGATTATTTGTCATCGTCGTACTTGATCCATACCCGCCACGTCACGCCGGTATCCATCACGCTGAATGTTGCTGTAATGCTGTCACCGTATGAGTAATAACGGCGCGGCTCGTCGCTTGTGAGGCCCGTTCCGTCTGTGCTCGTGAAGTCGACCCCGAGTCGGACAAGCGTGTCTGCCGTGATCGCCTTAGATGCCAGCGTGACAGCATTGCCCATCGGCTGAGTGGCTACTACTGCAACGGTTCCGGTCGTCGCCCCGGTGGGCAGCTCCAGAACAAGCTCGTCGATGTATCCGGCAATAGCCGTGGTCGTTGCGGTTGCCGTCGCGTTTGTGCCAACGGCAACGCTCAGAATCGCCGACTTCGGAGCCGCCGACAACGCGCAAGCCATCAAGCCCGCGCATAGGAAACTGATTAGCTTACGCATGATTGTTCTCCCTTACGGTATTGCGCCCATTGTCACGCCGGTATTAAACAGAATCACATAACTGTCATCCCCGATCGCTTGAATGATCAACGAATCATCCGTGTCGGCAAAGGTGGCCTGCTTGTTTCCGGTTGAATCCAATGTGTCTGTCCCGTCCGTGTTGACAAACATATTGTTGGAACCGTCCGCCGTGCGAATACACCAAATGCGGCCCAGTACCGTGCTGGCTTCTGGCAGCACATTCGTATACTTGCCCCCCGGAGTATGACTCATTGTGAAGTCAGTAGTGTCGGGAACATAAGCCGAAGTCTTCAGCACATATCCGCCCACCAATCCAGCAAACGCAACATCATCAGAAAATTCGCCAGCGCCAATTTCATCCGCAGTTACAGCGTCATCGGCAATCGCCAACGCCCCGGCATTTGACATCGTTGCATCACCGCTGAGATCAACCGCAACAGCCTGTCCACCGGCATTACCCACAATAATGCGGGCAGAGGTTACCTCTCCAAGTTTCGTCAGAGCAATCGCAGCATTCGCAGCAACGGCAGCATTGACGAGGGTTGCGGCTTGTATCGCAGTTCCGGGGAGGTTCGTGCAGCTTTGCAGATCAAGGGCATTGAGCGTAGTACCATCCGCCGACGCCGTGCCGGTCAGGTTGGTAATGTTCTCACCGTTGATCGCTGATGCAGTCGTGCCAGCAGTGAGCCGGTCAGCATCCACCTTGTTTGTAGCCGCAACAATATCAGCCGCCTCAAGATCATCCAGCCGCGTGTCTGCCGCGGTCGAGTCGGCAATCAGGCCATCCCGACAGTCCGGCGGATCCACCACATTGCGCAGCGTCCATGTCGTTGACAGAACCCCCGCCGATGCCACGCCGCAAACCAGAAGCGCCATAATCAATATGCTTGTGAGCTTCTTCATTTCGTTTTCTCCTGGTCTACGTTTCTGCAAAGCGTCGGACCGGGGCTTTCCCGGCCCAACGCGGTTTTACGCTACCCGGTTATACCGAGGAACTGGTCGTGGTCGTGGTCGTGCTTGTATTCACGGTCGCCTCAGCGGTTCCGAGAGCTTCACTGATGGTGATCGGAACGCCAAACGCTTCCGTGGGGAACGGAGCCGGAGCGCCGGTCGGGTTGGTCGCGGTTCGGGACTGCTGCAATTCCTTGCGCGCGGTCCTGTTCATCACGATCATGTTCGGGTTGTGCCCGTTCGGGAACAGAGTCAGAGCATCACTGATCAGGTCGTCTGTCAGCAAGTCGTCACTGGTCGCGTCGAGGTTGGCAATCCGCACCACGTCATACAGGCTACCGACCTGAAGGCCGATCCACATTCCCAGGGTAACCCGGTACGCGGAATAGACGTTGGTCGAACCTGCGTCCGTCACCTGAACAATAGTGGGGTTGTCGTCGCTCCACTCCATGTCGATGCGTCCTTCGTTCCCTGCAACGAGAGCCACGGCGTCGGGACCCCAATTCAGGAGCCATACGCTCTTGCCGCCGGAGCCGCCTGCGTCAACGATCTGGCCAACGTCGGTATCGGCGTAGTCGTTCATGTACGGCAGTCCCACAAACTGCGTCGAAACGTCGAAGTTGAACAGCGCGTCTTCGATCCCGTACAGACCCTGAACAATCGACTTGCCGGTTTCGCCCTGAATGTAGGAAGAAAGACCCTTGCGATATCCCTGCGCCAGAGCCACGTCCCGCGTGAAAGACGGGTCAAGGTATTCACAGTTGGCCGTGATGTCCTTGAATGTCGTGGCGGCGTTGGTGACACCGGTATTGATCTTGCGGAAGCCAGCCCCAGGAGCCGTCAACTGCCGGACATACTTGTGCTGTGTCCCACCGGCGCTTGCCGGGATCGCCGTCGCAGCCGCCACAACGGGCGACATATTGAGAACGTCAGACGGGAAGATGTCAGCAAAACTCTCATTGTTCAGGACGAGCAACCCCGCCAGCGTGTTTGTATAATTCGTAGCCATGATTCATTTCTCCTTGTGGTACCGGCAAAGAAAAAGGGCGCCGTGTGAGGTGTGGCCCACACGCCGCCCTTGATCTCGGTCGCCTGCGGCGATCAACCGCAGGTCAGCCAGTAAATTGTGTAACGTTTTAGGTTCTCTGTTGTGCCTTCTGCCACGATGTCAGTTCCCCGGCCTTATCAGCCGCGCCCGCCGACAACGTTTCCGCGCCCGCTTCGATTGCCGCCAGCTTCCGCTGTGCATCGTCGCGCTCTGTCTCCGCTTTCACCGCCCGAGATGCCAGCGTTTCGACCTCAGTCTTTGTCGTCGCCAGTTCCGTGGTCAGTGAATCCACCGCAACGCCGCGCTCATCAACGAGCACCTTCAAGGCGTCACGCTCTGCCGTCAACGTCACTGGAGTCTTCTCCTGTTCGAGTCTCAGACGTTCGGCTTCTTCCTTTGCGGCCAACTCTGCGGCCTTTTCTTTCAAAGCAATCTCCGCTGCTTCGTTCTCTTCTTTCAACTTCAACTCTTTCGCTTCCTTGGCTGCGAGAGCCTTGGCAGCGGCGTCCGCCTCTGTCTGCTTGTTGTCCATTTTGGACTCCTTGCTCTGCTCCCGGTAGGCCCGGTAGCGGTTCATAAATCCATCCATGTTGTCGCCGTAACGCCCGAGCGCCTCGACTATGGCTGGATTAGATTCGAGTTGTTCCCATATCGACGGGTTGCTATCCAAAAACGAAGTGATCTGCCCAGCAATCGTCTCACCTGAGAACCTTGAAAACATGCCGTCTGTTGCGGCTGGACTGTCTACCGCATCTGCACCGCGTAACTTGATTATGCGCGCAATCTGCAATCCGGTATCCTTGTACTCGCCTGCTTCCAGTTGAGCGTCAACGTCCGGAGCGAAGTCAAGCGAAACGCCGAACATATCTGGTTCCTGTTCAGCCATATTCAGAACGTATGTAAACAGATCACCTTTTGGGGTATCCTTTGCTGTGTTGCTCAGAAAGAGATTTGCGCGGACGGTATTACCGTCACGGAAAAATCCTTTCCACCGCCCCAGGAATGTCCCGAGCGTAGTATCGCACAAATTGGGATGCCCAAATCGCGCCTTGACTCCTTGGTTGAGTTCATTTCCGAGTTCGGCAACCTTGTCGATGAAGTCGTCATCAATGAAGAGGCCGTGTCCTTTTGCCTCTCCGATTTCGATAATCTTTGCGCCATAGATAACCCCCTTCTCACGGTCAATACTTTGCGGGGCCCCGACTGCAAATCCGCTTGATAACACCCGCCCGACTCCCGGCCGCTCCGCTCGCCGCATCTGCCCGCCGCACTTCTCGCATTTCAGTTCATTGCAATGCTGATCGGATGTGACCGTCGCGCCGCAATCAATACATTCACATTCATAGGCCATGATGATTTCCTTATTCTTCCGTGGCGTCCGCTGGATCGGCAACCGGAGCGTCCTGCGCCGGTTTCTGCCCCATGCCCGCCATGATCGCCTGCACCGCTACCTGACCGCCCTGAGCGTAGAGCAACGGTTGGCCTGCGGTTTCGAGATAATCGGCCTGCTCTGCCGCGATCTCGTAAGCATCCAGCCCGTAGGTGGCGCAGATCCGGGGCGTCGACGTTACCCCTGCGGCAAGCGCGAGTATGTGGCCGCTCATTTCCTTTGACCGATCAAGCCAGGGCCGACCTGCGGGAACCCATCGCAAGGACGCCGCAATCGCTTCTGTTGATATTTTTGCAGTTTTGAGCGCCTTACCGAACCCGAACAGGTCAGCCTCGGCCCAAATCGGGAGAAGCCAGCCGCCATAGATTTCGTCGAGAACATCCTGATTCTTTTGTCGCTTCCATTCGCAACTCTCTTCATACTCGTTGCGGTCCGCAATACGGGCAGAGAATGAGGCGGTCATGGTGTCGTAAAAAGTGAAAGGAATATCCAGCGCGAGCAGGACCGAGCGGATCAATTCGCGGGTGAATGCGACGACGGTCGGGTTCGGCGTCTTTGAATTGATCTCCGCAACTGTATCGCCCGGGTCAAGATCAAGGTTGATAATGCCCCTCGACTTCACCGCATCAGTAACCTGGGTACTGTATGCCGCTGACTCAGAAGCTGGTGCGTCAGTGTTCGGGTCACCTTGAGTCGGAAGAATGTCATCATCGCCGGTTCGCGTGAATGCCAGCCCGAACAGCGCGGAGGTTTTAGCCTTGAGCACAAGCCATTCCCACGTTTCCCGCACGTCAGCGCCCTCATTCAGCGCGGTCAGGAGTGGAGAAACGCCCCGATTGCTGTCAAATCGTTCCGGCCAATAAGCATCAAAGACCATTTCATCATCAGGTATGAGCCTTTCAAACTCCATCGACCTACCCTTGACGCGCTTGCAGACACAGAACTCCTTGCGCTTTCCGGCATTGTCGAACGTAAGCCCCTCGTCGGTGACGCTTTCGTTGAGCTTTTTCTTTCTGCCCTGGGGGAACTCACGCGGCTTTTGGATCCTGTCGCCCTCAATCCCTTGCAGCTTGCCGCCCTTGACCTTGAGTGCCCCGCAATCGCCCTCAATAACTTTGCAGGCTTCGTACATGCGGAGGAACTCATTGCGGCCATGCCGCCCGAGCGCGTCAAACTGTCTGCGGCGGGAGTGCCATTTGATCAGCTTGTGAACCGCTGCATTGATCGCTTTGATTTCAGGAGTATCGCCACCGAGCCGGAAATGAGGCGTGAACCGGCTGACGTTGTCAAGGTGGCGTCGGATCATCCATGCCAAGATGGACATATTACGCGCGTCATCGCGTGCCGTTGCGCTGGCCCGTTCGCGCTTGTTGCCCGGCAGGATGACATTCTCGCTGGTCGTTCTCTTGACCGTGTTCCGCCTGCGGGTAGTGTCGTCAATCGCGTTGTACCCGAGGGAGTAGCGACGGCCCCTGACAATCTGCGCGGTTGTTTTCAGTCGGGTCATGCCTGCACCCGAGTAAATACCGTGTTGTCCGCGCTGACGCTTGTCCCGCTGCCCGTGCTCATGTCAACGACAAAGCCCCTGCCGCCCCGGTACAGACGCTGGAGGGACTTGTTGACGCGGGTTAGTTCGGTAGAAATGTCGGAAATCCGGTGATTCGTGACGCTCATTCCGTCGATGGTGAATGACGCGGCGCCGGATTGCTGGGCCGTGAGCGCTGTTTCCAACGCATCACGGCGGGTTTCGAGAACTTCTATCTGTTCGGCGACAGTACGGTTTGCCATGTCGGTATTATCTCACCGACATAAACACTACGTCAATAGGGGTATAGAGGGATTATACTACGATGTGGTACTTTTCTGCGGGATTATCTCTTGTGTGGTCCTTTTCTCACCGCACTTCTTGCAAGTCCTGTACCTGACAATGAGCCTTCCGGTATCACGCTGCTGGTCGCATACGCTTGCAGCACTCCCGCATTTCGAGCATGTACGCTTGTTCTCGTATGCGCCGTAGTTCGCTCTTGGCTTGATGCCAGACCCACTCACATTCTTAACGTGCTGATCGATCATACTGTTTAGGATCTTGGGGTCTTCAATCCCGGCAACCTCCCGCTTCCAGTCCTTCCATGATCGCGGCTGCTTGAGCAGAGCCTTGCGCCATCGCTCCACTTCGGGGCTGGTATACGGCTGGGCCCCCTGCCACTTCAGCAGTTCCTTGGCGTCCGCTGGATCGCTCACCACAGCCCCGATGATAGCCGCCCTGCTAACGTATCGGATCGCTATGTGTTCAGCCTCTGTCAACTTCCACGGAGCCCGCGCCCGCCATCTGTGCGCCACCCTGCCGTCAAACACCCGCGGCGCGTGACCGGAAAGCCATGCCGTAATCGACAAAGCCTCTTCGTCGCCGCCCCACCCCGGCAGCGCGGAAAGACATTGCCCGGTTTTCATGTACCAGGATCTTTTGAAAACATAGCACGCCCCACCGACGCAGGCCCGTTCCCCCGGCTCCTGATCGCTCGACCACTTCCAAACGAGTGAGGCGTGCCCGTTCTGGTCCTCACCCATGTACTCGATATTCGCCCCGGCGTAGTAGGTCGCGCCGCTCGGATGGGTAGAATCGAAGCTGCAAGCCTCGTTGTGATAGCATTTCGCGCACAATAAGCCACCGCGACGGGCAACTTGCCGCGCCATTCTCCGCAGAACGTCACCATCGAAGCGCATATGAGCGTCGACGAGGATGATAATGTCTGACTTTTTCGCCTTGATTATGCCCCTGTGCCGCGTCTGCCCCGGGCCAGCGCCGGTTTTATCCTCCACCGGATAGACTTCACCGGCCCCGATGCTGTCTGCGGCGCTGTCAATCGTCGCCTGTAGGTCGTCTTCGCCGTCCCGCCACGGTATGATTACTGCTGGATTCATCGAATAATCCCTCCCTTTCCTTGCCTTATTGCCCGTTCTGCCATCGCCACATATTCCTGCTTCCACTTCGGTTCGACACGGATCTCACCCGCAACAAACCGAGGATCTGCCAGCGCCGCCTTGTGAAAGTCCCGCGCCCGTTTGCCCGAGTCCTGTTCGCCGTTGCCGCTCTCGTGCCACCCGATCCCGGCCCAACGGTAGATGTAGTGAACGTCCGCTGGTTTGGGCTGGCACTGAATCACGTTGCCGGTCGGCCACAGTTTGTCCCATAGGCTCTTGTCGTTCCAGGCTCCGACCGTACAACCGCCAACACTCTTAACGAAAGCGGTATCGAAAAAGGCCGATACGATCAACGGCTGACCCATACGCAGGATCTCACCGCAACCCCAATGCCAACAGATAGACGGGCGATATGAATAGGTCGATCCCATCCGCGCCACGCCATCCGTGATCCGGTCCGGTAGGGATATGTCGTCATCATCCCAGAAGCAAAACGCCTTGCCGGTGCAATGCTCCAGCGCGAAGTTGCTCTTGCGGCTCACGTCTGGTATCCAGCCGGTGTTGATGATCGTCACGCCAGGAACATCGCAGATGATTGTCTGCTGCTCGCAGTCGTTTACAACGATCAACTCAGCCGTGAGCGGTCCGAGCCGTTGCTTTCTGAATGACTCGATTGCTTCCGCAAGTAGCCACGGCCGGCCGTGTGTTTGACAGATACATGATACATCCATTTCGTTCCCCCTCATATTGGAATTACTGATACCCCTGATCGCTTCCGCGTCGGTCGCTTTCGCTGCTGCTGTTGCCCCCCTGTCCCGATCCCGCCATACGCCGCCGTTGCATACCCCTGCGCCAGAGCATCGCAGAAGTCATGCCTGCCCGGAACCGTGTGATAGTTCCAGACCATTTCGCCGCCGACATCATCCTTGCCTTGCAATTTCTCGCCGCATATCTGTGTAGCAAACTCACGATGACGGCCATCCGGTAACGAGCACGCGCCAGGAGCCCCGAGGTCGCCCAGCCATGCCCGTTGCATAATCTCCACCCAGCGATGCGAGTGCCATACGATCCAGCGTATCTTGCGGCCATCCTTGATCGTCGATCTGATATGGCAGTATTCCCGCTGTGGCTGGCCCTTCTGGTAAGTCTTGCCCGATTCCCGGTAATGTTTCCAGCCGCGCCCGGTGTACCCCGCCGCCGGTATCCCGCAGGACCGCGCCGATTCAGCCGCCGCCCTTATCACCGGATCGAAGTTCTTGCCGCCCGCGTCGATTGCCCACGTTTCAGGACTGACCGGCATAGCTGCCAACTCCTTTCCGTGCGCTTGAATCTCCGCAAAAAGTTGCTTGTTGTATTCCGGCGCCGGTAGATCCTCGCTGACATTGCACTTGTGCAGACCGTACCAAAGCACGGCGCACGTCTGGTCGATGCCCATGCCGATGATGACCGTTGATAGCCCATAGGAAGGGTTGACATCCGTGCTCGCATGGATCGCATGAACCCAATCGGGAACGATAAGCGGCTTGCGGTCCGTGGTCCGCGCCATGACCAGCTCGGGCGTGATGACGTATGGGGCGGAGATTGCTATGAGGTCAACCGGCGCATTCTGATATTCAGCCCAGAACTGATCGCCGGTCTCGAGCAGTAGATTCTCAGCGGTCTGTAGCGCGGATATTTCGCCGTCCCGCACCCGCTCTTTCCATGACACCTTCGATCCTTTGTCCATCGCCTTGCGGTTCTTCCGGTAGAATGTCGTTGCCTCACCGAACCCGCGCCCCTCAGATACCGCGTCCTGATAAATTTGCGAATACTCAACCCATAAGCCGTCCTGTTCTTTCGGCCATTTCTCAACAAGCTGCGACGTTTCACCCTGCCATTCCGGGTGCAACTTGTGATCTAGGAAGCGTGAGGCCAGGTCGTCAGGAGCTGTGACCGTGCAGCACATCACTGCCGCAATCCTTTTCTTCGGGCCTGCCAACCCAAGCACATCACCAGAGATAATGCGCTCCCTCATGGCGCATTGGCTCGGGCTCTCTGCGCTCTCCCTTGTCTGCGGATCGTCAAGGATTACGAAGTCAGGGCGTAGCGTTTTGCCGGTCTTGCTGTCCTTCCACTTGCCTTTTATTGCCCCGGTTAAACCGTGACCCTCAAGGATTGAGCCGTTGCTCTTGTATGGCTTCAGTTTCGGTGACAATGATTCCGGTAGGACCATCGTGCTTTTACTCCACTGGATGCCGCTCGATTTCCCATCTGCCCTGAGTTGATATCGGGCCTTGATTGCCTTGCCGTCCGTCTTCCTCGCATACTCGCAAACGTGCGGATAGTGAGAGTAAAGGGTGTCAACCTCGATAATCTTCTTCTGGCAGAACTCAACGATAACCTGGGCAAACTCTTGCGTGGCCGCGACGATCACGACGTACTTGCGACGCCCGGTCAGCATGACGTACAGCGCAACCCACTTCAGGATGGTTGTCTTGCCTTGGCCCCGGGGCATTGCCAGCGCAAACATGCCGCCCTTGCTGATCGCCTTTTCAATCTTCGTCAGCGCGGTCCGGTGGTCCTTGCTCCATTCGCAATCAAACGCCTCCCCGCCGTGATACCTGAGCCACGTCGATAGGTTGCGCTCCAGTGCGGTGCGCTGCTTCTTGACCGCCGCGGTCGGGTCGGTATGGGTAACCATTCTCGCCAGTTTACGGGACGTTTCCACCAGCCTGGCGTGCTTGACGCTGGCGGCGATTGCCTGTCTGTCCCTGATTGATGCTGGCATATTCGGTTATCTCCGGTAGCCTTTTAGCGGTTTCGCTCGTAAGAAGTCAAAAACGTGTGGCATGGTTTTCATCATTGCCGGTATCCCTCCGAGAGACTCTATGGCTGCGCGTATTTCAGCAAGCGGCTGATCGTGCTTGATTGACAAGATGATTTCTCCGAAACCGTACTCGTCTATCATTCTGGCCCATGCTTCCGGGTCGGTATGGCGCAAGACTCTAAATCCGCTGTTATCGAACTGGGCTCCACCGCCGCAATACATACAGCCAACGGTTAAGGCACCTTCCGCCTTTTTTGGGTGGGCTGGTAGCTTATGGTTTGCGGCGTACCTGGATATCATTGAATCTGTCCAGCCGAGCAACGGGTTAACCTGTGTGAGTTTATCGGTCTTGATATAGTGGATTGCCCCGTCCTTGATTGCCCGCAGGCCTCGGAGTCTATCATCCTGAGCGCCGCGCTGTCCGGTGAGCGTGGCATTGCATCCGATAGAGGCGTGCATGTCGCGTGCTGGTTTGATCTTCATTTTGCGGCAACACGTCGATACGTCGATACGGAAACCGAACGCGGTTTCGTTTCGGTGTTTCTGCATCCAGATCCTGGCGGACATTTTCCCAAGCATCGGAAAGCCGTGCTTCTGCCAGCATTCAACCGGCGTGATTGGCGCTTTTGCAATATGGAGTGTTAGACCGTA
>Ga0307928_10001713_pt1 | contig 16738 bp, 19 predicted proteins | sample AceLakmetagen232_FD_201815 | JGI IMG/M metagenome (GOLD analysis project Ga0307928, IMG submission 201815) | Saline water microbial communities from Ace Lake, Antarctica - #232 | ecosystem: Environmental > Aquatic > Non-marine Saline and Alkaline > Saline | place: Antarctica: Ace Lake... | reverse complement strand
CGACTGTTATTGGCGTGATTGTGGAAAATCTGCAAAGTATAAACTGAAAGGGGACTTCGGAATTGAGTATTGTCCTTACCATGCGATTTATATTTCTATACTTTTAGGTGACTATCGTAAGGCTTTTGGGATATATAGTGTGGAAAAAGCAATCTTGGAAAACAAAGAAAAATTGAATGAGAATAAAGGGCACTGACACACCTTTATTTTGATTCTTTTATATCTAGAGTTAAAATAAAGGGGTATCATATGCCTTTATCTTGTACCTGTCTATTTTTATGGTCTATATTGGTTAGTACCCCTAACCCATTTGGTGAATTTAATGAATGAAGTGTGTGAAAAGGATATCAAGATCCATTATAATCTGCTCGGGCATAGTGGTCAAACCGAAGTTAGGACTTTTACCAATGGTGGAAGAAGTAACTTTGTCTACGGAGCTGATAATTTTGTTAAATTAGCCTCAAAACTAAATGAAACCGAAAGTGTTTACCTGGGAATTAACCAAAGAACCATGTGGGGTAAATCAACAAAGGATGTAATTGGATTAAATGCATTCTATTTTGACATCGAATGTGAAGGACACACAACAGAATTCAAAAATGATGCTTTTATTCTTTCACTTAAAGTATTTAATGAATTAACCAGTGCTGGTTTAAAACCAGTTCTTGCAGATAGTGGCGGAGGCTATCATATTTTCCTTGGATTGGATTCAGAAATCGTGATTGATGACAGTAACAGGGATTTAATCTGGGATTTATTGCATAGAGTAAAAGAAAAATATATAAACATAAGAACAGAAAAATCCATAATTGATATAACTAATGTTTCGATTGGAAGAACAGAAAGAATAATTGGAACATTTAATCATCGACACAAAGTAATGTCCAAGTGGTTAACTAAACCAGTGAAAACAGAAACTAGTAAATTTGTTGCTTGGCTTCACTCACTACCAATACCAAAAGTACACGAAGCAGAACAATCCGGGATTGGAGAAATCCCGGTTGGTACTTTGAGTTGTATGGTTTTAGAATATGCTTGTTCAAATAAATTACCAGAAGGTTCAAGGAACCAAGTTATCTGTCCAAACTTTATGGCAACTAATCCAACTAGTGAACAAATAGATGCGTTTGCTAGTGCTCAACAGATGGATATCAACGAAGTTGTTAGTTGGGCGAAGAGTGATTGTTGGAAAGGAAAGTTTTATTGCGCGCAGTTAAGAAAATATGCAAATCAAAATGAACTGGGTTATCTTTGCCAGATTTGTAACTCTATTAAGAAACAATCAAAAGACGATATAGTAATTAATCTAGATGAGGCTTCTGATACACAACCTCAAGAGCCGTTAATCTTGCTTTGATTTCACGCTTGAAATCTTCGTATTCTTTATGGAACTCTTTTTTTGTGAATGAATCGAGTTTTCTTAAAATCAGTGTCTTCTCTATTAACTCTTCTAATTCTGTTATTTTTTCACCGCTCACTATGTAAACGTCTTTTTCTGCTAGTTCTACAGGCACAATTACATGTGCTCCGTTTCCAAACTTCTTTGCTTTTCTTTTCACTAGCAATTAGATTCACTAGTCCAAATATATCTTTTGATTCTTTCAAACAAAGGAAGCATTTCTAATTTATAGATTACTGGTTGACTAGCACTAATAATAATGTCAAGTCTTAAAATATTTTTGGTAATATCTTTTCCCTTTTGTTCTACTTTTAAATCAGTTGAATACAATATTCCTTCTGGTTTATCTTTTTTAGACCAGATAACTAAATCCGCACAATCAAATATCTTTTTCACTTAATCAACTCCTTTCAATTCAAAAAAAATAATATCCCACCCGCCAATCCACTTTATTAATTAACCATTTTAGGCTAATACTGCTATATGTTGGATGAAATAAAGAATATTTCCACCAAAAATTACTAGGATCATTGCAAGTGAGATACCTGACAATATAGCAAATTCTGCAATATCAATACCTTTTTTAGCTGCATACTCTTTAATGTCTTCTTCAACCATGTTATTTCACCTCCGTCCAAATTCATGAACTTATATCAATATAAGTATCAATCGAGTTTAAATACCTTAGCACTTCATACCATTTCCCCAAAACGAGTAAAGCCTTTTAAACCTAACCTTACTTGCCACTAATGTAGAAATCAATTAAAAGCAAACCCGCCCCAATACCTGCTAAAATGCCTCCTGTTTGAAGATCAGTGTCAACTACTTTAAGCCCAAGAGTAATAAATCCAATTGCTAAAGCAGCTAATGTTGTTTGAACTGCAGCAGTCCCGATACCTGTTTTCTTTTTGAATCCTTTTTTTATCTCTTCGAGATTAATGTTAATTTTAGTTTCAAGGTTATTTACTTTAGTTCCTACAGATAATAGCTTCATTTCTGTTTCACTAATAGTATTTTTTTTCTTAACCATTGAATCACCTCACAATACTTGGGTTCAATTAACTTTATAAATATTCCTATAAATATATTAATACAGGTGAATTAATGAAATTAAAAAAATATTCTATTATTGATATTATCCTAATATGCCTACTATTATGTTTTTTAATATATGGGTTTATTACTTTCTTTTATGAATTATTGTATTTGCAGTTAGTATATTATCCCTCAATTTTAACAGAGTTATCTCATTCGGATTTAACATTAATTAATATTCATCTAGCCCTAATGGATTTTAGATTAATATTAACCGCCATGTTTATATATTCCGTACTAAAGATTGAAAAATTACTTTGATTCAATATAGCATTTTATATAAGCATTAGCTTCTATTCTCATTGGTTTAGATGGCCTAAATTGGACATTTAACCATTTACCAGTTTCAGCATCTATAACTTCATCTGTTATATCTTCATTACTTAATGCTGATTGGGCTAATTTATATTCTGCTTCTGAACCATCCTCCCCGATATAAATTCCAACCGTTCCATCATCCCCGCCCGCGGTTTCATCTATAGAATAACTCATAGAATGTGTGTGATTTGGGGTGGTGTGGGTGTGTAAATCTTTCAATTGAAATTCTCTTCCAACTTCTATGTATTCTGGGGGGCCAGTTCCCAAAGTAAAATTAATCTTAATTTGAACTTGCAAATCCCACCCATTTTTATTCTCTGAGATTAATATTACAGATGAGGGATAACTTATTGATGAACCACTATATGGTGCATAAGTTAAAATCCCATCAGAATCTGGAAAATATACTGTTGATTCGCCAGTTTTAGAAGCTTCTATTCTTGTTCTAACAGTCGGTGTACCAGTACTTGGTACTGTTATCCTTATTGAAGAATAACACAGCCCAATAGCAAAGTCATTACTAGGGATATAGGCATCAGTAAAATCATACCAAGTATCGGCTGTCCAACCAGCAGTACTAAATTCAGTATCTTCGTCAGTACCTGACATTGAAGATGATCCGCCACCAGGAGTTGTATCACCACCACCAGAAGGGGTTGTAGTTGTGTATGCTCTATAATCTAAAATTTTATAACTTAATAATACTTTATTTATTGCAATAACATCATCTGGCATATAAAATCTCATATTTAAATAATTTGATGTGTCAGCATTCTCATAAGATGAAATCTGATAACAATTTGTTGAACCCTGCATATATTTAGCAAGATTTCCAGTGGAATCAACAGACTTTTTAATCTCGCTAACAATATCAACATTTGAATTACTAACATCATAAGTTAATATCGCGGGCGACCCATTTTCAGAAGTTAACCTTTTCCCATAAACTCTATAAGTTCCAGACAAACCAGATTCATCATCAGTGATTGTTATTGTGTCACCAACAAATACTTGTTGTATTATATTATATGCGTCTGATGGTTCAAATGAAATAAATTCTGGTGGGGTATAACTTGTAGTCACACCTTTCTTTTCTATCAAAATTTTTTCAGCTACTATATCTAAAGCTGATTGATCTATTATTGTTCTATCAGTAACTGTTTTATATATTGCTTTTTTAGGAGTATCAGTACTATTTGAATTTATAGAAGATCCATCACCAGTTGATTGCGGGACTCCAACAGTATATTGTGCATCTACTACTGGGCTATATTTCGAGTGAGCATATGCTTCAGTTACTGGACTAATAAATTCTAATCCCCGTACACATCCAGTTAAATCATTAGTTGATTTTCCAGTATAAGATACTTTTTCACAACCAATCCACACATTTCCAGACACTGGAAAATCACTAGCATCAGCAAGTCCAATAGTTGTAGCTATTGCAGTTATATCTGCTGACAAATAAGTTCTTGTAGATGTTGCATGGTACGCATGAGATTCAAGTTGATTATTTCCGTCTCCACGCCCAAATACTTTTATATAATTTGCAAACACATCCCAATTCTTTTCACGTTCACTTACAATCATATTAGCTGCAGTGCCAGATATAGCCATAGTTATAGTTCCAGATTTATCTGAACCTTTTGTTTCTGCATGAAATACGGATGTTTCCCAAGGGTGAGTATTTGTATCTCCACCATAGGTTGCGAACCAATCAACATCAGAAACATTAGCACAACCTGCAGATAAACTTAATACTGAATCATTTTCTCCACGTATTGAAATTATTTTTGTAGTATTTGTACTTGCTGGACTAGCTCCACTAACATTATCTAATTGAGCCGCTATTATTTCATCTGATTGGTCATCAGTATATTTAGGTCTACCTGCTTGACTTCCAGAATCAGATCCTGCTTTTCCAGCACCTGCTGTTGTGGTTTCAGTTAATACATCTTGCATTAAACTATCACACAAACCAATTCCTTCGGCTTCTGCCTCGTAAGCAGTTGCAAGTTTATTTGTTAAAATTTTATAAACAGGCATTGACAAAATTCCGCCAGCAACAACCTTTATTGTGCTACCAACAGAAATATCTGATTGTTCATCTGTTTCTATAGCCATAAAAGAGGCTTTGCAATAAGGAACTTGGTTAAGTTTTTCTATAAACTCATACGAACTTAAATAACCATCATATGGAACATCATTAACAAGTATTTGAATATCTTGTCCAATTCGCGCAGTTCCAGAATAAGTTTTAGTTATTGGAACTATTACTCTTGCATTTCCCCAATATTCATTTGGTGGGAGAGTAGTTGTTGTAGAAGAACTTGTTGAAGTTGAGGTTGTAGTTGAAGTAGATGTGCTTGTTGATGTACTTGTTGAGGTTGATGTGCTTGTTGAGGTTGATGTGCTTGTTGATGTGCTTGTAGAAGTAGATGAGGATGTTGTTGTCGAAGATGGATTAGATTCCGCATAATCTATATCATCCATATAATAAGTTCTTCCGTAAATTGCTGCTGATCGTGCAACAAAATAAATCTTACATTTTACTACTGCTGTTCCACGAACACTTTGGGCTGTTTGAGATTGAATTATTGTTGATCCATCAGAGCTATAAAGTGTATATGAACAAGTATTAGCAACTGGACTATAGGTCATAGATATTTTATACCACTCACCATTTCCAGTCATATTATATGAACTTACCCAATTCCAAGCGTTATCATAATAAAAAGAAGAACGTCCTTTATCCCCAATACCATATCCGTATAACCTCCATCCAAATATTACATCCCCGTTAGAATCTAAAAATTCATATATATATTCCATTTCTGAAAGATTTTCACATCTATACCACGCAGTAACTGTTTCAGAACCAGTTATTATGCTGGTTGTTTCTGCATATGCTGATTGATCTGCACCATCAAAAGCAACTTCCAAAGCATAAGTTCCAGTTTTTTTAGTGGTTGATTGAACAGAAGAATATTGATTATCATCCCAGGTCCAAGTCGGGTCAGTAGTATAATTCCCATTCTCGAAAGTATCAACTAACATTACCATTTAACTTACCTCTTTTCTCCGACAACTAAATCAAAAGCAACACGATATCTTTTAACATCTCCAGGGTAAGTTCCAACATAAGCTCCCTTTATTGCTTCATATTCAGATTGGGTTAAATCTAATCTAAGAATCTCATCACCAAATTTTATTGCGTTAATAGTACCAAAAAATACACGATCATCTATATCCGCAATAGTTGGATTTGTTATGGTATAATCCTCAGCTGCCCCCCGCCAATATAATCCCGCATCACCACGTCCATTTAAGATATATTTTTTCATATAATTTTTGGCTTCAGTAGCAGTAATGGAAGTAAATGTAGAAAAATCAAGTTCATTTATTATCGCTGATTGGTTAGTTAAATAACCTTGTACTGTTACCTTTTGGGTTATTCTTTTTAAATCTACTAGCATAGTTGTAGCATTGAAATCAGGACTTTGCCCACTTTTTCCCTTCGGAATTGGTGTAACCATCACAGCATTACCTATATTTTCATTAACTCTTTCAGCTTGAATAGCTATTTTTGTATAATAGTTCGTACCACCCTCACTAGGGTTATTTTTATAAACATAAAGAGTCATCTCATGGTCGACCTCCGGTAATCCCACTGCAATTCTTTATTTACTCTATCTGCTAATTCTTGTATGTCAACATCAGAACTAACTACAGCGTCAACATTTACTGTATTGTAAACTGTTGAACCACCCATATTATTCATTTCTCTTAAAGGAATAACTGCTTCGGGTCCAGCTTCTCCAACCATTGCAATGGTTGGTCTTCTAACTATTCCACCACTAGCTAAACCTATTAATCCAGCAGCTCCCTCTATTGTGTTTCCGACTGGATTTTCTAAAAAGTCTCCAATACCACTTAAAGATCCACCTAAGCTATCATCTATATAATGAACAATTCCATCTATTACTGCAAATATTTTTCCTGGTAAATCATCAAAAATAGAAACTATTCCATCAACCAAATCAGTAAATGCCTTTTTTCCATCTTTAGTAATCCACCCCCATTGCTCAAATAAATCTGCAACAAAGTTAACAAACATCCCAACGACTTTAGCTAATATTCCTAAAACTAATAAAGGTAATGAAAAAAACCAAGCAAGAACTGCAATAACTAATTTACCTGTTTCAACTACTACCCTTGCAGTAAAAGCCACAAATGATACAATTATCATCCCAACTCCATCAACAACTATTTTATAAAGTCCACTGAATATTTCGCCGAACCCCTTCATTATTTTATCTCCATCCAGCTCAATTAGCCCGAAGATAATATCTAATGCTCCCTTAAATACTTCAACTAGTCCATCAAATATTGCTACAAGCGCATTAAAAACTTCATCTGCAAATTGTTGTATTTTTGCAAAGTTTTCTTGCCATGCGACCCATAATATGATTAATGCACCAATAATTAATGCTATTGGAAGAAGTAGTGCTGATAATAATGCAGCAACTCCGCCTATCGCGCCACCAATCGCAGTTAATCCAGTAGTAAATACTCCGACTCCCGCACCAGCAGTAGTAGCAGTTCCATAAATTCCAGCAAATAAAGCCATTAAACTACCAACTCCAAGAGCAGTAGAGCCAAGGACAAATAAGAGAAGTCCTAAACCAGCAGTTAGTAAAGTTAATGCTCCTATTAATACTTGAGCTTCCTCTGGCAAAGTTACAAAAAATTCAGATATCGGGAGTAACCCATCAAGTACAATTAATGCTATCGGTAAATATAATAATTCAAATGTCATTCTTAATATATCTAAAGCTCCTACTAATTGCAATGCCGGTGTAACCATCCCACCAAATGTTTTTTGTAGATTCATTCCAAAGAACATAACTCCAAGCATTTCCATCTTGAAACCTTTCATTCCTTGAGTTAACATCCTTGTTTTACTAACCAATTTTGAGTTAACTCTATTAAATTTTCCGCCACTTTTAACATAATTTCCATGTTCTTTAGTATTCATTCTTAATGTTTGCCAACCAGACTGATTAGCAATTTGTTCTCTTCTAGAAGCATTTATAATGCCTTCTGATTGTCCAATTTCGTCTTTTTTTACTCTCATGCTACTTGAAATAGCAGCACGTTTTCTTAAATTATTTTTTATTTCTTTTTTTGTAGCTTTAGTACTTTCACCAGTATCTTCTTGTCTTGCCAATTTATCTCTACTATAGGATATTTGTTCATTTATCTTTCTCATATTATTAGAATGTTCTTTTAAAGCAGTCTCGCTATAATTTAGATTTCTTTTTTCATCTCTAATAGCTCTACCTGCACGTCTTTGTTCTATTGGTGCTTTTTTTGTAGTTCTCTGGATATCTTTAGATGTTTTACCAGCTGTTTTACTAATAGCCCCAGCAACTTTTCCTACACTAGTGGAACGAATCTTGGACATTGTTTTTTTTACTGCACCCGATACTTTTTTAAGACTAGATAATACATTACCAGTAACATTAACATCAAGAATTATCCCATATCTTTTATTAGCATCAGCCATAGTTTATTACCCCAAAACATTAAGTGAATTGCTAGATTTTGTATTCCCATATTTTAACTTATTTATTTTTCCAATCATTTTCATTACAACATTGAATTTAGTTATATTCCATTTTAATATACTTTCTATACTCTCATTAACTTCTGTACTAACATATACTACCGACATGCAGAAATCTTCCGCAAAGGAATCAGCTGAAGAATCCCTATTAACTTTTCTTCTGAAATTCTCCAGTTTTTCTCTTTGTGTTAGTTTTCTTGTTTGGTTTCTATTGCTTTTTTTTTAATATCATCTAATCCTGGTCTTGTAACAAAACCGTAAAGTATTGCTATCTCTTCAAAAAGCTTTGCATAATTCATAGCAACAAAGCTATTGATTGAATCTATATCAGCTTCAGGATAAGATCTTACTAGCATCTCGGTTATAATTTTCGTCATGTTTTGTATATCTTCTTTAGTTGTACCTTTAAACAACATGAACATTTCTGCATCTCCGACTTCTGGAAAAACTTCTATTGGTTTTCCTTCTAGCTCTATTCCTAATTTTAGTTTTTTATTTTTAAGATCCTCAAATGGATTTTTTTCACTCATTTACTTGTCCCCCTTTTCATTTCCGCTGGAAAATGTTTTAACTGTTTCAACTACTTTTTCTTCTTGTTCTGGTTTCTCTTCTAATATAGAAACTCTACTTTTCATTTCAGATAATTGTTCTGCGAGATCAATATACATTTCCATGCTTTTAGATGCTAAGTGGTCATTCCACATTTTCATCCAGCGACAATCACCAAATCTTTCTTTACAGTCTTTATCCCATTCCCGAAATAAATTCATTGGAAATGCACTAGATGTAACTTTCATTGTCACATTAGGAACTATTTCCTTTTCTGTTTCTTTTTCTTTTTTATTTTCTTTCACTACCATGTTTTGACCCCCGAGTCACAATTCAAATATTTAGATTTGAACAAGTTTTGAAAAATAAAATTTATCTTTATCAGAACCTTGCCCCCTCAAATTAATAACTTCTTTTATATCATTTTTTCTTACTTCATTCCAATCACTTTGTTTATGTTCACACATAATATCAGTATCAACATAAACAATATGATTAGCTAAATTAATATCTTTAAAAAATATACTATCCTGGAAATATCCTTCGTGTCTAAAAATAACATCTTCTAAAACAATCCTACTAACAAGCAAACAACCTGTTGGAACCAATCCTTTCCAAGGGATTAATCCTTTATTTAATTCACTGTCTTGTATCCATCTTTGTTGGAATTTTCCATTTTTTAATTTTAATCTTTGTTTAGAACAACAAGTTACAACGCCCTGGGTACCCATATTTACTTTATATAATCCACTAACAACATCTTTCTTATGTGAAATTAATTGTTCTATTATATCTGCTTTTGGAAGTATATCTTGATCTAATATAAACAAATAATCATAACCACCTTTAAGTGCACGTTCACGTAATTTGTTATGTGATGTTACCATTCTACCACGATAATCAGTACACCAAGCATCACGATCAACTATTATATTAAGATTTAATTCTTTAGCTTTATAAATTATTTCATTAGAATATTTTTCAGTTCTTGAATTATCACAAATATAAATATCAAAGTGTTGATAGGTAAATCTACTTACATTCAAAAGGAATTCGTCTAAAACGTATCCTTTACTTTCGTGTGTAGCTAAACCCACCAGCACTTTTGGCAATTCTTTCTTTTCAGTTTCAGTCATTTAAATACTCCTATTTATGATGTCCTATATTCAACGTAGTAGTCTTTTACTAATCCTACTGCTTCAAAGTCCTGTTGCCAGTGACCATCGGCTGAATCAATTCTCCTGTCTCCAATCTTTGTCAAATAAGCACTTGCTACTGCTAGATTAACTTCTGAAGTCCCATCAATCATTTGTACAACAATTGCTACGAGTGGTCTATTCCCATCTCCTTCTTGCCATCTAACATAATTAACTGTTCCGGATTTTGCTGCTGTTGAACTACCCGAGAAATATGTTTCTAAAATCTCGTCTTCATCTTGAACTAAAGTTCCCGAAAAAGTTACTAATCCAAATGGTTTCTTATCAAGTTCTGCACATTGGAACCCAGTTGTATCTGTAACTCCTAAAAGATCTATTTTTTCAACTGCACCCTCTGGTTCAACTACTGTTACATTTTCTGCTTTACACTCTAATTGAGTCGAAGCAGTAAAAAGTTCATACATTGAACTTGTAGTAGTTGAAGCCGTAAAGGCAGACGCTAGCCCTATCCTAATTTTTGTGTTTCTTGCATTCCATACTTTTACCATCAGTTATTCCCTCCTTTTACTTTTGGTATTACTAATGTTGGGTCTATAGGCTTTTCAACTACTTTTTCTATTATTGGTACTATTTTATTTTCAATAATTGGCTTTTCTATTATTGGTTCCAGAATAACCTTTTTATTTTTTTTATTTATTTTTGGTTGTTCCTTTTTCAATATTAATCTGTTAGCATTTACAATACCTTTTAATGATTTCAATTCTATTTCTTGTCCTTTGTGTCTTAAAGTAATGCCTTTTACAATTCTTGTTGCTCCACCTTTGTATACATAAATTGGCATAATATCACTCCCTAATTATCTCCCTATCGCTTTTAATATTTCTTTATCTACATCTGTTTTCCCATTAAGATAAGCGTCTAATTCTCTGTCCATATTTTTAAATGCTATAACCATCCAATAAGATGGTTTAATTCTAATGAATGGCATTTGCTTTTTTGTCATACCCCAACTATTTCTACGCATTTCTAAATATCTTATATTGTCTTTATATTGTCCTTTTACTTTATTTCCCCTTACAAAAGTTGGAGCCCAATAAGTTCCACGTCTTGTTTTATTTAGCCACACACCATATAATGGAATGTCCCAAGTAAATTTAACTTTTCTATCTTTAAAACTACGTTTTGGATTTTGAACTGATCGTGCTAATTTTCCAAACCAATTAAATCCTTGTCTATTTAATTCACGTGTCATTGACTTTGATAGTTTTTTTGCAAAAGCATTTCCCATTTTTTTATTTCCTTTTTTTACCCCGGTTATTATTTTTGTTAAATCGTTTCTAAGTCTAATCATATCTTTACCTTCTACTTTCAATGTAATAAGACTATCTCTTGAAGGATTTACAGCCATTAAAACCCCTCTGAAATAAATTCTAATCTGAATCTTCTCTGGTATACTGTAAATTTAGAATGTTGGAATTCATCATTACTAGAGGATATTTCCATATACTCCATATTGTATCCGCCAATAGTATCTTTATTGGAAAGTAGTGCTGCATTAAAAGTATCGCTTAAGGTATCTCTTTGTTCTTTGTTTGTACAATAAAATTCAACATATATATCCGGGTTTGCTCTTTTTTGACTTAGAGTTAGTAATGGTGTTTCCAGATTATCAACAGTTCCAATAACTATAACTGGATAAAAATCTTTACCATCAATCTCGGTATCCGGCATGGTAGTCCAAATCCACTTATTTCTAGTGGCTATTTTTGGGTCAGTCACATTTGTATTTACTATAGTATAAATGTGTTTGAAAACATTAGTATATAAATTACTACTTGTTATAGGTGCTAAAGTAGTAGTAGTTGACGAGGTCGAAGTCGATGAAGATGTCGTAGATGAAGTAGAACTAGTACTTGAAGTTGTTGATGTGCTAGTAGATGATGTAGTCATAATGACAATCTCTTCTCGCTAAGCGAACTATATGTGGTCTAAGACCCCATAAGTAATTAGGTGTGTTTCGTATTTAAATAACTTTATTCAGCCTTGCTTAAAATGACCTATAATTGGATAATTTTAGACAATACCAAACAGGTCTAGGGTATTCGAGCAAAGTAAACCCAAGAAACGGATAGCGTAAAGAAAACAGCACACGAGGCATCGTTAAATTGACGCAAAAGTAATTAGGTATAATATAAAGGGGTGTGAGATACCTTTAGATTGCACAAAAATTAATGCTTCCTAGCATGCACCTCATAGTGCCCATTGTTTGGAATTGTGTTATAAATCTGGTAATACGAACTACCATATTTAATCTCATTTTCATTTTCCAGGTAACTAACATTATCTCCGTCTGTGTCAAAGAAACAAATAATATCACCTATTTGAACAAGCCCTTCCGTGACCATATCTTCAGACCCATCAACTACTTGCACAACCGCTGTACTAGCATACTCCGTGCGAGTATCAGTGGAATCCGAATAATAGGCACTATAAGCTTTTGAGATATCAACAATGTAAACCGATGTCCCCAGTTGATCCACAATACAACTTATATCAAAATCATTAGACATAATCAATCGACTCCGCTTTATTTACAACTGCTTGAGTTATTTGGTCAAGAACATTACGGTACTTTCCCATATAGGTTCCAAATGCATCTGACTGTTGCATTACAGATATCTTCCCAACTTTAAACCTTTGACACTTATTAGCATTAATCCTAGTATAACTAAGCGCTGCAGTTATATAAGAACAAGCCAACCTTAACAACATGTGTGGCGGTTCTGCCAGTAATGGTGCAGAAAAGTAATTTATATAATAAGTATTACTTTCCTCAGGTGCGGAAGACAACGTAAACTTTCCAATTTCTACATCGTCAATTGACGATACAGTTAAAGAAGTTCTAGTTCCATCTGCGTCAAGTGAATAGGCTCCAATGTCATCTGAATCAATTGACCCGTTATTATCTTTATCACCAATCAATAAATGTCTAGTGTAAAAAGTTGTATTGGACCCATCAATTGTGTTTTCCTTTTCATTTGAAATATACAGTAATCTTTCATTGTTATGTTTTACTTGTATATCTGCATTCAATTGAGCCATTCCATATTTTATCAATGAAAACAAGTTTGAATCACTTATCTGCGATTCAGTTAATCCTGTTAGAGTTCTCACATCCAAAATACTACAGTACCCATAAAAGGTACCGCCCTGTAACTCGGTAGAATAATTAGACCATTTGGTTTCTGAATCATCAAAGAATCTAATTTTATACCAGCTACTCACCTCTCCATCTATGTCAAAATATTCGTTATCTGCTATTAGTTGATTCGCTATTTCAGAGTAGATTCCCGACTGACTCGTTGACCTATAAATATAAGTATAATTATAGGAGACGTCAGAGTCAGCAGGAATTGCCCATCTTAATAGTTGTCCCATTTTTTATCTCTCCTTATAATTTTTTAGCCTAATTAACTATTATAAACCTATGCTAAAATGATCGTAAAACTAGAACCTCTGGGGTTGTTGTTTCTGCATAATCAATCCAATCAATTGGCGGATATGTTGTAGTTGTTGATGATGAAGTACTACTAGAGGTTGTAGTGGTTGTACTACTTGTTGAACTAGTGGTTGAAGTACTACTTGTACTTGATGTTGTTGATGAGCTTGATGATGTTGATGAACTAGTACTAGTTGAACTTGAAGTTGATGAACTACTCGAAGTACTAGAACTTGTAGATGAAGACGATGACGAAGACGATGATGAAGACGATGAAGATGTCGAAGTACTAGTACTAGTTGAAGTGCTAGTAGATGTACTAGTAGAACTACTAGATGTTGTTGACGAACTAGTGCTTGTTGAAGAACTAGAGCTAGTGCTAGTTGAACTAGTTGTACTACTACTAGAACTACTTGTGCTAGTAGACGAACTAGTAGATGACGAAGTACTTGTACTTGAGCTAGTTGAAGTACTGCTTGAAGTACTACTTGATGTTGATGAACTTGTAGATGTTGAAGAACTACTCGTTGATGTGCTAGTTGAACTACTAGTACTTGTGCTAGTAGATGAACTAGTGCTTGTAGATGAACTCGTGGATGTACTGGTGGAACTTGAAGTAGAACTGCTAGTTGATGTTGAACTAGAACTAGTTGAAGAACTACTACTAGAACTACTTGAAGTACTAGTGGATGAACTTGTACTCGTAGATGTACTAGTACTTGAACTTGTACTGGAACTACTACTTGTAGAAGATGAAGTTGAAGTACTTGAAGTTGATGATGAACTTGAGCTACTAGTTGAACTACTACTGCTAGTACTTGTGCTCGAAGTGGAACTAGATGTTGAAGAACTAGTGCTTGTAGACGAACTAGTTGATGTTGAAGTGCTCGTTGAACTAGAACTAGAACTAGTCGAAGAACTACTACTAGAACTAGATGAAGAACTAGTCGAAGAACTACTTGAAGTCGAACTCGAGGTAGTTGAAGAAGAACTACTAGTTGAAGTTGAAGTTGAGCTACTAGTTGAAGTTGACGTACTAGTGCTCGTGCTTGTGCTAGTACTTGTCGAACTAGAAGTTGATGAACTAGAACTACTGGAACTAGAACTACTAGATGTACTTGTTGATGTTGATGTCGAAGTGCTAGTTGATGTAGATGATGAACTACTAGTTGAACTAGACGAACTACTAGAAGTGCTAGTTGATGTACTACTAGATGTTGAACTCGAACTAGTTGATGAAGAGCTACTGGTAGATGATGAAGACGAAGTGCTCGTTGAGGTTGATGTGCTAGTACTTGTACTAGTACTTGTACTAGTTGAACTGGATGTTGATGAAGATGAACTAGAAGAACTAGAACTAGTCGATGTACTTGTAGATGTAGAAGTACTTGTGCTAGTACTAGTTGAGGTCGATGTAGTTGACGAAGAACTACTTGTTGACGAAGTCGAACTAGTAGAAGAACTGGTTGATGTACTTGTTGAAGTTGAAGTAGAAGTACTACTTGAAGTAGAACTAGAACTAGATGAAGAACTACTGCTTGTACTTGTGCTTGTACTTGTACTTGTAGAAGAACTTGACGAAGTTGAAGAACTACTTGAACTTGTACTAGATGTAGAACTAGTACTAGAACTAGTTGATGTTGAAGTTGATGTACTAGTTGAGGTACTAGTTGAAGTTGAAGAACTACTCGTTGAACTAGTGCTACTTGAACTAGTAGATATTGATGTCGAAGTGGAAGTTGAAGTAGAACTACTAGTAGAAGTACTTGAAGAACTTGATGATGTACTAGTACTAGTAGATGTGCTTGTAGATGTAGAACTAGTCGTACTAGTTGAAGAACTTGATGATGAAGTACTAGTCGAAGTACTTGTACTACTAGATGTTGATGAACTTGTAGATGTTGAAGATGTTGATGAACTTGTAGATGTACTAGTACTAGTACTTGAACTTGTACTTGAACTAGTTGAAGTAGAAGTTGATGAACTAGATGTTGATGAAGTAGAACTTGTACTTGAAGATGTACTAGTACTAGTACTAGTTGACGTACTAGTTGAAGTAGTAGATAAAGTAGAAGATGTACTTGAAGTAGTGCTTAAAGTTGACGAAGTACTAGAACTAGAACTAGTAGTAGATGAAGTAGTTGACATAGTTGAAGAAGTTGTACTGCCAGTTGTTGAAGTTGATGACGAAGTGCTTGAAGATGTCGAAGTGCTAGTTGTTGATGATGAAGATGAAGTTGTTGATAAAGTAGAAGAAGTAGATGAACTAGAACTAGTAGAAGAACTTGTAGTTGAAGAAGTTGATGTTGATGTACTAGTCGAAGTGCTTGTGCTAGTAGTAGATAAAGTAGATGAAGTAGATGAAGAACTTGAACTAGTGCTAGAAGTACTAGTTGAAGTAGAAGTGCTTGAACTAGTCGAACTTGTAGTTGAAAGAGTTGATGATGTAGAAGAACTAGTTGAAGTAGAACTGCTTGTAGAAGTTGAAGTCGAAGTTGTTGACGAAGTAGAAGAAGTAGAAGATGTGGTACTTAAAGTGCTACTAGTTGAACTTGTAGTACTTGTTGAAGTGCTAGTAGATGTTGAAGTACTAGTAGTTGATAAAGTAGAAGAAGTTGAACTACTTGTACTTGTTGAAGTGGATGTACTAGTTGAGGTTGAAGTTGTAGATGATGTAGACGAAGTGCTCGAACTTGTACTAGTACTGGTACTAGTTGAAGTGCTAGTGCTAGTAGTTGATAAAGTTGAACTTGTACTGCTAGTTGTACTAGATGTACTAGTTGAAGTACTAGTACTTGTTGAAGAGCTAGTACTTGAAGAAGTGCTAGAACTTGTACTAGTTGAAGTAGAAGTCGATGTTGATGTTGAAGTAGTAGATAAAGTTGAAGATGTAGAACTTGTAGTTGATAAAGTTGAACTAGTTGATGAGGAAGTACTCGAAGTACTGCTTGAAGTACTGGTTGAAGAACTAGTACTTGAAGTAGTCGAAGTGCTACTTGAAGTTGAAGTGCTCGAACTTGTAGTGCTTAAAGTCGAAGAGGTACTAGATGTTGTACTAAGAGTACTAGAAGTACTTGAACTTGTAGAACTAG
>Ga0307928_10001711_pt1 | contig 16744 bp, 32 predicted proteins | sample AceLakmetagen232_FD_201815 | JGI IMG/M metagenome (GOLD analysis project Ga0307928, IMG submission 201815) | Saline water microbial communities from Ace Lake, Antarctica - #232 | ecosystem: Environmental > Aquatic > Non-marine Saline and Alkaline > Saline | place: Antarctica: Ace Lake... | reverse complement strand
GAATATACGTTTGGAGATAAGTTATTCAACAAAAACGATATGCTTGCAGTGTATGCGAACACATTTAGCGATAGCAATAGGTTCACCATGCTTCACGGCAATTTCAATGGCGATCCAAAAAACATGAATGCGATTGTGAACGCTCTTACGGAAAAGGAAAAGGGTTTCGTACGCAACATGATGGGTATTATTGATGAACTGTTTCCGATGACGCAGCGAGTATCTAAAAAGCTATTAGGTATAAATCTCAAAAAGAGAGCCGGCTACTTTCCGAAAATGTATGATTACGAGTTTTCAGATAGAATCTTGCAGAAGAAAATGGAAGCTGATTTATTCAAGGACATATTGAAGCGCACGTTTATAGAGCGTGGTTTCACGTATGAATTAAAGAAAAACGTAAAGGCTCCTTTAAACTTCGACTTTCTCGGAAACGTCTTCCAGCATGTGGATGACGTCATTCATTTTAACACGCACGTATTGCCGGTAAGAGATGTCCAGAAGGTGATAACGCAACCTTTGATAAAAGATGCGGTATCTGGATCTATCAGCAAAGATGCTTATAACCAATTAGGTAATTGGCTTAAAGATGTTGCTAACCCACGCATAACAGAAGGTTCTAAGATTGCACGTATTGCATCTGGTGTTCGGCATAATGCTACGACTGTCATGCTGGGGTGGAAACTCACAGTTTCACTTTTACAGGCCGGCTCACTTTTCCAGACCATAGGGAAGATTGGCCTGTCCGACACAATGTATGGCATTAAGCTGATGATGGAGGATCCGAGAGCGATGACGGATTTTATCCATGGCCTGTCATCTGAGATGAAGTTTCGTGGAAATTCGTTTAATCGCGAGTTACAAGATTTCGTGAAGTACGACAAGTCATTTAAGGTAATGGCAAAAGATCAGAAGAATGTGTTTTTTGCATTGATCCATTTCGTTGATAGGTTTGTGACATATCCATCATGGCTTGGAGCTTATCATAAGAAGTTAAGCTTGACCGGTGATGTAGATCTATCAATAGAATATGCTGACAAGATTGCTCGGCAAACGCAGCCGACGTCGATGATAAAGGATTTGCCGCATGTAATGCGTGGGACAGAGTTCAAGAAGTTGTTCACGCCTTTTTACACTCACTTTGCAAATTTCGCGCAGTTGGCGATTACAACTGCAGACAAGGCCAAGAAGGGTTATATCGGACCGGATCAGATCTTGAGTGATTTGTTTTGGAATCTGATTGCACCTGCCATGTATGGAATGACTATCCGCGATCTTTACAGGGGAAGGAAGCCGACGGTAAAAGGTGCTTTACAAGAGACAGCATCATATTCTCTTGCCTCAATTCCTATAGTTGGAGGTTTGGCTGGTTCCATGATAAAAGGGTTTGATCCATCACTCCCTGTGTTTGACGTGGGGGTACAGGCCAAGCGTGCGTTAACTGCAAAGAATCCATTAACGCGGGCAAAGGGAGCCTTAAACGTAGTTGGATTTGCTTATCCAGGCGGCTTGCCAACGAAGCAGGCGGGGGATATCCTTGACCTTGTATTTAAGAAGCCGGAGAAGAAGTCAAAAAAGATTAACTATAACAGGCTATTAGGGTCAGGTGGTTCTAAGAAACTCAACATGAAAAAGATAACGGGAGGCAAACGAGGTGGTAAGATTAATCTTAGTCGCATTGCTGCTTAGCGGCTGCGGAGTATCCAACACATATATATATGTAGACAAAGAAGGCGTGACGCCGATCACATTGCCGATAGCGGTTATAAAGAGCACGACGCAGGGAGATCGTCAAGTTGAGTTTGATGCAGATGGCAAGATTACCAAGATTACTGATAACAGTAAAGGGGAGCCGTTGCTCTCTAAAGTGACGGAAACGGTAGGCCCAGCGTTGTTGCTGGGGGCTTTAAACGCGTAATAGGAGGAAGATATGAATGAAATAATTATGAGTTTGATAGGGATAATACTTACGGGCATCACTATCCCGCTAGCGAAATATATTGCAAGTTTGCTACAGGAGAAGGCATCAGAGAGTCGCCATGCTAATTTGTATAGTGCATCTATCATTGCGGTACAGGCAGCAGAGAAGATCATAGGATCTGGCAATGGCCAGGTGAAATTTGAGTCGGTGATGAATAAATTGTCGAAGCGGTTCAAGTGGGCTGACGAGTTAAAGTTGACAGAGTTTATTGAGAGTTCCGTACATGAGATGAGTGTTGCCTTGGGAAAAAAGGGGAACTCGCTGCCGACGCTGGAAGGGTAGTATATAATGTTGTGAGCCATACAAAATTAGGTGTTTTCGAGACGCCCGGCAGGGAGAAGTACGCTGGGTTTAAGACGACGTTTAAGTGGTAGAATTAGGCCGTAGCCATTTTGCTGACGATAGCAAAAAGGTTGCGGCCTTTTCCGTTTGACATCCGTAACACGTTGTGATACGATTAACTATGAAGATACGATTAACTATGAAGAGACACTGCGATTACTGCAACAAATTTCTAGGGTTCAATGATTTTCCCGACGACAAAAAAGTATACTACTGCCATCGGTGCGCAGAGGACAAATTTAAAGCAGAGTTAACATCAAAAAAATCGAATGAGGTAAGTAATGGAAAAAGCTAGGAGCACAATATCAATACGATTGAATAATCGCGAATTAATCCACATAGGACGCAAGGCGAAGAAGATGGATCTTCCGCTCAGTTCTTATATCCGGCATTGCGCGATCATGCATGAGGGGAGTGACGATGCGAAAACTACTGAATGTTAAGGATCTCTCAGAATGCTTGCAATGCTGCCCTGAGAATGTGCGCAACTTGATACGACAAGGCAAGCTAAACGCCATAAAGCTAGGGCGCCGTGGAGGATTTCGAGTAACAGAGGAAGACTTGGAGTTATATATAAAAAATAATTATGTTAAAAAAACAAAGTAAATGGAGTTATCTTCTAACGGAGGAAACTACAAATAAGGATGAAGGGATTCAGGTGTTTTCGATGGTTTCAAAGGAAGAGAAGACGGAGTATTTTCAACTAAGAGACGACGCGCGTATCAAGCAGGGGGTTGCCGCGGAGGCATTAGGAATAGGCCAATCTTGTCTATCACAAATAGAGAGCGGGCGGCGCGATCCAGATGATGAGTTAAAGAAAAAGATGTTGGACTATTATGCGAGTTTCATTGTGGGTACTTCTGCCCCTGTTGATGATGATGATATCGAGGAAGAAGATACAGAGGAAGAATTTGAAGCAAATCAATCAGTCCTTGTCAGGGATAAAGATAAAAACCCATGGACTCCAATGGTGTTCAAGTTCATTGATGACAATTCAGAGTTCAGGTATGTATGTTCTGATAAGTCTAATTCGGCAACTAAGTATATAGGCTTTGCGCAGATCAAGAAGGCATTACGTCAGGTGACGATGGAGGAGTTGACAGAGATTGTCGGAGAGGACTTTGAGATAATCGATGAACATTAAATTAATATCAACCGAGCAATTATCGGAAGAGCTTTTGTCGAGATGCGATTCAGGGTTCATCATTTGCGTCCAGGATACTTCTCAGAAGAATCAGTCAGTATACATCAAGCATAAGTTAACGTTGGTTTGCTTGGGTCTTTGTGAGTTTATGAGAGGGTATTTCTTGGAAAAACTTAATCCAAAGATAATGAAATAGGGGGAGGAAAAGGAATGAATGAGTTTGAATATGGTGAAAAGGTTTGGATTAAGGGGATTATAGGTAGAAATGAAATTGATGGAGATGGAGATTATTGGCTAAAACTAGAAACAACATCAGGAACAGGAAGGGCGTATGTGAAACCTTCTGAAATAGTCAAGAGATCAGCTACCCCAGAGTTTGAGAACGGAGAAAAAGTAGAGGTAAAAGAAAAGCTTATCGATGATTGGGAATCTAGAACGTACTCATTTACAAGCAAGAATGGAACTATTTTCTGTGTTAATGCACTGGATAAAAATAATCCTTTACATATGAAAGGGCATCGTGTTTTCCCATGGAAATATGCCCGAAAGCTACAGAAAGAAGAACCAGAGATACTTTCACATTCAGAGTTAAGTAAAAAGATTCTATCGCTTGAAGCAACGGTTAAGAGATTGGAGGAAAAGGGATGAATGAATACTTATTAAATAGTGCGAACATTATAAAGATAACTTGGTCAAACAAAGAACTTGATATTTATTTTACAAGTGGAGAGGTTAATAAATATTTAGATGTTCCCGAAGGTATCGCTGTGGGTATAACCACTGCTCCTTCTGCGGGGAGTTATATAAGATTCTATGTTTCAAATCAATATTTATGTAGAAAAATTAAAGAAGCAAATATTTATGAAAAACTAAAAAAGTTACAACACCATATGGACTCTACTGTTGGATTATGGGCAACAGATAAGCCAGAGTTTATACCAAAAGATCACAAAAATATGTTTTTCCAAATCACGGAATGTTGATTGTAAAAATAAATTAGAGTACTTGAAAATAGTTCTTTACATTCGTGATACGTCGTGTTACGATTACACCTATAAAAGGGAGGAGGTGAAAAAATGAAAACACTAACAGCATTATTACTAACGGCAGCGTTTCTGTATACATCAAATGCAGTAGCGGCAGTTAAGTGGGTAAACGGTTACCAGCGCAGTAATGGAACATGCGTTTCTGGTCACTATCGCGATACATCAGGTGATGGTTGTCAGCAGAACAATGCGAATTACTATGGATACAATAACTAGGAAACAATAAACATGAAACAATAACCCCTGTGCATGGATTAAAGGAGAAAACATGACAAGAGAGCAAGGCCTTCTTAAAGCTTATATCAGATCGAGAAAAGCTAAAGAAGATTCAGAAGAAACATTTGAAGAAGCAAAGAGACATTTTCACGTATGTGAGAGCGAGCTTATAAGGTATCTTGAAGATCACAATGCCACGTCTACGGCAAAGTATAAGGATCTTGGAAAGGTAACTCTTCCTGAAGAGCGATTATATGCGCACTGTCCGGCTGAATATAGTGATTGTCTCAAAGATTTTCTTGTCGAAAAAGGGAGGGAGGATCTTATCAAAGGAACTGTCCACCATGGAACGTTAACATCTTTCGTCAAGGAGCTTATCTTAAAAGGAGAAAAAGTACCAGAATACATAAGCACATATTTCAAGAAAACACTTAAACATTATAAATAAAAAAAAGGAAACGCTAAAATGACTGAAGAAACATATCCAATAGGCGCGCATCAATCAGCACCAGCAGTTCAGACAAACACCTCTTGCTATGAGAACATTGATCAAAGCGATCTCATAATCCCCCGCGGAAAACTCCTCCAAGCACTATCTCCTGAGCTTATTGCAAATGATAAGCTTAAATCTGGGATGATTATTAATTCATTAACTCAAGAAGTTCTTCCTGACAGATTCGTTCCAATCTCTGTAGGCAAAGAATGGCTCTGTTTCAATCCTCGCTCTGCAAATGACAAGGGTTTTGACGATAAATATGCACCCGGTGCTCTTAAATGGAGAAGCAAAAATCCAAATGATGAAAGAGTTATAAAGGAAGGAAGTTTCGGACCTAACGGAGAGCCGCCAGTAGCTTTGGCAGTCTTAAACTTTTTAAGTTATTTCCCTAAAAGCGGAGAGACTCCTGTTGTTGTAAGTTTCTCAAAAACGAGTTACTCAGAGGGGCGAAGACTTTTATCGTTAATTAAGTTCAGCGGCAAACATCCATATGAGAACTCTTACAAAATAAGTTCAGTTCAAGCAACAAATGACTATGGGACGTACAATGTGCTGAAAGTTTCTCCTGCTGGCAAGAGCGCTGCAAAAGAAAAAGAGTTCTGCCAAGATCTGTGGAGTAATTTATCAGGCCAAGATGTAGTTGCTCATGTAGAAGACACAGAAGAGATACCGTTCTAATTATTAACACACACTTAGGGTTGGGGCCGGTTGCGAACACACTGGCCCCTGGCGGCTATAATCAAGGAGATAAATCAATGGGAAGTCTTGTAACAGCACTAGGTTCAATTATTATACTTATCGGAATGATTATGAACGTATATGAATCAAAAGAGTTCAATAAGAAATATCAAAAGACAGTTTATGAAAACGGCGAACTGTGAACAAAGATACAGGGTCAAAGAAACTGGATAAACCCAGCAAATATGTTTCCAGAACCTCACAGGGGTTATCACATTACTCCATTCGTAGGAGGCGGTTCAGCTTGTAAAACGTATAGTGGCGTGAATTCGTTAATTAATAAGAATTACATCGTTTCAGATAAAAGATTAGACGATAACCCCACCATCCAGAAAGTATTTGCCTATAAAGGTGATGCACTAGACTGGATTGACGACGAAGAAGTCAAACAAAAAATCAAGGAGATAACATGTACGAAAAAAGAGAAATCACCACGACGAAAACAAAAGGGGTGTCTTGATGTATAAAGAAAAAGAGGTAGAAGTTACAAAAACTTATAAAGAGAAGATACTTTATTGCGATGAGTGTGATAAGGAGTTTGAAAATGCGGAATTTGTGTATGTTGTAATAAAGAAAAGCTATGATAAATCTTATGGGGGAAGACTTTTTGAGATGAAAGGTGATGATGATTTTGTGAGGTATTATCATGAGGGGTGTTTGACACTGTGAAACTATATGAGCATCAAAAAGAAGGACTTGAATTTGCCATATCAAGAAACGGTACTTGCGCTTTGCTATGGAGCTGCGGTACTGGAAAGTCGTTATGCGCTATTAAGATATTTCAACATTTCCGTGCCGCAAATCCTTCTTTAAAACTCCTCGTCGTATGCCCGCTTACGCTGCTTACGTTTACATGGCCAGATGAGCTTAAGAAGTTTAGTGACTTCACTCATACATCACTGCGGGCTAAAAAGTTTAATGAGAAAGCTGACGTGTATCTTATAAACTTTGAGAGCGTTATCACTAAGCGGTGCTTACCTATAGTAAATGACTTATTAACTCGCCATCCTATGATGTGCTTAGTTGATGAGTCGAGCAAACTAAAACAATTTAATACAAAAATCACAAAGACAATGTTGTCTCTATCATCTAAATTCAAACATAGGATTATAGCTACAGGAACAGCCGCACCGAATAATGAACTCAACCTCTATGGTCAAATGGAGTTCATTAAACCCGGCATATTTGGATCGTCTTTCCATAAGATGAAGAATACCTACGCACACCTTTCCAACGGGCGTAAAATTATTCCCAATAAATTTATGGACAAAACAGCTTTGCAGGGATTGTTTAAGAAGGGCTTCCAGTATGTTGTATCAGAAAAAAATAGAGAGAAGATACTCACCGTCGTGAAGCCCCATTGCAACTATGTAAAAAAAGAAGACTGTCTAGATCTACCGCCTAAAACTTTTCAGTATCGTTACTTTGACTTAGGTAAAGAGGAGCGCAAAGCTTATGACCAGATGCGCCGAGATCTTATAACTGAAATTAAAGGCGAACAAATCACCGGGCCTATTGCTTTGACGAAGCTGACAAAAATGCGTCAAATAGTCGCAGGATTCGCGTATACGGAAGAAGGCTCTCCAATGCATCTACCAACGCCAACGCGGGTTAAAGTCCTCTTAGAGACCCTCTCTGAGCTTGAAAACGAGCAGATTATGATATGGGTTAACTACCGCGAAGAAGCATACATGATCGAACGCGCGCTTAAAGAGTATTCGGTTATTGGAATTGAGGAACTAAGAGAGCGCCGTGGTGATGCCTTAAATGATTTTAAAGAAAAAAAGAAACAGATATTGATAGCCAATGGTTTGATGATTGGTCATGGAGTTACTCTGACGGAGTGTTCTGTGCAAATTTTTTACTCTCTTAACTTTTCAGCAGAGCTGTTTGAGCAGTGCATGTCACGTATACACCGAATAAATATGGGAAACAAGGCTTTGTACATAATACTAATGGCAAAAGATACAATAGACAATCAAATGCTTTCCGTCCTACAAAAAAAAATAGATACACAAAATGCTATTGCTGATTTTTTGAAAGGGTGATATTGTGATTACTGGCCGGGAAGCTAGACAATTTAATTTGCTTAATAAAACTCGTGGTATCTGAGCTTCCCGGCATATGGTACTGCGAGTTTTTTTATGCCGGGAGATTATTATGTCTACAACTATTGATGAAACTAGTAAGAGATATGGTAGGTTAGTAGTTTTGGCAAGAGAAGGTAAAAAATGGAAATGCAAATGCGACTGTGGGAACATTTTTATGACTCCTGGAAATCCCTTAAGGCGAGGAGCGACAGTAAGCTGTGGTTGTTATAATAAGGAAAAATCTACAAAACATGGCTGCTGCAAAAAATCTCTTCATCTTTATAGAAAATGGAGAGCAATGATAAAGAGATGCTATTATGAAGAAACAGATAGTTATTATTTGTATGGTGCGCGTGGGATTACTGTTTGTGACAGATGGAGAAATGATATTTCGTTATTTTTTGAAGACATGTATGAAGAATACATTAAACATGTTTCTTTGCATGGAAAATATAACACGACTATTGATAGGATTGATTCAAATAAAAATTATGAAAAATCAAATTGTCGTTTTCTGACTAGGCGAGAACAGGCAAACAATACTCGATCTAATAATTTTATAACCTATAAGGGGAAAACAAAAACAATATCTGAATGGACTCGATTTTTAAATATTCCAATGACTGCTCTCTATAGCCGTATATATAAGAGAAAATGGACAATCGATAAATCTTTTAATACCCCCGTGAGCATAAAAAGGAAGTCATTGGAATTGGACTTTAATGGTGAAAAGAGATCAATATCCTCGATTAGTAAAGAGGTTAATGTTGACAGAGGAGTTTTGTATCATAGAATTATAAAACTTAATTGGACAATAGAACGTGCAATTAAAACACCTGTAAAGGCGCGCCAATCTAAGAAAAGACAAGGGTAAAATGGAACTTAACCTACGAAAAGACAACGCACTGGGGCGGATATTCAAGGCGGGAGTGAGATGATAAACCCACCATTTATAATAAACGAAGAGCCATTTGTCCAGACAACGATCTGCAAAAGGCATAAGTGGCACGACTATCACGCCGAAGTTACATCTGTAATGGTGGCAGGATCAATTTGTGCGTATGTACCAGTGTTGGCGGTGGAGGTTTGTGTGGTTTGTAAGAGGATTAGAAATATAAGGCGGGGGTGAGATGTTAGATACTATAGTCATGTTTGTTTTATCAATCACGTTTATGATCCTAATGATAAGCCTTGCAATTCTAGCTGTTTTCTGTGTTTATTTTATGATTAGGAAGCTTAGGGAGGATCTCAAATGAAAACATTATATCTAATTTATATATTTCTAATGATTTTATTTATTATGCACGGAGTTACAACATAATTTTAGTATTGAACGAGCATTAACGGAGCCAGTGAAAAAATGAATGAAACTAATTTGAAATTAAAAGTAATGCGGTGGTTTAAGAAAGCTCATCCGAAGGGCTGGTTGTATCATCCTTCGGATTCTATGCGTCGAGGTCTACCAGATTTGATTATCGTGTTGGCGGGCAAGACCTACGCTATAGAACTCAAGGTCGGCAAGAACAAGGCCACGAAGCTGCAACTCCACACGCTCAAGAAGATGGCAAAGGCGGGAGCCATAACCGCAGTGTGCTACTCGTTGGACCAGGTAAAGCAAGTCATCGAACATAATAACACGCATCCCATGTTTGGCATCTCTCCATGTTGGGTGTATAAGAATGCGGAACAGGGAATTTTTGAATAATAGCCGCGCTGCAGGCGGGAATTTAACACCCGCATCTCCAGCCCTTGAGGCATAGCCCGCACTCTTTAGAAGGACGGACACCTGTGCTGGGTCCTAGTATTAGATGACTGCCGCGGCGACGATCGTGAGTATAGTATACCATATTGTTGACGCCAGCAAAATGATAGTTCTCTGGCTATCAGAGGGGGTAATATGTCAGTATTCATTGTAATAGTTGAGAAATTATCTCAGTATAACTTATTATTAGGAGGAGAATAAATGAGAAAATTAGACATATCTTATATTTTCATACTAACCGTACTTATTATGTATTCAATTCATTGCCGTAATTATATGCATAACGATATTAAAAATACTAAAGACATAATGGGTGTGCTTTCAAAATTAAGTATCGTTGTCGAAAAACTTGTGAAAATATGAAATCAATAAAAGTAAAGTGTTCTTATGTCTTAGATGTTTTAGTTGATGATAAATTAACCAACGAAGATCTTATTTATATTATAGAAACAAATGGATGTCCAGCAACGGGGGTTGTTGGAAGAGCCTTTGATCGCATATACGAGGCGGCTATTAAGAATAATACTTGTTGGGCATGTTCAGTACAAGGTAAAAATATTATATTATATTGACTTTCCCCAGATGATTATCTATAATTAGTTACGTGAGAACTATAATAAATTTCAAAATCAAATTTAAGATATCGGCGCAAACGGAGAGCTTCTAGCTCTATCTTTCCTTCCTTAGGTTATGGTTCTCACAACCGTTTGCGCCTTTCTCTTTATCGGAGGTGAGCGAATGAATAATCTAGAATATGCGATTAAGCTTCATGAAAAATTTCCCAAATTAAAAATCTGCTTTCTTTCCTATCCTGAGAAACATCATCCTGATAAAAAAACCAGAAATCCAAAAGGAATGTTTTCAAAAAACAGAGACTACAGTTGGAAGCAGTCAAGGTCAGATGTCGAAACTATAACCAGATTTTATAACCATTATTACTCACTTAGTGGACAACGGGAGCCAAATGTAGGAATTAATCTTAATCCTGATTGTGGCTTTTGCGTATTGGATATTGATAATAAAAAAGGATCAACGGGGTCTAAGGAATTAATTGCTCTTGAGAAAAAATATGGCAAGTTGCCTGTAACTCCAATTGATTACACTCCTTGTGAGGGAGAAATTGACGAAAACGGTAAACCTATTCTAGGGGAGCATCGATTTTTTAAGATACCTGATGGTTTTACGTATGAGTTGCCTATCTATTCAAAAAGGAATAGCGGCCTTGAGCTTTTCTTTGATGAAAAATATGTAATGATGCCTCCATCTATTGTGTATAGCGAATCAAACAGCATTGTTAGTTATGCTTCTAATCCCGACCATAATCTTTTTAACACTGAGCTTGCAGAGCTTCCTCAATGGGTAATTGATTTTTTTGTGAACCGCAAGAAGGCGGATGTAATTGTGAATAAAAATTCTCAGCCGCGCGAGAGCAATAGTCCATTTATTGAATGGCTTCCGTCTTGTTATGACGTTGCTACCGGTTATGGCTTTAAAGTAATAAAAACTAGCGGAGCAAATCTAATAGGATCTCATCCGTATGATTGCCATGGATCTACTACGGGAGATAATTTTTCAGTAAACACATTAAAGGATTGTTTTAAATGTCATAGATGCCACAAAGGATCTTATAATGTCCTCGATCTTATCGCTATATGTGAGGGAATTATTGATTGCTCACAGGCGGGTAATAGGGCTTTAACGGGTAAGATGTTTATAGACGTTGCGAAAATTGCTATTGAAAAATTTGGAGCTAAAATTAATCTCCCTGAGAAAAAATATGAGCCGAAGATGCAAAATAATGAAGATCCTTCTGATAAAAAACTTAAAGAGCTTGATATGGCAAAATATATAGTAGAGGAGAAACATGTTATATTTAGCTCCGAAAAACAGTATTACGTTTATATTTCCGGCGTATATGAGCGACGCGAAGAGGAACAGATTGTAAAGGTAATTACAGACATATATGGAAGTTTAAAAATTGGAGTATTAAATTGTGTTATAAAGTATATTAAATCTCAGGGTTTTATTAATTTTGAAAAAATGAATCCTGATAATCTTCTTAATTTAGAGAATGGTTATTATGATGTAGACAAGTTTACGTTTTCTGAAGGGCATTCTCCTAAAATTCTATCTTCTGTACGCATCCCTATTAAATACGATCCGTCGGCTCTTTGCAAAAGTTTCGAAGATGGGGTTTTCCAAATTATTAATGATCATGAAAATGTTATGTTATTGCAAGAGTTTTTTGGATTATGTCTTACTAGAAAAGGTTATGAAAAGGCGATAATCTTATATGGCCCCAAGGCCCGTAATGGGAAAACTCAGCTACAGAACATCTTACGCGGCTTAGTTGGGCCAAAAAATTACTCTGGCTTATCTCTCGCGCAATTTGAAAACACTCACCAAATAATGGAACTTAAAGATAAGACAGTAAACGTATCTGCCGAACTATCAAGCAGGTACTTAGTTGATGATAGTATCCTTAAACGCGTTATAACCCAAGATATTATTAGCGGATCATATAAGCATAAGCCAGAAGTGAGCTTTGTACCCTCTGCAAAACTTATATTTTCAGTGAACGAATTGCCTATGACATCAGATAAAACAGCTGGATTTAAAGATAGGTTACTCATTATTAAGTGTGATCAAAGGTTCGATGGAGTGGGGAGATCTTTTGTTATGCATATCTGGAAAACTTGGATACCTGAATTGCCAGGTATTTTAAACTGGGCACTTATTGGATTGCAGAATCTTACGAAGAGATCTTATTTCGCTGATAACAAGAATACTATTTCTGAAAGGCATCTGTTTAATCTTGAAAATAACAGTGCAGCAGAGTTTTTACACGAGATGTGTATATATGATAGGTTAAAATTTGATATGGCAATTCCTAAAAGAATTTTATGGGAAAGATATGTTGAGTATTATAAAGACAATAACGCAGATATAACTTTAAAGCCAATGGGGTTAAAGTTTTTTAATAAAACAGTTGAGCGAGAATTCGATCTATGCCCTAAGTATAAAAAAAGGTTTACCATTGAGGACGGAGTTTTCACTAATGAGAAATGGTGTCGAGCTTGGCAATTCTTAAGAATAAAAACAGCTGATGATTTAAAAAAAGAGAATGCGTTATTGGAATCTTGTGACAACGAGACGATTTAAGACTGAGCATTGTATCTTGATAACCCGTTAATTTCTCCGGGGTTGGGGGGAGTAAGACTTTGTGACTATAATTTATATAAAAAGTATATATATAATACCTAGTACATAGAGATAGTACATAGAGATAGTGTATATAAACAAACAATGTTCAAAAATTTTGTCTCATAGTGTTTTGAGTCATAAGTCGTTGGTATGATTGAACGACAGTGGGACTGAGCTATATTTGCTCGTTTTGTCACAAATACTAAAACGTAACGTTTCGTTACAGAAAGGGATTTTAAATGATAGCAGAAAGGATTTTAAATGATAGCAGAAAGGATTTTAAATGATAGCAGATAAGTTGAGAGACCACAAAGAAGCCACCTACGCAGATAAAAGAGGCAACACCGTGCGCATACAGCAAGATGCCGCCACAAATAAGTATTACCTATATGTTGGCGGCGGCAAAATGCTGCTTAGCGCAAAATCTATTGAGACGTTTCTTGAAGATGCAAAGATGAAGATGATCCGCGCGAAGTAGTTTCATGCAGAGTAACGCCGCCAGGTACACACTCCGGCGGCGCTATGGGGTCTATTTTGAGATATTTATCCGTTGCTGGTATGGTTCCATAGGATCACTTGTCTTGATCCATGATACGCGCTCGTAGCCTGATCTTATATATAGTGATGTCTTGCGCATATCCATATATAGATATACCCATATCGTAGCAAGAATCATTCCAATTATGAAACATTGTGCTTTGCTCATTATTCCCCCTCCTCTATTTTGATATCATAAACCAACACTCTATGTTTCTTAGATAAGATTTTCAGTAACTCCCTAATTGCCTTTTCCTCAAAATCTTTATCATTTTCAATCTCTGTATCTCCTGATAAGTCATAATCAAGATCATTAATTGTATCGTCCATAAACCCTGCGAGATCTCTAAAGACTTGAGCAAGTTTTGGGAACCTTAAAATTATGTTACCGTCTTCTCCTACATTTTCAAGACCATCTCTTATTCTAAAATGGGAATAGTCCCAGTGCCCTCCGCTCATGCAAATACCCCCTTTATGATGGATACAGGAGTCAAAATAACCCCTGAGATTGTTGACCACGTTACGCGCCATGCCTTTTGGCCAAAGCTGATACGTGGTTTTGGGCCTATATTTAGCGTCTGGTGCGCTACTTCGCGCGTGAGGGTAAGCGGTGCCTTAACAAGAGTTCGTGTCTTACGAGCAATCCTACGCCCATAGCGAGGGGTTATAATTGCGAGTCTCTTGTCTATGTTCCTGATAATCTTCTTCGGTATGGCCTTTACACTTTTGTATAGGCTGTATCCCCGAATACCCATTTCTAGTGCCAGTCCTGAACTCTTCGTTACGTTTGCGTATGTGTATACTGTTGTTATAGGCACCCATATGCAGCCATAGGCAATGAAGCGCAGAATTAGTCGTGTTTTCCATAACGTTTTCCTCCGCATTAGGTTGATTTTGTAAACGATCCCTATAGTAATTACTATGATAATCACAAAGAGAAGATTAAACATCGCATCCCTCACAATTCCGAACATCAATAGCCGCTTGGTGGATATCCCCATAATGAGATGCAATATTTCGGTCAAGCTGCAAAAAAAAGTCATGTAAACGCAGCTCTGGGATCCCGTTTTCAACGATAATTGACATTATCTTGAGATCTTCAAGCGCGTTTTCGTAGTCTGGGTCACGGTCCAGGGTGGCCTCGATCTCGAGATCAATCGTGCCGTATTTTTTGTGGTCGAATGAGTAGTAAAATTTCATTTTTTTGCTCCTTCCTCCAATAGAGATATGATTTTATCCAGTTTTAGAACTACTATTTTATGCTCTAGCCCTCTAATATCATTTGATAATCTTTCTCTTTCCAAATCTTTTATTTTATCGCTTGGGTTCATATCTATTTACTCCTCTGTTTGTATCCAATCACAAGTATGTTCACACCCTGGGCAAAAGGCATCATCCCAATCGATCATTGATTGTTTAGCCTCTGCATAGCCCGGTGTTTCTTTGTCCCATGTTTCGTGGCAATTCTTGCATATAATCATTATTTGAGCTCCCTACGCGATAGCGTATACTTTTTTATTAATATTAATCTTTCCGTATCTATTTTCAATATCTGTCATACTAAATGTTTTTTTCCCGCCTCTGCGATATTTTCCCTCGTGCCAGTACCATGACAATTTATTTCTAGAAAACTTAAAGCCGAGTTCTTTTAAAGATTCTTTATATGTTTTGGTGTTTCCTGAGACCCATATCCAGCTGCCCATTATTGCGATTTCAGTTAATGGATCTATTATTTTTTCGATTACTTCCTGTATTGCGGCCTGTAGCCCTTCTGAGAGATTTCGCATTTCTTCCGTTTCTTCGTTTGTTTCTTTGTCATAAATTTTATGCTTGTATTCATATTGAGATAGTATTAGTGAGTATGCTTCACGCACAGATATAAACCAATCTGTGCTCCCCCCCTTATCAGGGTGCGATTCTTTGATAATCTCTCTATAGTTTTTAGTGATTTCTGATAGATCCGTTGCCGTTTTTGATCTTAGTATTTTTAAAGCGTCTTGATAATTCATTGTTTTTTTCTCCTTTTCGTTTTTGCGTTTTTGTTATTGGATTGCTGTTAGATATTCTACTGCTGATAAAGCGATATCTTTATAGTCAGTGCCTGGCTGCGCTAAAGAGTCTGCGTAGCCGATGGCCTCCATCCTTTTTGTCTGCATCTTTGCCACCCAGGCTGATGTGTGCCATTCCATCTTTTGTAAGCGCCTGTACTCTAAGATATCTTCGCGAGTGATTTTCATTGTTTTCTCTCCTTTTCGTTTTTGCGTTTTCTCCTACTCCCGCTTGACTTGTAAATATATCGTATCACATAACGTAACACGATGTCAAATCTTTTTTGTTGATTTTTAAACTTTTTTCTGGTATGAAATAGACGTGAAAAACTTTCTCAAAAACCTCGCTAGAAAGTACAAAAAATTCAAGTTTAGATTTGCCGCGCGTGCGCTTCCTTTCCTCTTCCTCACCACCACTATGACGAATAGCGTCTGCGCGGCAACCCCCCTTGATCTTCCTAGGGCTGAGAGAATTGTAAAAAGCATCGGCTGGGCGATGGGTGTCCCGGTCAGCAATACTGTGATATCTGTGATGTTGAATAAACTTGGGATTGATACAGACGAAGCATTTAATATGTATCTTGCGTCGGGAATCAATAAAACGCAGCTTTGGGACAAAAAAGAAATTTACGTTTGGGAAAAGGGAAAAGATACAAAATATCCAGATCCGATTGAATATAAAGATATTATTGAAACAGAAGAAAGCATTATTTTATATGGAAAAAACAATGAGTTTGTAATGAAATGTTACAAAGATCGTATCAGTGCCGTAAAGGTTCGTTACTATTTCGAGGATGTTTTGTGTTATTATGGAGATCTTGAGCAGCAAAAGACAATGAATCGAGGCGATCAGAAGAAAGAACTCTTGAAAATGGCTTTTAAAGCGGGGATATTATGAGCGAATATGCAGATCCATACAAGGGTGTGATGAGAAAAGCAGATTTGAGAAAGAAATATCAAATAAAACCTGAAATTGTGCCGGAGATTCTGCCGGAAGGTCATCCGCATCGCGGAGTTATGCGGAAGAAAGACGGGTATAAACTTGGGTAATTGGGAGCCAGGACATCATCCAGGCGGCAGACCTCCAACATGGACAGACCCCAAAGTTTTACAGGATCAAATAGACGATTATTTTGAAACTGT
>Ga0307928_10001710_pt1 | contig 16744 bp, 20 predicted proteins | sample AceLakmetagen232_FD_201815 | JGI IMG/M metagenome (GOLD analysis project Ga0307928, IMG submission 201815) | Saline water microbial communities from Ace Lake, Antarctica - #232 | ecosystem: Environmental > Aquatic > Non-marine Saline and Alkaline > Saline | place: Antarctica: Ace Lake... | reverse complement strand
AAGCGTAGGTGCATGGGGCATCTTGTCAATCGCAGCCGTGAGGCTGTACACGCCGAAGCCGTCAGGTGCGAATACATCGCTAAGTACTGTCATTGTAATTCTCCTCTGTTGTGCAATCAGTTGCACAGATGTAAAGCTTTCTGTGATTAAAGTGTCTGTGCTTCCCAGTCAGCTAACGCACTGTTGACTGCCACGATGTCGAGAGCTTCCAGTGCGGTGAGTGCGGCAGCCTTCTGTGTGGCCGACTCTGTAAATACCAGATGGTCACTGTCGATGACAGCCGGACCACGTACGAGAACTAACTTCTTCGTAGTGGCTATTGCATTCTCTGCCGCTGTCATGTCTTCCAACAGGATAGCTGTTGCGTCGGCACCGGTTGTAGCATCAACAGCAATATAGTCACTGCCGCCTCCGGCCCGAAGTACGTCTCCCTTGTAGAGAGCCGCTGCTCCTCCACTTACTGCGTTGTTCTGATCCATGAGACCTACTTCGAGGCAGAAGCGATTCTCTGCGAGCCACTTCAGCCATTGTCCGTTACGTGCCGTCTCTGTCAATGTTGTCATTTGTTACTCCTCAAGTTAGGTTGTGCAATCGGTTGCACAAGAATTCATGTTCCTACTTCTTACCGGGGTACGTCTTGTTAACATAGTCCAGCACGGGGCCAGCACCGCCGTTAAGTCCACTTTTTACCACGTGGCCTTGGGGTCCGGTTTTACTTCCGGTACGGGATGCAACTATGGCTGCTTGCTTCATCGCGGCTTCTACCTTTGCAGGCATGCCTTTCACAAGTTCATCGACAACGTTCTCGACTGCCGACATTCGCTTGTCTAACGATTCAAGAGTTACTTCTTCATCCTCTTTCTTCGGCTCTTCTTTATTCTCCTCCTCAACAGCCGCTTGGAATACGGGTACGCGGGAGGCAGCTATCTGTTGAAACTCACCCAAGTCGGGGAACAGTGGCGTGGGGGTCAATGCGAGGTGTGAGATGGGGAAGTTCCACTCCTTACCAAGCCCGTCTGTGAAGGTGCGGGCGAAGAGAGAAACGTCATTCGCCTCTACCAACTCCGTACCCCGTTCAGCCGAACCTGCTAGAGTGAGTCCTGCGATCAGCTTCGTACCATCGATGTGCAGACTCTTGATCCACCCTACTCCCTCCGCACCGTCCTCGTGCCCGATCTGAACAGGCACCTTTACGTTCGCGACCCTCATAGCTGCAAACGTATCCACCCAATGCTTCAAAAGCTCGGGGGTGATGTTGTAAACGTCCTCGCCCTTCACATAGCGTTTCACTTTGGCTATCTCCTTGAAGTAGCCAGAGCTTGCAGCTATGAAAGGTATCTTGGCTGCTGTTGCAAACACGGTAGCTGCATTTGAGAATGTCATCTTCTTAATCTCCTGTGGTGCAATCGGTTGCACTGTGATTTATGCGGTTTGGGCAATCCCTACCTCGGCTAACAATGTACTTGAATTCAGGAGTCCTGGTTGTCCTCTAACCAGTTCCTCTACTATTTTCCTTTTCCAAAGAATCCCCTCGCGACTTACAGGTCCAGCCGTTAGATTCACTTGGGCTACATCAATTCCCATCAAAGTTAGATATGGCCGCAAAACCTGGGTCTCAAACTCCTCTGTGAGGAACTCGTGTATCGCTTCCATTCCATCCAACGCTAGTCCTTGATGAATCCCCGCTTCTGCCTTCGTTCCAAACTCACCTTCTAAGATTGCTCGTTCCGGGAATCCGAATGCCCTCACCATCAGAGCATCCAAGTATTTCATCCTCTCAATGAATGACGCCTGCTTTGAACTTGCATCACTCACGTATTCAATGTTCCACCGAGGTGGGAGTAACTTCCCTAAATCGTCAAGTGCAGCCGGGCCACCCTCTTCAAACGCAACTGACCCTGAACTCTCGAAGGAGTCTAGGGCGTCTTGGGCTACCTCATAGTTATCTTTCTCAACTCCATCGACTGTACTCTTGCCGGATGGGAAGTGCAACTGTAATTGTGTGCCTGCTATCTTGGCATCGTAACGAGTAGCACCGGCATTACAGGCGGTCCACTCATTAAAGGATAGTCTAGCGTTCTCTAGGAGTCCTTCTCCGAAGAAGTTCCCTGCCTCTGCCTCGAAGCCAAGGAAGACACATTCCACTGGGTCAAGAGATACCTTTGCCGCTGAATTGATCCCACCAACTTCAAGACCCCCGAACTCTCCAAATGCATCTGATCTGACATTAACGTAGTCAACCAAAAGAGGTTTGAGTACCAGCTTTTGTTCCTCGTTTAGATACTGCTCAAACGCTGCAAATCCATAATCGTACAAATTACGTAAGGAGTGGCTGAGGAAACGTGATCTGTGTCGGTCAATCAGGTCTTCCACAATAGCTCGTGTGGTATCACTGATGTCTCCCTCGATTCCCCACGATGCACGAAGGATCGGTGCGATTGAAAGTCGGCGGGCCAAGGCTACTGTCGGATGTTTCCTTATTGTTCTGTAGGTTTGAAAAGATGCAGGGAGTTGGGGCGGTACAGCTAAACCTGCACCACTAATCCCTACAAATACATGGAGCATTCCAGTACTTTGACTTCCCGTTTTCATTTCACTATTCCTTCTGTGCAAACGATTGCACAAGATTATGCTTTACCGGAAACCTTCGGTGTCCTGATTAGGACTCGCAACTTACTGGCTGCTTCAATCCTCAATGGGAACAATGTCCAAACTAGATAACCAAGGGAGTCAGTCATGTGGCCAATGTCTCCGACACTCTTGAAGTCTGCTCTCATGCGAACGTCGGTTATCAACTTCTTACAGTGCGGGGCAATGAACAGCTTTCGTTCATCGTCAGCGTTCTTAAACTGTCGGTTCGTCGCGGCGACTCTATCACTAATGGCCGGATTGCTGTCACCGATGATTACACGCAGACCTTGACTTTTCAATCTCTTGTCATTACAGATCAGGATGTAATCGGTTGACGTTGCGGCTGTCTTCCTAGCCTTTGATGTTGCATCACCTGTGAATATCCATCCTCCCTCGTGCTTTGGATACCTGGCGGTTAGGGCGTCGAGTGTCTTTTGGGTGTTCGTATTCCTAAGAGACAACTCATCGAACACCTCAATCGTGTGACCGTGCTTGTGGGCTAGAATCCAACTCATCGGGTCAACGTTAAAATCGCAGCTAACGTAGATTGGCTTCTCTCGGAAGTACGTGCATGGCCTTACACTCTGCGTCGTGCTGAACGCACTGAACAAAATACCAAACTTGTCAAGCCACTTCGCACCGTACTGCTCCTCGTAGTCTTCCTCACTCAGTTCTATCTTAGCGGCTCTGATTTCTTCTGGTGTTAGGATGTCCTCGGACCTCCACCAAAAGGCATCTGAGTCTTCTAGTTCATCTGACTTAGCTCTCTCGTGAGCCAGCCTGAATTCCGCTGCTCCAACACCGTGCCTCTTGGGTACTCCCATCCTCCATCCCCAACCGTGATACCCCGATAAAGCGGGTCGTATGGATTTACTCCAAGCTCCGGGTTTGACATCGCTGCTTTCGTCAACTATGCCGCCGGCCCATTGCGTGCCTTCGATCCGGGCTGGCACGTCAAGTCCAATCAAGAAAAGCTCCGATCCAAAGATCGTTCGGATGTGCTGCGGTACACTTTCAGTAGGGTCTTCAAGTAGCCATTCCTTTGGGATCATCGCCTTCATGTCATCCCAATAAATACGCTTAACCTGACTGTGCGTCGGGGCGGCAATGAAGTACTTCGGTTTTGGGCATCCCTTCACGGGCAGGGGCAGCATCCTAGTCATAAACCGTTTAGCTATCTCAGTCTTGCCCGATGATCTTCCGGCAGCTATGATCCTGAACCGGGCTTTGCTATTCCACAAGCGAGCTTGTTCAGGGTGATGTCTAAATGGCGTCCAACTTGGTAGGGCTATCTCACTCATTACTGTTGTGCACTCAGTTGCACAGATTCAGGCTGACGACCGAGATCGGATAGGTCAAGGGGAGGAGAGCCGGTAAAAGCGGGTTCTTCCTTCTCAGGTGGAGGCACTTCACCGGGGGCGGTCAATGAATCCATCTCCGATAACGTCGCTTGAAGCTGACCTACATCGATCCCTACATCTATGTTGACGTTCTTCGACTCAAACGGCAGAACGTACTTATCAAAGAAGGCTACTTGATTGGTCAAGAACTCTACTTTCAAAGCAGCGTGTAGTAACTCCAGAGAGCCTTCCTCTGCAAGAATCTCTTCAAGGATATCTAATGCTCTCCTTCTTGCACCTTTGGGTCTACCTTTTGGGTTTCCTGACTCTCCGGGTTTGTATGCCATTGTTCGTCCTCTACTGTTAGGGCTGATAAACAGTGCAATCGTTTGCACAGATCAAAATCATTCTGACTGTTCAAAGGAATGCTTGTATTCATCGCACGGCCCCCAATCTTACCCCGGCGAGGCGGAAGGGAGAGTATTACTCCGCCGCTGATCCACCTCTAACCGGGTCAAGATGAAGGCCGCTTACTCGTACTCCGCATCTTTACGCTCGGCACTCTTACAATCGTTCTTGTATAACGAAGCGAATTCCCGGCAATCAATTGATTTTCCGGGATCGCATTTTCACTTTTTCTCTACGTCCTGTCTTTCTGTCTTGTGCAATCAGTTGCACAGCTATGATGTGGGGATAGATTGACGTGATACGACAAAAGATATTGTAACCGACTTGGGTTGGTTTGTCAAGTCTCCCTATAAAATAATTCCGTGCACTCGATTGCACTTACTAATTAGACCTCTATCCTTGAACTCTCTCCCTTCCCCCTCTACTTGTAGTATACACTACAACTCACAATAAGTCAAAATAATTCTCAGATTATTGTAAGTTTATTTTCAATGATTAACCCACTCTTACCCCATTTTTAACTGAATCTGTGCAATCGGTTGCACGGGTATTTATCCCCTCAGTGTGAGTAAGGCATATGCGATCCATTCCTGGGCACTGTCTACCTTCGCAACGATAACTAGAGCAGTGGCCGTTATTGAAACGAGTGCTACGAACAAAACTGCTATGATCCAATCTCTCTTCACTTTACTCATGTCTCTAATCCCTTATGTGAGTGCTTCAGCCGCAGCGGGGAGTATCTTTTCACTGGCTCTAATCCAGAATCTTACTTGCATGTCTGCATTTCGATTTTCTGTTTTAATTTGTAAAGCCCCGCCAGCAGCCATTTGCAGATGGAAATCGGTATCACCCACTTGCACAATGCGTGACATGTTCTGTAAGGCACCGCCATCTTTGAAAAACGTTCGGAACCATTCCCCCGTAATTTGACCTACCCAGGCCGCAGTATCGATATTGTAATGCTCTACATCTGTTTCAATCCACTGGATACCAGCAGTGTTACCATGCTCGGGTTTATACTGCACTGCAATTTCTATAAATCTCCCAGACCAGTCTCTAGTGTCAATATCAAACCAAGCTTTATTGGCTGCCACGTCATACCATTTATCTAGTTGTATCGGAGCAGATGCACCCGGCACCTCTGCGTACACTGTTGGAGTAGTTGCAGTCTCAACCCATGTGTATTGATACTCGTCTTCCCTACAATACCACAGGGTTATCTTTTGTCCCTTTTTCGGTGTCGCGGCCCACGTTACTTTGTAGTCGTAAGTTCCCCGCATGTTGCAGTAACTATCTTCTCTGTCTCCACTGGTATTCCCATCAAAGAACATCCCCCACCCATCACCACCACCGGCGGGGGTAAAGACAACATCCCCGTCTCCGTCCGGTGAATTGAAGAATGAGGTGGCGACTCTCTGATAGATAACATCATCCCCCTTCGTGTGCCACGGGCTTCTAACAAGGGGGTCTTCACTTATCTCAATTGCTACATGTCCGGGGTGAGGACGGTGTGGTAAAGTCCCTTCCCACACTCTTTGCTTTCCGTCAGGTGCAGCTAGTTCTACCCTCTCTATTTGATATGCAATACCAGTCACGACTATGTAATCATCTTCTTCAAGAGGAGGCGACAAGGTTCCAAGTGCAAATGTTCCTGCACCCTTCTTCGGATAAGCAACCTCTTGGTGATCTGCTGCCGGTGTAATCCAGTAATCCTGATGTGGGACAAGGGGCGGACCGGTATCATCATTATAATGCCAGAAGATTCTGCAATCCAATCCACCATCACCTCCAGGCACAAGCGTTGTGACCTTAGCGAAGTACACATCAGCAAACATACCGAGAGATTGAAAGCTGCTAGGGGGAGTAATGATCCTTCTTGCTTGAGGGCGGAGATATGTACCTTGACTGTCAGAGAAACCTTGTCCTTGAACTGATCTCTTAGCCACGTCAATCAGCGTATTCTGCTGTTGAGCGTTGGGGAGATCACCCCTTTTAACATGTTTCAACTTATCACTGCCGGGGACTGCCATGTAATACTTCCTCTAATCTGTGCAATCAGTTGCACAACAACGTTTACAAAACACCGAAGTTTCCAGTTGGATATAACTCAGCCTGAATCACTGAATCCTTCTGGTAGATAGCTTCGTACTTCTGTGTTTCAGCACGCCAGAAGTAGTTCCATCCTAGTGCTACCCCCGCCTCCCAGTTCGGCTTGTAGGTAAGACGGTAAACACAAGTCGCTCCCTCCACACCTGCGATTGTAGTTGTTCTCGTGATAGTTGGCGGTTGGAAGAGTAGTGTTTCTGCTGCAAATGAAATGCTTGGTATCCCCCATCCACCACTTGCGAATATACCCATCAATGGAGTTACCGTCGCACTATTCACATGACCTATCAAATCTATTACCGCTGTAGGTACTATTACTAGATTGTGTCGGGTAAGGACGTAATCAAAACCGCGTATTAGCCGACCGGGGGCTTCATTCTCCTCAAGCGGTGTGCTTGGATCGCCTCCAACATTCGGTCCCCATTGAAATCTGTTGTAATCCTCAGTGAGAAACTCCGCAGTGGGTTCTAAACTCTCAGAGTACACTGTCCCCTCTGAAGGTCCATACTCTACCGTCACTAAGGCCTTCTCGTACGCGGCTACACTGCCGGCACCTTTGTTCTCTGCCTCAAAAGGCACAGAACCAAGTTGGAGTGCAATTGACCCTGTGTTTGCAATCAGAGGATAGGTTAATCCCGCCAACTCCCCTACCAGGGTTTTGCGGTCAGCCCAATCACACATAAGAGTCCGCGTAGCTTGAAAACCTTCTAACGTCCAGGTCTCGACTGGCGAACCCTGTATTTCCACGTAGCCAACTGCCATGTTTTATTCCTTCAGTGCAATCAATTGCACAGGTTTGTTAAGTATAACCGAACTTCTTCGCAATAGTCTCTAAGGCTATGACGGTCTTCTTACCATTGTCACGGATAGTCATTTGTATACCCTCATTCTTCTCCTGCAAGTTCTTAATCCTCTCTGTCAATACTGTGCTTTTGGGGTCTTCCCCAGTGCTTGCAGCAGCGGCTTGGATTTGTTTTCCCATCGCTTCAAGTCCAACGAAGGTTGCTCTAAACTCAGGATTAGCAGCCCTGACCGCAGCCTGCTTCTTTTTCAGTTCTTTGATAACGTCATCATTGGCATCCTTCTGATTAACTAAGGCTCTCTTTGCAAGGTCGGCTGCATCTTTAACTGCATCTTCTTCATCTTTCTTATCCTCGGCAGTGGCCTTTTTCCAATCTGCTTTCTCTTTATCCCTCTCTCGTGCTTTTCGATCCTCTTCAGATGTCTTGAGATCGGCCGCCGCCTCAGCCATATTAAGGTCATTCTGCCTATCTGCTGCCAAAGCATCAGCGGCTTCTTGAGCGAGCTTCTGTATTTGGGCAAGCTCCTCTTCGGAAGCAGTCACCTGGGCCTCAAGTTTCTTTATGTTAGCATCCTTCCTAATTTTAGCAAGCTTTTTAAGGGCTTGACTAACTATCTCTGCCATTGCCGTATTGTGCTGCTGCATCGCTGTCTGAGTTGCTTCATAATAAGCTTTTTTGTTTGCTGCACTTGTAGTATGCCAAGCAAGGTCACGTCCATACTCCTCTGACAGTGCTTTTCGTTGGGCGTTAAGCTTGTCTGAGGCCGCTGCTTGTAGGGTAAAGACCTCCAATTTGACAGCCTCTATAGCTGCGTCTGTAATTTGATCGTTTAGTCTCAATCTATTTAATGCAAGTTTACGCATAACAAGTGCGTGAGCCTTAGCTGCATTAGCTAAATCTTTCAACGCTTTCTTCTGCCTCTCAGCAGATGCCGTCATAGTTTTCCATACAGCCACAAGAGCAACTGATGCTGCTGTGATGGCTATGATAGCCCAACCGACCGGGCCTATGGAAACCATCAAGCCTTTCAAAGCTGTACCTAACTTCACAGTACCCCCCTTCAACACCTCAGCCGAAGTAGCAGCAGCCATCATACCAAAAGATAGTGCACTCGATTGCACACCTGCGGCACCAAGACCGCTGGCGACTAGACCTAGTGAACCACCCACACTCACCAATTCCTTGTTGGCTTGCTGGAGGGGTTTCACGGGAATCATCTTCATTGTTCGCTGCCCTGTCTGTGTGGCGGTTCTCTGGATTCCCTTCATAGCTCCTTTGATAGACCTCAAAGCATCGACCGCAGCAGCTTCGTCCACCTGTAGTATTTTTACAATCGCTTCAGCCATTCTGAAGTCTCCTCAATAACGCTTGAGCTTCTGCCAACGTGTCACACGTGGTTATGTTATTCGGCCTCAAGTACACAAGCTGTTGGTGAGGTGTCATATCCGCTATCTGCTCCGGTGTCCAACCGTACTTTAGCGACAGTTCGCGGTAGATATCCTCACGCGTCATTTTCTTTTTCTTGTCTGCTTTGCCCTCTTTCTTACCTTCGCTCTCTTTTTTGCCTTTTTCTTTTTTACAAAAGGGCGTTTCTTTGGTTCCCCACTGTCGTTCAACTCTCCAACTCGATCCATGAACTGCTTCAGGACCACTGGGTTAGTCTCAAACTTCTTCGCATCCTCGAAAGTTAGGTCGGGATGCTCTCTACGCAATGATAGGTACAGGAGATAAGCAGCACCGTCCATCGTAGACATCAATGTAAGTGCTTCAGGTGAGGATATCGTGATGCTGCTGGCCTTGTCATACGCCGCTCGAAGTAGTGCGTCTCTGTCTTCTGCACTGAGACCTTCAAGATTGCGTTTAGCGACATTCAAATAGTGATCCTGCACCCATCTTTCAAACTCACCGAAGTCCTTATCCCTTAACGGTGAGAGTCTGTGTGTAATGCCCTCGACCTCAAACTCAACAGGGGCCGCAGTCATGTTGGTGTCTGTTTTCATGTAACGCCTACTCCTCTTGTGCAATCGATTGCACTGTTATTCCGGCCAGAGGTTTGCGGTGTCGGGCATTGTGATTACACCCTCTGTCCAAACGGCTCCAACTTCAGTAAATCCAGTGTATACCCCGTTAAGCGTGTATGAGACAAGGGCCGCAGCCTCTCTGTCAACGTCGAGGCCGGTAGCACCACCAAAGCGAAGCCATTGCAGTATCCACGTGGTAAGACCAACCTCAGTAATGGTGATGGTTTTGACCGAATTCGGTGTGATAATCTCACCTGGATCACCCTCATAGATCGAAAGAGCAACACTCGCGGTGAAGTTACCCCGCAAGCGTTTTGTACTACCCGCAGTATCACTAGAAACATACGCCTGATTAGCCCTGGCCAACGTTAGGGTCACTGTTCTGACGTCGCTAAGCAGCACCGGTGCCCCTGCGGGTTCTGTGAGGTGTACGATGGTGCCAATTGACGTAATGGGTGCAGGTGTGGATGCATCTGACACCACATCAGAACTCGCCAAAAGCGGCGTCACACCACTGAAGGAAACCGTGTGTGCAATGGGTTTGCCACCCTCAATGTCGATGGTAATTACCTCTTGATCAACTATGGCTTCTAGGGCTTTGACACCTTCCGCTCCATCGACGCTCCCTATGAACGCAAAGACTTCGCCGGGTACAACAGCAGGTTGAAAACCGTATGCTTCATAAGAGCCTGTCCAATCCGTATTACCGGATAGGTTGATCTCCGCACCTTTCGTATTACTTGCGATCAACGCTTGCACATCAGCACTCAGATTGGCTGACCACTTCCGTACTGTTTCCAGCCCGTTTACGACACCGGATTCACCCGTAAGTACATTCATTATTTTCTCCTGACTGTGCAATCAAGTGCACGTCACTGTTGTTATACTAAATCGCTTGTTGTGAACCAAAGCTCCACTTCGCAAGACCAAACGCTTTGCCAGCCGATAGGACTCGTCTTAGGGAGACTTTCATATGATTCTACTATTTGTGTTGGTCTGCACAGCTTCACAAAGGTCTTGTGATTCCACTTGAGAGCCATTAACGTAGCTGCCCACTTTGTAAGTGCTCTGTATATCTCCCACTCTATCGGATAAAGCACCTCACCGATAAACGGATTGCCCGACCTCACCTCTATCTCAAAGCGTTTGAGTATGGAACTACTGTTGGATGTTCGTTGCGGATGCGGTATGGCTTGTCCAGGGATGAGTCTAATCTCCGGCATATCAGCTACCGAAGCATCTCTCACATATGGAGAGGACTTCCTTGTGTACTTGATCCTATTTTCCTTCGGCACCAAGTCAGTGAAGGGGGTATGGTTTTCAAGCATCTGCCATATCGCCTCATGCACAATTGTGAATGGATCAGTCATTTTATCATACCTTCGTACAAGAGTACTTCTTCTTAATCCTGCTGATCTGCCTGCCTATCGAACCAGCCTCAAGTAACTTCAAGAACTCAGTCATCGGCACACCTGAATACTTGTAAGTCCTCCCGCCTTTATACCGTACCCTCATATCACCCTTATCAGTCTTCTTCGACTTTCCAGGATAGAAAGTAAAGCCTAGGGCAGCTACGGCAGCAGATGAAACAGAGATCATCTTCCCAATAGCCATCTTAAACCCTATGCAATCGGTTGCACAACCTTACGGGCACTTAATGACTGCCCCAGTGATTTCGTTGGTGGTCTTCCCATCAGTGGTAAACACTACAATCTTACCTTCCGAGTGATCTTCGCTGTAGATTCCAACCGGGAACGGTCCAATGACAAACTGTTGGCCGTCGGCTAGTGTAATCTCTCGTTCACCGGCAGCCAAGTCACCATCTATCAGGAGCGGTGTTTGGATAGTCAGCGTCCTCGGTACGGTATCAACATTGTCGAGAACCAGGATTTCCTTGCCTGTGTTTATGAACCAATTGCCGTCAGCGTCAAGTTCAACATCCAGAGCAATCTGGTTACCAACCGCATTCCTGTCCGGGCTTTCCGGTGTGAGTTCTGTCATAGCGGCTACGTTAGTTTCAGCCATTTTCTTTCTCCTGGCGTCTGTTCGTTGTTAGTGTCTGTGCAATCAAGTGCACGTCACTGTTGTTAGTACATGCCTTTATTCTTCATCACCCTAACCAATTCCTGCACATCATCATTCTGCTTCCCGGCTATGGTGGTGTTTATTGTATCTCTCTCATCTCTCGTTAGCCCCACCTTTAAGTCTTGCACACCGTCCACAGTCTGCTTCATGGCCTTGGTATTCAAACTCAACGCATCCATAACCTTGGCCCTACTCCGTGCGTCCAAGACAAACCAAACACCTGCGGTAAGACCAAGGGCGGCAACTATCAAGAGTATCCATACGTACTGTGCAACCAGGATCAAAAGTAATCCAGCAGCGGCTACTGATGCACCTAAGAAGTACCTCTTGAAAAGCACCCCGCCTGCGATACCTGCCAAGATAGCTATTCCACCAAACCAGTACAGTAAATACAAGCCTGTGTTTGAGGACACATCCTCCCACTCAGTAGCTCCGACTATGGTTTGTGCCCCGTCAATAGACGAGGCTGTGTGAGCGGGCGGCACTACCGTCTTACCTATCCCTACTGAGGATGACTGTTTGGTGACGATAGTTCTGTCCTTTCCGGCACCTTGCGTTACGGAGTCCTTGGCTCCATACCAACTGCAACCGGCAATCAATAGGGCCATCAATGAAATGAGGATTATCTTCTTCATATTTTACTCTTACTCCTATTCTTGTGCAATCAACTGCACTAACTCCCTACGACTGCTGAGATCACCTCACGCACTGTGAGGATCACTACACTACCGCCACCTAATATGACAATGGCCCATAAGAGATTCTGTTTCCAGATCAACCTCTCTAATCTAAACAACATGCCTTTGCGTTTGTCTCCGTTACCCATCACGGTGTTAGTCACTACTTTCAAGGTCTTGATGGTTTCTTTGACCTGATACAACAACCCATCCTGTTTAACGGGATCACCGAAGATGACTTGGTTCATCACCTCCTGCTTGGCTATCTGAGTCTCCACCAATTTCTTGGTGTCTGCGGTTACCTCTCTCAACTCTTGTAGAGCCTTTTCTAACATTTTCTAACCTTTCAAATCATCGGTCAGTGAAGGTAGGCAATCCTTAACCTGCCTACCTCCGTCGATACCATCTATCCGTTACTTGGTAGGCTCTTCAACAACAGGCTCCTCTTCAACGTCGGGCTGTGCAATCGGTTGCACAACTTCTACCGGATCGTCATCCATTTCAATCACGAGTGCCTCGAAGACGTGTTGGGCGTTCAGAGCCGCTACTCCTCGATTCTTCTCGTTCTTGACCACGTTGGTAAGGAGCTTCTTACCCAACTCACTCATGCCAGCGAGCGTCAGGTCTTTGCTGAGGGCTGCTTCGGATACACCGTGCCTCTCAACATGCTCACCAATCTTGGCAATCACCTTCTGGATGTTAGCTTTACCTAGCAGGCGGTTTCCCTGTTGAACCATCCTACGACCGTCTACATTTACGATTCTTGCTTCTGGTTGTGACATTTGTGTGTCTCCTATCAAATCGTCATCAAGTGAAGGCAAACTGTTGTTCGCGTCTATTGGAGGTTGTGCAATTGATTGCACAAGCCTGTTGTTTATGCTGAGTCGTGTTCGTACCATGAGGGATTCAGGCTCACGTAGTTGTCATCATTGGTCAGTGTCTCGATGACCATAACGTATTGAGTCGCCGGGGCCAGTACCCACTCTTGACGACCTCCGATATTCCCGGAACCACTGCCCTGGGGTCCGCCAGAATCGCCAATAGTCTGCTCTTCCAAGACGGTCGTGCGTGAGATGTTTGCATCAACCGACTGTGCCGTAGTGTAGGTTGTCACCTCGTTCGCTGTTGGTGCGGTTTTAACCGACGTGAGTATGCTATCGTTCGTGCTGTCTCGCCACCTGTTCAGGGGTGCAATCTGCGTACCCTCGTCAACGTCGATGGTGGGACTCTCATACAGCCCGATCTTTGCCTTGCCCGTTGAACTTCCTGCGGTAGTCAAGTGAACTTGGTTTGTCCCGGACGGTGTGATGAAGGCGATGGCAATAAACTCACCTATGTTGGTAAGTGTTTCTGCCTTGAATGCAACGAACGCCTCTTCCTCGTGAATCTCGTGGTGGAATGCGTCTATCGTCGCCTGCATCCCGAGCACAGCGTCGCCTCCCATCTTGCCGTCGATGCTGTCGACGATGTCGGCCAGTCCGGTCCCGTCGTCGGTGTCGTAAAACGGGGGAAGGACACATCCGCTGTCAAAGTATTCGGCCAGTCCGTATCCATCGTTGGGTGAGTAGAGCGGGGGGTAGGCGTTGCTGCTGTCAAAGTAGTCGGCCAGTCCGTATTCATCGTTGGACGAGACCAGGTAAGACATACTGTCGGCGATGCTATAGAGGTAGCCTGACTCGGCATCGTCCAGAAGCTCTGCGACCGACTTGCTACTACTAGACGAGACCAGGTAATCCATACTGCCGGCGATGCTATAGAGGTAGCCTGACTCGGCATCGTCCAGAAGCTCTGCGACCGAATTGCTACTACCAGACGAGTACAGGAGGTCGGCCAGTGGTGTGTTGGCATTGCTGTCGTACAGCGGTGGATAGGTGTTGGTTGTGTCGAAGTAGTCGGCCAGTCCGTATCCGTCATTGGTCGACTTGAGGTTACCGGTGGTTGTTCCATCGAGTTGATCGAGGACGTCGTCCAGTGTGGTTTCAGTTGCAAAGTCCATACTAGCGATCGTAGCGAGGTGGTCAACAGCACTGGTTGTGCCATCAAAGAGCAGATCGGCTACGGATTCAGACGCCGCCGCACTATAGAGATGGGGCGTCGCTGCACCAAGTGCAGTGTAGATGTCGAACAGGTCTGCCGCCGAAGCCCCCGACCCTGTAATGGCTTCCACGTCCGCTATAACCAAGTCAACGTCAAGCGTGATGCTATCGGCGATGTCCACCTTTAGACCAGCGGCACTGATCTCGGCTGCGAGAGCTTCTACCGCTGTCATTATGGCTTCTTGGGTAACATCATTTAAGTCTGTTCCCCCGGAGAGACTGACTACCGTGATAGCAGCACTGGCCTCTGCGAGAGTTGTATTACCGCTAGCACCTTCAAGACTGGGTGATAGCGTGAGAGTGTCATTGTCAGCACCGGCAACTACGACTAGCGTAGCCGTGATACCCTGTGCAGGATCGGTAATGGTCCTCCCATTAGCGTCTACAAGAGTTGGTGCGTTGACATTGATGGCTGTAACGAGATTAGCCATTGTGGCATCCCTGTCGAGAGCAACAATGAGAACCTCGTTCGCTGCTCCTACCAAGGTGTCAAGGAAGGTGTACGTGTTGGCACCAATCGTAACAGTCTCGGTGTTGGTAGGAAGCCCACCGAATGCGATAGTGCCTCCTACGGTAGCAAGACGAACACCTGCCTCATACTCAATTGCATCTCTGCTCTGAACTACTACAGCATGGCTTCTGTTTGGTAACATCTTAGTCGCTCCTTAAGTCGTTCACTAATTCCTGTGCAATCGGTTGCACAGCCTTACTCTATGCTACACGTTTCCATATTCGACCAATGTGAATCTGTGAAACCGTCGATACACTCACGTTGTACAATCTGGCAATCTCTTTACGTGTGTGTCCACCTTCTCGCAATAACCTCTTTATACTTCCTACCTCCCGCTCTGTCAACTTCGAGTTTGGGTTCTCTTCCCCGAAACTCTTGTGCATTCTCCCCTTGATCGCAGCATCCTGCATGTTATCCTTCTGCGTACCAAGGAATAGGTGTGCGGGATTGACGCAGGAACGGTTATCACAATGATGACATACAGCCATCCCCTCTGGGATAGGTCCGTTAGCCATAGTCCAAGCGATACGATGGGCATAAAACGTGACTCGATCCGGCCCCACCCGTACGCTCATCTGACCGTACCCGTTAGGTTTCACTGAACCCCGCCACTCCCAACACTCATCCGCTACTCCCTGCGGAGCATTCTCTCGAAAACTAGCCATCTGGTCAAGACTGAGTTGTATCTCATTTGCATCCATTTTGGTCTCCTCTTTAAGTCAGACCGTGCAATCGATTGCACTTGGTTCGGAATACCCGATACGTTTACCGGGTCTTAGGTGCTGGACTTGCAATGGATCAATGCTCCCGGACGGGTACAGATGTGCAGCATGTTGCTCTGCACTTCCAGGTTCTGTCTCTTGCCATCTATCGAGGGGTACTGTCGGGCGTACATGGGCTTGCCCATCGTTCCCGCAGCTTCGGAAAGGTCGGCGGGTGCTACATACGAATGGAAGATGTCGGCACCAACCGGGAACGCTCTGGCGGTTGCCAACTGCTGAATGTAACCGTCAGTCCCAACACCATCCGACGTGCCAACCTGACCGTAGTACTCCATGAAGGTAACGCCGTCAATGGTAATTGACTGTCTGTTCATCTGTCCGGGCTGCATCTGAACTGCTTGCAGAGCGTGCTGAGCCAACACCTGCTTGTACATGTCCGTGATCGTGCCCTGATTGATAAGCCTGCCGAAGAACGTCTTGCCGCAAAGACACACAATACCGGAGTAGGGTGTACCGCCAAGTGCGTCTTCGATGGCATAACGAATGTCCCTGATAATGCCCCCAACGAGAAGTTTAGTATCCGTACCCCAAAGGAAGTCAACCTGAGTGAGTGCATCTTGCGTGGCCTGGTTCGTCAATCCGAACTGTTCGTAAATGTCCAGGTCTGCGTCAATCGAATCTTCGGGATAGAATATTTTGCCATTGATCGCACCGCGTCGGCAGAACTCGTTCGTTACATCAACGCTGCGTTTCATGGTTTCCAGCTTGCGTGCGACAACCTCACCCGTGCCGCTCATGGCATCCTGTGATCCGAAGGATCGGGTGTTAATTACATCGTCGGCCAGCACTGTGTCATCAACCTGGATGTGCGGAACCTTGAAGCTTCTCACTACACGGTCGCCATCGTGTCCGGGAATACCGGGACCACCACGAGCAGTCGTGGGAATCAAAGCAAGCACGCCTTGGTGCTCCTCAATAGCTGCGTGTGTGGTGTTCATGGGAATCTCTCGGAAGAGCTTCATGTCCCTGATAAGCGTAGGTGCATGGGGCATCTTGTCAATCGCAGCCGTGAGGCTGTACACGCCGAAGCCGTCAGGTGCGAATACATCGCTAAGTACTGTCATTGTAATTCTCCTCTGTTGTGCAATCAGTTGCACATGTGTTAGTTTGTTAGAGAGTCTGCTCTTCCCAATCAGCCAAATCAGCGTTGGCTGCTCGAATGTCAAGTGCGGCGAAGGCTGCAATCGTGGCAGCATCCCAATCGTTAGCGTAGGTGGCTGACCCACTCCACACAAGTTGCGTAGGATCAATCACTGCCGGGCCACGTACCAAGCACAGAGCTTC
>Ga0307928_10001709_pt1 | contig 16745 bp, 22 predicted proteins | sample AceLakmetagen232_FD_201815 | JGI IMG/M metagenome (GOLD analysis project Ga0307928, IMG submission 201815) | Saline water microbial communities from Ace Lake, Antarctica - #232 | ecosystem: Environmental > Aquatic > Non-marine Saline and Alkaline > Saline | place: Antarctica: Ace Lake... | reverse complement strand
CGGCTGCAAGGTCAACCTCTCCATCTTCGCTGTCGTATGTCACGGTGAACGGCATGACGTTTTCTGCGTCTGACCCCGCTCCATCAACTATAATTTTCGGCTCGCCATTGTGCCAGTCGATATGACCACCATGTACCGACAGGGTTTCCCACGCCTTCGCCATCCTAAGCAGGCCTTCAGCACCGCCCTTGAATGACGTCGGCTTGCCGATTGCCGGTTTTGTTTTGTCGTAAATTATCATGCCCAACCTAAATCCTCAGTGACCTTATATTCGTATGACCTGGTTACTTTATACGCCCCTACAATCCTGTCTTGCTCGGACATGCCATAAGTATATTCGCCGTCGCCTTCCGGTTGCGCGTTCAAATTCACATAGGTCGTGGCCGCCGTCTCTGTCAAAGCAACCCATTCTCTAACTTCGCGTGTTATGACTTCTTGAAAATTCCGAACACCGAAAGCCAAATAAACGACGCTCCACGCCCTCGTGTCCTTGCCGCGTGAAACAAGTATGCCATCGCCTGTTACTGTAGTTGCTAATGCCATATCATCCTCACTGCATTTTTATGAGCGCGTCTTGCTCTGTGTGTATCTTGTCGAGCAGGGTGCGTATATCGCCAAGCGTTTTGGTCTGCTCGCCCATTGCATCAACCTGCGCCTGCGCCGATTCGAGTTGACCTTTCAGCTTACCGTCCGGACCTACGTCAGAGCGTGCCCCGCTGATCGCCTGAAAGCCAGCCATAAAGTCGCGGCCCTTCTGGGTAATCTTACCACCTGCCGCAACCTGTTCCTGTATTTGCTTGGCCTGTTTAACGGTGTCCTGCCATTCCTTCTTTTTGGCTCGCTGGCCTTCACGTTCGGCCATGAACTGCGCTACCGTCATATCGGCTAGTTTTTGCTTGGCCGCTATCTCTGCATTGATTCCGGCAACTGCCTCTTTTGCTGCATCGAGCTTTGCCCTTTTCAGGTCGTCGATTAGCGTAAGCTCTTGGGCTGCTAGATCGGCTGCCCGTTTTTGCTCTTCTGGCGTTAGTCCTCCGCCTGTTCCCGCGTCGCCTGCAGGTTTCGATACGTTCGCCGTAAGCGCGGCAGTAAGTTCGTCGTCGATCTTTTTCACTCTGGCCGCATGAGCCGCCCGATCCTTTTCCCGCTGTGCTAGTTGTGCCTCGGTTCGCTTAGTGACTATGCCTGTGCCGTGTATAATTACATCGGCTAATTCTTTGTTTCTGCGTATCTGATCAGCTATATATTTAGCATGGGCCTTTGCTGATTCGGCAACGCTTCTCATGTCCTTTCCGCGAATCTGATTCCATGTGGCCTGTGCCGTTTCCCCTAAATGCACCCATGCAGCAGTAGCTATTTCAAGAGTCTTCGCCCATACGCCTTTCACGTATCCAGCCGACGTTTCCGCCCCGTCACCTATTGCCGCAAAAACCATAGCCACACTGTTGCTTAATTCGTTCCATTTGTGACGCAAGTCTTCGACCATCAGCTTCATAGTAGAAATGCTGACGGCAATGCCGCCGCCTGCAATCCACTTCTCGATCTTTTCGCCCATCGCCTTGACAGCTTCGCCTGCGTCATCAAGTGATTTTTTAAGCTGACCGTTCCCGGCAATCGCCCCGCCGATGGCTTCCATGGCATCACCGACGCGACCCTTTAACGCATTCCATCTACCCGCGACCGTATCAAGCTGGCCTGCCTGTATCGCATAGCCCTTCGTCAAGAAGTCTTGCAGAATAGCCGCCTGTTCGGTTGCATCGTTCGTTGACCTCAACGCAGGTATGTACCGCTTGAGCATGTTGTAATCACCGGCGCGGGCCATTGCTATCATCTTGATAGCGGCCTCTTCTTTGACGCCAGCGGAGGCAAGGGCAATAGTTCCTTTGACTGCATCCTCAAGTTGATCAGTCGAAACGCCTAACAGTTTCAGTCGTGCAGCCATGCTGATAATATTCTCATCGCCGACGCCTGTTTCATCCTGGATAGCGGCGGCAAACTTTTTAACATTGGCAACATTATTCGTGACCTCTTCGCCGTATGCACGAAACGCATCGGCTGCTGACTTCTCTGCCTTTTCCTGAACACTGAACGCCTGAACCGCTTTGACCGCAAATCCAGCAACGGCAGCACCGGCGACAAGAAAGCCTTTTGCGAAAAATGCGCCGATTCGTGCCGCTGATTTCCCGAACGCCTTAAGCTGTCGGCTTGCCTTGTTCAGACCCTTCGCCATAAAGGTTTTGACGCCAAGTCGTATATCTATTTTCCTGTCGGCCATTAGGATTTGCTCCTGTTGCGTATCCTGATTATCGCCCAGCCTAGAGCCCGTTCCGCCCTGATACGAGGATCATCAATCGAGGCTTTCCCGTCTGCCTGATTCTGCCGCATGATTGAATCGAGCGTTGCAAAGGTGTATCCCACCGCGCATTGCCGTTCCCAAAACTCAGCGCTGATGCCGGTCATGCCGCTGAGGGTTGCCGACAGATCGCCGCGCGTGAGTGCGCGTGCATCTTCATCGGGAGGCTGTTCAACGTCCTTGTCCTGATTCACAATCTGCGCCATTGCTTCGATAAGTTCGTTGCGGGTGCATCGTAAGCGTCTTGCAAATAACCATACCTTAGCCGCCGCCATCCTGCCCTCGCAGTCAAGCTTGCCTGGGTGCATGATATCGCTGCCGTCCCTGCCGTTAGCCATGGCATAGGCCAATGCATAATGCCTCAACTTACGCGCCATAGCTACGCCGACACGGTCATACCAATCATCAGCGTATAGCGTCAGCGGCCACAACGTAACGCCGCCAACGAAAACCGGAACCCCGCGAGCTAACAGCCTACGAGATTCCGGTTCTTGAACACGCCATGAAAGCGCGTTAATCATCACTATGTCGGCAGACGTTACATTACAACCATCCTGTTGCAACGCTTCAATCTCTGCCTCAGCCATAGCGTTAAGTCTGGATCGATCATCCATTGCGCCCCTTTATGCGGATGCGTCGCGGGTGAGTATAATTTCATAAGCTCCGCTGCCGGTATGGTAAGCGGCCTGGCCTTCGTCTGCCCCGGGAACCTGGGTTTCAGAGGCATCGGCCAAGGTCACTGTCCACGCAGGGGCCGCCGTGATCCCGACAAGTTCGGCTGTGCCGGTCATTACGCCACCGCTGACGCCATGCGCTACAGGCTCACCAAGTCCGTCTGCCTGTGATGCAAGGTCAACGCTTGCCGATAGGCTGCTGCCCGTCAGTCGGCATCCCTCGTCAATCGTGAATCCAAGCAACTGCGCCCGGCGTACGCCGAGAACTGTAAGCCCGTCAGGCATGGTGAACTTGTTAGTGCAGGCTGTCGGAGCCACGATCGTTTCCGCGCCAAGCGTTCCGTTAAAGGTGAACTGCGGCCACCCGTCGCTACCGGTACTGATCTCAATACCGGTCACGACACTACCCGCCACCAGTTCGCCGAGCTGCAAAACGTCGACCTCCATCGTGCCGCTCTTCATTGCGAACGTACTGGATGCCTCGTATAGGTCTGCTTCTGTGGTCTGCCCGTACCAAGTAGATGCAGCGATATCGCCGTTCTCGTCTGTGGCGTCACCCCTGCTTAATGCAATCGGCGTCTTGCTGCTTGCTACCAACTCGAACACATCGTCCAGCGTACCCGCCCCATTGACGATTGTTAATATTCCAAAATGATCGGTCAATGCTCCAAAATCATTAGCCATTGTCTTTCTCCTGTTTTACTGGTTCGGCATAGACCTTCTCGGCCTTTGCCTTTGCCTGTTGCTTATCTTTGCGGACCCACTGTTTTATTGCTGCTTGTGACATTGCGTTCTCCTTCTCAAAAATCTGTGCGGCTATAGTGAATGATCATGCCAATACCGATCACGTTTTCGCTGCCATCCTCATAGGGGGTTGCGCTGTCGCCCCAGGTTAGGCCGATGCTGGCAGTGTTGAATGTATCACCTAGCTCGCTTGATAGCGCCGCCTTGAACGCCGTCAACTCATCTCCGTCTGTGCCAAGCCTGAACTGCGAAAACATTGAATCGCATACGCCCTGAACTGCGCCGTACATGGCAGATATGAATGCATGGTCCCTGTCGTCATCTGTCTTGGTGCGGCAGAGCAATAACATATCTGCTGTCATTATGGACTGAGCCTCACCTGTTGAAGGAGGCGAACATCGAACGTCGATCATCGGCAAGGTGCGGTCCTGGTCCTTATCCCAAGAGCCGTCGACGGGAATGCTCTGCCATGCCCTGACCGATGTACCGGCGCCAAGCGTTGCGTAGGTTCGCAATACCCTTGCCGCTGCTAATTCTATTGCTTTGGCTACGTTCATCGTTATCTCTTTTTCAATGCGTTCTTGCCGAATATCTTTTTGGTTATCATGCGGTCAATGGTGTGTTCCATGCCTCGGGACGCCCTCGCCATTGCCGTACTAATATCGCGCTTGCCGCCTTTCAGTGCAGCGTTAATGTAAGGCAGCTTGTTGACGATATGCGCATACGGTTCTGGTCCATGAAAGCGTGCGTCAAATTCCCCATAGTAATCAGCAAGCCTGATCATAGTCGTGGTTGGATTAGTGACTGCTCCGCCTTTATGGGCCATCTTTAACCGGAACGACTTGGAGGCTTCGCGCCACGACCGCTTTGCAAGCCCACGATTACCTATAACAATTTTACGGTGTTTTTCCGCAGCCTGGTCACTCATCGCGTAAACTTTGTATTTGTACGACGTGCCTTTGTACAAGCGTGTGACCTCGTACTGTTTGCGTCCGTTCGGCATCGTTTTCCCGGTAGGCTCGAACTCTCTGATTTTAGGAGCGATCTTGGTGGATGCTGCACACGAAGATATTATTTTGTCAGCTGCCCACTTGACCGTCGTACCAACAGCCTTACCGAGTTCCTTTTGCGCCCGCTGCATCTGCGCGAACATGGCCTTAACATCGGCCTCCGGAAAATCTATGGTTGTTTCGATCATACGTAGCGGCCTCCAATCGTAAGCCTGACCATGCCGCCCAATTCGTATCGTTCGGCAATCCTGAATTTTGTCCACTCGTCGACCTCAATGGTTTTGATTTCTGCAACGTCGCCCGGTCCTGCGTGTTCGCGTGGTTCGTCTGTTGCCAGGAACCGGACATTGCCATCAATCACGTTTGCTTGCCCTTCGTCCGTGGAAGAGCGGGAATAGGCTAAGCCAGCCGATATTGCTTTATTTATTTCGTGACGCTGCCTAAAACGTAACTCGCAACGAGTGTCTGGCAAGGCGTCCCATAGTGCATTAAAGCTGTCAGAGCCTATTCCCATTTCAACTTCTCCTGTTACGACACGTCGTCAGAAACGCTCTGAACCAACAGAGTTTTAACGATGTCGGCGGTTGCGTCAGAATCAGCAACAGCCCACCCAAAGAACGAGCCGGTCGTGGAATGGGCCTCGCTGTCGTCGTCAACATAGACGGCATCGCCCGCGCTGAACGTCTGACCGCTTACAAGGTCAATTTCAAACTGACCCACTACCGTCAGATCACCAACAGCAGACGCAGCAATAGCCGCCGTCGCTACGCCGATCAACCCGCCAACGGCAACTATATCGCCTGCGTCTACGGCATCATCAGGCGTGTAGTTGATCACGTCTGCAATTTTGTCAAATTTAGCACTCATAACTTTTTATCCTCTCTTATTTATAATCTTGTCACTAGCGACCGGGGCGGCCGGGGTTCATTCGCCCGACTGCCCCGAATCCAATTACATACCAGTCGAACGAACGGCAGAACGCCACTCACCGAACGACGCGCCGTAGTCGTACCAACACCGCATCTGCACGCCCAGGGTATTGAAGTCTGCGTCGGCAGTTTCGACAAACGGCTCTTCGCGGCCATTCAGGAATGCCGCTTCCATCAGGGGCATGGCCAGCGGATTGCTTACCAAGTACCACGGGGCAGCACTCAGATAACGCGAGAACGCCGGGGCAAACCTGTTGACGTAGATGTTCGCCGAGGGATTCTTGGCGCTCGCGCCGTTCGTGAGATTCGTGCTTGCAAATATCTCACGCGCCGGAGTGTAGGCAGTCGTCCCACAAAGCAGAGTTGTTAATTCTCCGCCTACAGGATTACCGTCTGCATCAGCTAATGCCAGATACAGAGCCTCAGCCGCGCCCATCGTGGTAACGGTCAACGCGCCTGCTGTCTGGTTCGACTTCGGGCTGGACGCGCTGAAGTTCGCAGCTACGGCAGCCTCGAACACTGTCCAAAAATCAGTGTTGAAGGTTCTCGCAGCAGCATAACCAAGACGGCGGGGAAGGTCTGTCAGAACCCCCAGGTCATCATTGATTATGTCCTTGCGAGTAATGCCAAGCATCAACGCCTTGGTGTCGGCCTGAACAGTGCGGGTTTCATCAGACAACTCGCCATGCTCAATCTCGCCGCTCGGACTCATCGACTTGAGCAGGTTCGACATAATCAGCCGAACGCCTGTGTTAGCCTTGAAGTCAACCACCGGACGGATAGCCGCGACACTACGCCAGGTCTGTTCTACGGTCCCGTACCCTTCTGCGATGAACTTATTAGCCACCGCGCTGATTACGTTTGCGATGTCACGCGTTGAGAAGGCGGCCTGCAAGAACGCGCGGGTTTCATGCCGTGAATAATCCAGCGTCTTCCCGCAAGCGGCAGCCGCAACCCGAACCAAATCGGTCAGACTGTGAATCTTGAGCCCGCTCGCCTTGGTACATATCTCAGCCCCAAACGCCTTGTCGGGATCCTTGAGCCCGGCACGCATCGAAACGGCAGCGGCCATAATAGCCGGTGTCACTTCAACGTCGACCATGCCGGTGATACCCGGAGCTTCAGGCCGTTTATTGCGTTCCTTTTCTGCGGCCAATTCAGCCCGCAACACATCGCGTTCGACTTGGTCCGAGGTATGCCCGTCTTCGATAGCCTTCGCCATGATTTCGGGATGATCCTTTGCGACCTCGCGAACCTTACCGATACGCACTTCTTCCGCAACAGCTGCCGCCCGAATCTGCTCGGCGTTCGGCTGCTCGGTTCCTATGGCTGCCTCAATGGGCTTGCCGTCTTTGTCAGTTTTCATGCTGACTCCTTTTGCTTGTGGCGCAACCGCGCCTTGTTTAGCCGCTATACGCGTGGAGGTAGACCCATCCGCGCCCAACGGTACGACTGATATTTCTGTTAGCTTCGATTTTGAGATTAGCCTGAACGGTCCTTGCAACATCTGGCCGTTGACTTCGACTTCTACGCCTGCTTCGACAGCGCCAGATTGCAATGGGTCAACGCCGACAGACGACTGAAACTTGAACCCGTTACCGGCAAGCGTTTTCACTTCCTGCGCGGTATCGCCCTCGCTCATCATTTCGCCAGACGCAAACAGGGTCTTGCCGTCGTTCTTAACGGCGCTTGTCTGACCGAGTACGTTTGCGATGTCATAGCTTCCGGCGTGTGAATAATAGATAGGAGTGATGTCGGCAGCTTCCAGACCGGCAAGATCAATGACAACCGGACCATAATACCCGACAATCATAATGCCGCCATTGTAGGCCTCGATCTCGATACGCGGCAGCTTGGCTGCTTCGCCTTCCTTTACCTGCTCAGCAACGATCCGACAATTAGCCATTGCAGCAATCATGTGATTTTCTGTATCTGGTTTAGGTTTCATTATTCATCCTCTTCTTTTACTGGTTCGGCTGGCGACGCGTTTGTCGGTTGTGATTCCTCGATATCTTTTGCCCTTTGCAATGTTACCGGCGCACGCGTTCCTCCCTGCGCCGTCCACGAAGCCTCTACAATTTCGGGCGCTGGCTTCAATCTCATCATTGCCCTAAATTCGTTTTCGTCCTGTAGGCATGGCGTTATCAGCCCGGATCGAGCAGCCGCTCCGTAGGCCTCGATCAATTTAGCAATCGTTTCTATTTTGTTCATTACAGCCATTGGTCCAACCCCTTGCCGTTGCCGTTTCCGCTATTGGATGCATCTTCTTCTTCTTCTTCTTTCACTGGCTCTTCTGATTCATCTGGTTCAGGGCCCCTGACCGTTTGCGCTTCGCCGGTCCCGGGATACGGCGCTGGTTGAAGTCCTGCATCCAAGCGAGCTTCGTTCCACTGCTTTTCGAGTTCTATCTGTTCCTTGATCCATTGCGAAGATTCACGTTTCCAGTCCGCCCCTTGCTTGGCCCAATACCTGGAATAGGTCAGCGTTCCGTTTGCCAGCCTAATCTTGTCTGCGTCAGCTTCCTTTTTCGGGTCAACATGTCCGCGCCCTGCAAAGTGCCATTCGTGGTCCTGTAATTCATCGACCTCTTGCGGGGTCAACGATGCAACTATCCTGTACTCGTCGAGCCATGCTTCATATATCCTGTCCAACATCGCCGCTCGCAGTTCGGCCCGTTCGACTTCAATACTTCGGTCGTAGGTCTGATGGTCAAGCCTGCCGCTCGCATAGTTGTATCCGCTCGAATCGCCCGCAGCTACGTTGAACGGCATAGACAGGCATCGCGCCATTTCGTTGACTATCTCGCGCTTGAACATCTTGTATGTCGTGGCAGGCTGTTCCGGTTTCAACTGTGCCAGCTTCCATCCTTCCGGCAAACTCACGATCGCATTCCGTACAGCCTCAATGGTCGTGAGCGGGTCAGACAGTTCGGCCGCTTCGTTATTGGGTAACATATCGGTTTGCATGACGCCTGCGATTTCAGCGGCCCTTGCAGCGTTCATCAATACGGCTTTCGTGAATTGCCTCAACTCGCCGAACAGGGACAGGGAAGGAGTCAACTCGGAAACGCCGCGAACCTGGCCAGGGCGCAATGCCGCGAAGTAGTGCAATACATACTTGGCATCGATCCATTCACCGGCCTTACTGGTCAACGCCTGGCGGTAGTCGCCTGGGTGCTGCTTGAGTAGCCGATAGGCAATGGGGTTAAGGTTGCTATCAAAGCGTATGCCGTCTATTTCGTCTTCGCGGGTAATGCTTGCCCATGACTTAATCATGTCGCATTCGATCAAGCGAACGTCAAGCTTGACGCGGTTCGGTACTCGTGGGTTCGTGACAAGCATCCCGAACGCTTCACCGTCAACACACTTGGCCCGGCGCGCCCCACGTATCTTATCCCATAACTTGATCGACCTCGCCCATGATTCAAATGCTCGTTCTGTGCGTTGGGCAAGCTTGTTATCACCAAGCTGAATCTGAACCTCAGGGCCAACGGTATCGGCAGACAGCGTATCCACAATGCCGTCAGCGTAGGAGTTATTGGCTACTTCATAACGCGCCCGGTTGCGGATAGTCTTTCGGACGTTCGGGGAATTGGCATCAGCGGCAGACAGGCTATCGACATATTTCCAGAGGTTAGCATTTTCATCTGTGCTTCGGGCTATGTCGTATGACGCCTTGAGTGAGCGTTGAGCAACCGCCTCAGAATCAAACACAGATCGCTTGATCTTGCGGGCAACGCCGCTTGTCGCTTTGCGCTTGGCAGGTGTTGACGTTTTGCTTTTGGCTGGCATTAATGCTCCGGTGGTTTAAGCGGTCGGACTGCATAGCCGAACCTTGACCCGGACTCTCGTTTCAGCTTGTCTCTCAGCATAAGAAGTTTTGTTAGGTCCAGCATTGTGCGCTGCGTGCCGTCAAGCATCACGGATTGTACACCACCCGTTACGAGTGACTCGATTGCTGTTTCGACTGCTGCCAGCGTTAATGCCATTGCTTGCCCCTGTTTCGACTTGCCGACCCGCGAAAAGAAAAAAGCCACTAAGCGCCTTGCAAGGCTTAGAGGCTTCATCTTTTACACTGTGACTCGCGCCCAGATGATCAATCCGGCGCGGGTCGGTTAAATTGTCACACGCTTATAATATGCATATTTGCGCTTTTCGGTCAACCGGCGCTAGTACAGATGTGTAACATCATTCAATATATTATTTCGGCAAGGGTGTAATGCCCATCCTTCATGTAGTTCCTGGACAATCGCCCGGCGTATGGATCAAGCGCCGCCCCGATATCTAACAGCGATGCTTGCCCGTTTGCTTCCCATGTCTTGCGAATCCAAACCTTTGCAGGCATCGAACAGGCGAACAGGATGATGCCGGGATGCTTAGCCGCTTCGATTATCCGCGGTAGTATTCTGTCTCTTGCATTCCAGCAATCTTTTTCAGGTACTTCGATATGCTGGTCGATTTCAATCCACGGGTGCAACCGGTTCATGTCTCGATTCCCGACTATAACGCAACGTTGCCCCACCAGTGATTCAAACAACATACCCATCCGCCCTGACATGCTTGCGCCGTGTAACAGAATGCCGCCGCAGAAAGATAGGGTCCTATGATCATCAACGTATTTGATTACTCGTTTCGCTGGCCACCACCTGCTTGTATCCGTGAGTAACCCTGGCATGATGCCGACATGATAGCCGTTTTCAGGATCGGTAATCAGTGCTGATTCAAGCGCCTTGCCCATGTCTGGAAAGTACTTATGCCCGTCGCAATTCCCACCGCGCCGATTGAATATCGCACTCCATTCGCCGTCGCAGTACCGGGCATACGCAAACCTTCTTCCCTCCGTGATGTCGGCCAGCATATCAGAGTAATTCCAACTGTCAGTTAGAACGTTTCGAGCAGACATTGTATTTCTCATACGCTCGATCATATCCGGTCCCCTTTTCTGCGTATCCTTCGTTTTGTTCTCTGCGTCGTTTCAACCCGCGCCCTTACCCCATCCCTGTCCGCTTTGCGGATATCATGCCTGATATGGGTTTTGATTGCGTCCTCAGTTACGGTGTCCGGTTCGTACTTCAACCGCTGACAGGCAACGGCAAGCGATGGTTGGTCCCTTTGCGTCTCGCTCTGCGAGTACCAGAACCACCATTCATCACACAAGGCTTTGACCTGATCCGTATGCTTGCGCCATACAATGCCGCTCATATAGCAAGGCGAATCAGAGAACCCCTGTGCCGTTAGCCGCTTGCGTTCAGCGTTGACATTTTCGCGTGATGTAGCTCTGCGCGCTGACGCCGCTATCTCGATATCCTTGCGCCATGTCGTAACGGCGTCACGTCTAAGCGTAGTCATATCAGATTCTTCAAAGTACATCGCCGGATCACTATCCACAATCATGTCGTCGTCAAGGCAAAAGCTCGCTTCGTACTCAGCAAATATTCGCGGCCCGTTAATCTTGGCCCATGCCGCCTGCTGTTTAGGGTTCAGGTATCCGGGACAATCGGCAGACGTGATAATTCTATAGTCCCATCCTTGCGGAACAGATACTATTTTGGGAGCGTACTTTTCATATTCGCCGGTGCTAATCGTGTACATGATTTTATCGTTATGCTTGCAGCCCTGGACCTCAACGGCTACCGGCGCCCGGGTGTTCCATGATTGTTCAGTCTCGGCGCATACCACGGCCTTGCCCGATAACTCTGCAATCCTTGCGGCCTGCCTCGGATGTGACTCAACATACAGCAGGCATTCAGGATGCGACAGATACCAGTCTGCCTTGTATTGCGCGTGCGCCTCCATCGTGTGCTTGTGATCGTTGCCGGTTAGAACGATCTCCCTGTATTGTATCCCGTTTTCAGTCAGCCATTGTTCGGTCTCAACTCGATATCTTTCCATCCTTCCGCTGACTATCCACCCCAGTTCGGTATAGGTTTTCCTGATTGGCTTTGTCGTGGCGATAAAATTGGAGTACCGCGCCGCGTAGTCGATCTGTTCCGCTGTCGGGTTAACGCATAAAACGCCGTCCATGTCATAGGCAATGCTGCGAGATTTATCCGTCTTGAAAAGGTTCCAAGTGAACACCCTAGGCTTGTCGGCAATGCAGCCGATCAAGTCAAGATTGGATGCTGCATCGCAAGCGTACACCGCGCCATAAACAACCTCTCTCCCTGGAGCTTGTCCTAGCCGCTGCTGCCGGAACTTGGCAAACCCGCTTGCATCCTCGACGACCAACAGCCGCTTGATATTGTCGGGCACGTTGTCAAGAGATACACACTTGACACCCGTCGCCGCGCTCAGCATTGCGGCAGGGACAAGACCTGATACCGGCACCCCGGCGACTGCGTCAACCTCCGGCATCCGTCCCGCCATGTCCAGAACCCATCTCCACATATCGCCATAGCTTGCGTATAACATCATCCCGTCCTTTCTTGTTCAATGTTCGCGTAAGGCGGTGCGTCATCCATCACATCGAACGCCTTGCCCTTGACAAATGTTCCACGAACATAAATCGTTTGACCCTGCTTGCGTATAAATTTCGGCGATGACAGCAACCTGAAATGCCCACGCCTCCAGTGGGGACTTACGCTATGCCTGTGTTCTTCGTCAATTATTTCATTGCGAGTTACGCAATGCCGCGTTCCTTGGTAATGATTCACCTTGTGAATGGTTCCTGAGACTGACTCAATAACTGCGTCGGGGAATGCATCCATATACAGGCTGAGACCGAATATCAACTTGGCCATATTGTTTCCAAAATCAAGGGCGCCAGGGGTTGGCTGCATAAGGATTATTTCATCTCCGTCATACGCTGCAAAATAATAATGCAATACTCCCGCTATGTAGCCCTCGGGTACATCGTTAACAGGCATAAGCGATAAATAATCGGGTATGCACAAAACGCTTCGAGTCCGTTCGCTCGACGGAAAATGAATAGCAAATGCACCTTGCATCTTGTCTTCTGCGCCGTCTAAATAAGGCCAAAATGGTAAACCTCCATTCTCCGTCGGCTGATTAACGGGAGGGTACAAAGGAAGCGTCGGCTGATTAACGAGAGTGCACAAAGGAAGCGTCTTGCAATATTCTGGGGTAAAATCCCTGACGCTATTCTCGCAAAACTCAGCAACTCCTTTATCGAGAAAATAATGTTCCATTGCCCTGAAACGCCACAGGAAAAGCATATGTATTTGGGCTATAGTTGCAGCGTCGTTGCGCTCGTTTTGGAACAGGAACCATGAATACGCATCCTCTGTGTGTTCTTTAAAAAGATGTTTGAAGCGAGCCCAAGAGGACTCTACAACCGTAGTATATGCTTTGTTGTTCATCATCCCGTCCTTTCGTATGTTGAAAACTCATGTCCGCAATGCCCACATATTCGCCGCCTGTGATTCCTTTCACCTATGCTGTGCCGGGTATAGATAACCTTCGTACGCGGGCAGTTGCACTTTGGGCATCTCACGCCGTGATCGTCGCCGCCGCCCATATAATCATCAGGCCAGACCCGGCGCTTCATTGGATTATTTAACGGTACGCTGTCCATAATTACCCCCTTGTCAAATCACGTTGGCTATACTTTTTTCGCTTTGGCTGCATGGCTGTCACGCCGCTTGTGCTGGCCCCTTGCAGCGCTGCTGCCGCCCATGCCCCTGTCATTGCATCACCCCAGTCCCATACATCGCCGGGCGCGTGCCGGTATTCCCAGCGCCACCCGACTATTGTTTGAATTTTGCTAACTAACTTTTCAGCTATGATGTGATCCGCAAACGGTAAATGCATCCTTGGATCTGATACGTGGAACAGGGTGCAACCTCCAGGCGTGCCGGATTCAGACATGAAGGATCGCTGCATGACCTCCCTCCAGTAGCAGGCATTGAACATTGCGTAGGGTGCCCGCCTGTTTGATGGTCTTTGAGCATGGCATTGCTCGGCAGGCTGTCCAACAATAGTTGACTTGTTGAAACGATACTTACTCGCGGCCCTGCCTATGGATGGCATAACTCGGAATGGATACCGCGCCTGTTCGCAGAATCTATGCACCACTCCAGGTTCATACCCGGCATCTATAAGTATTAATGTTGGCCATGTTGGCCATATCTTGACCCCGTCACGCGTATAATCCTTCAATGCGATTGAATCCATAAGCTGTTTGAGCCCTTCAAATATGGCTACGGTGCGATCATGCTTATTGGCATTCTCTTCCCACAGATCACCACGCCCCGGATAAACACCATAGTCAAAAACGTGCGGACTCATCTGCTGATCAAATGCAGCAACGGCCCAATGCAAGCCAGAGCGGTTTATGTCACAGTGCCCGCCAAAGATGGTTGAGGCGGACGGCACCTTGAATCTCGGTAGGTCAATGGTATGGGCGATGACCTGTGCTGTCGTTACCTCGAACGCTGATGCAGATATATCCTTAGGGTCTTGCTGCATTTCCGCAAAAAACTTCTGCTCACCAAGTTCTATCAGCAAGTTCTCCGCTGTTTCGATTGCGCTTGTCTCGCCGTCCCTTATCCTTGCAACCCAAGAAACCTCGGCACCTTCATTCATGGCCTTCAAGTTCTTGCGATAGAACGCCGTTGCAATCTTCTTGCCGGTAGTGTCGTCGTCGGCATCCTTGCGTAACGTTGCATATTCCGCCCATAAGGTGTCTTGCGCTTTGGGCCATTTGATAAATACCGGATAGCGTTCACCCTGAAACTCTGAATGTCTCTGCTTGTCAAGGAAGCGATCCGACACGTCGTCACGTTCAACCACCGTGCATGGCATGAAGCAAGCTATCCGTTTACGCGGTCCCGCCATTGCCAGAACTGTACCTATCAGCTTGTTCTCGATCTTATTGCAGGCTGTTGGAGATATGGCGTCGTCTTCGGTCTGTACGTCATCGGGCAAAACGAAGTCTGGACGTATAATCCTACCGCCTACATTCTTACTCATGCCTTTCATGGCCGCTGTAATGCCCCGACATTCAACCCTCGCCCCTGAAAACGGGTAGGGTTTCCCGTCTGGATCCAGTACGGTCGGGAAGGTTATGCCCTTGGCCCGCCATGCGATGTTGGTTTTCTTGCCGTCCTTCCGTAGCTGATGCCTGCACTTTAACGCACTGCCTTCAAGCGCAACGAAGAAGCCTATCGCCTCGGGGTAGTCTCTGGTAAGACGTTCGTTACTGCCGTCAATCTGAGACTTGATGAAATCAAGATACTCATTTGCCAGGCCATCGGTCGCGCCTATCGGAACAACGTATAATCGCTTGCCGGTGATCGTTGCATATACGCATGACCCTTTGCCGATTGAAGACTTACCTCCACCACGAGGCATCGCAAATGCGTATGAACCTCCGCCTTCGATACAGGATTGCAGCTTCTTGCAGCATTTGAGATGTACGCTTCCCCATCGGTCAGGGAAGGTTTCGCGCATGTAATACTTGAGCCATTTATGGAGGGTCTTCTCGTATCGCCGCCGCCGCCTGATAATCGCTTTCGTCGGATGGTTGGTCGTGACCATGCGAGCCAGTACGCGGGTAACAGCCACAAGCTTGCTATGCTTGAGCGATTGGCTTACCGCCGCCCGGTCTGATTCAGATAGTTTATCCACGCCCTATCTCCTCGCCGCAATGTAGCTTCTTTATTTGGTGTCCTTGATTGGTTGACTCCTGTATCCTGTTTGCGCTTTGCTCCGGCCCTGGACGCCATACACCGCCAAAGGATTTTACGACAAACATACGTATGCCGCCTTCTGGAGGGCGAATGAATGCCTTTGCAAACTCAGAATGTCGCATCCTGATACGTACACGGCCTTCCGGAAATCCTCGTAAGGGCAATGGGTCTTTAATCCCGAATACAAATGAATTTCCGTATGCCATATCAATCCTCGCTTTCTGCTATACCGGCCTTGTCAAAATCACTATAGCCAGACGTGCGGCGAATAAACTCAGGAGGAACATTCACCATTCCCCATCCTGAAACTGAAGGGCAAGTCACGACACCAACTTCTTTGCCGCATCGCGAGCATCTCCATAACCGGCATTCCGTTTCGAACTGCCGCCCCTGTATTATTGTTCCTCCTCGGCCCGCTCCGATATTTTCCTTGCTGCCGTGAATCCCGATAGCGCATTTAATCTGTTGCCATTTCGTCATATCAATCCTCGCTTTCCTGTTGCATCTTGAGCCGCCATTCGTGACGAGCCCTCCTGTTAATTTGCCGCTTGGCTTTTCTACAAACGCCCGGGCGCTGCGTGAATTTGTAGATGCGCCTGGCGTATATCGCGTCTTCCTCGAACCCTGATTTGATTGGTTGCTTCATGTTCCTAATAGCCTCGGTTGATATTGCTTTGGAATAGTTGCATTTTTGAGCCTGTTCTCTTTTGCCCATAACGGGCGAAGGTTTGAATAGTGCCAAGCCTTTTTCATATCTTCTTCATCCTGCAGGTCGTATGACGCCAACGGCATAACGTGATCTAAATGCCAGCCGTTGACTCCATGATTCTCCCATGTCATTCCTTTTTGAAACTGTGATTCTATATATGCCTTGAACTGTTCGACCGTGCAACCAATATATTCCACAACCATGACTGAGCTACCTGTCTTGCTTATCATTGCCCGCTTTAGAGCCGTGGTCATTCGGTGTCTCATTATGAGATTGATTTTTGTTTTAGGGTTGAGGTTCTGCCGATATTCGTGCTGTCTGGTCCTTCTGACTTCTGGGTCAAGGTTGCGGATAAACTCACCGGCCCTTTTAGAGTTGCACTTCTTGCATGAATGTGGGTGCCCTTTCCCAAAACTGGCTAACGGTTTTATCTTGCCGCACTCCGTACAATCTGAAAGACCTTGCTTTAGAAGCCTTGCACGATATTCTCGCTGTGGCCCAAACTGATCTTCTTTTACTTGCTCTGGCGTCCGATAGCATTCACGGCAATAGAGCCTTAGTCTACCGCTGGGATATCGTTCAAACTCATCCCTCGGCAACCACCTTCCGCATCGCCTACACTTGGATGTTGTATCGTATCTACTCATAGTCACAGTCTCAATTATCGTGTTTCAAGT
>Ga0307928_10001708_pt1 | contig 16747 bp, 16 predicted proteins | sample AceLakmetagen232_FD_201815 | JGI IMG/M metagenome (GOLD analysis project Ga0307928, IMG submission 201815) | Saline water microbial communities from Ace Lake, Antarctica - #232 | ecosystem: Environmental > Aquatic > Non-marine Saline and Alkaline > Saline | place: Antarctica: Ace Lake... | reverse complement strand
CTTTCTTTCCCAGAAAAGAGGTTGTCTTTGTCCCCGCGATCACCTGGGATGGTGAGCTAGTCCTTTTCTTTTCAGCCGCACTAGACGGCAAGTATCTCGTAGGCGTCTATCCACCTACCGATGGAAAGGTTCCCACGGTCGAAAAATGGGAAACCATCGTTACGGTAGGCTCTGGACCAGACCCGGACCCCGATCCCGACCCTGAGCCAGAGCCAGTCATCCAAGACGTGTGGGCAATCATCGTCGAAGATTCTCTAGTCCGAACACCAGAACTACAAGCGTCCGAAGAAGCTATCGAACAGTATTGCCGAACGAAGCAAAACTCTAGATGGAAGCTGCTCGATTTTCAAAGTACGGATGAGTTTGGTAAACCGCCTAAAGGTTTCGCCAACTACATCAAGACAGCGAAGGCAGCCGGAACTACAAATATCCTATTTATCGTTTCCAAAAAAGATGGCGAGCTACTTTGGATCGGGGAAACGCCCGTACCGAAGGAAAAGGCTCTAGCCTTAATCAAGAAATACGGGGGAGAGTAATGGCACCTACTATCATCGTGGCCGGGGGCAAAGAGCGGTACATGGGTTTGCTTCCACGAAAAGCAGCCGTGGGAAGTCTGTTGTTCGCACCGCACTACGAAGATTCTTTCGTTCTCACTCCCAGAGAAAAGTGGCGTCCCCTATTAACCGATGAGGCGATCAAAGCCCATGTTGACTATTATATCGCTAATGGTATCTTGGCTTCCGATCAAAACGGATTTGGTTCGTGTGCGGCCAATGCGTGTGCGATGGGAGTGGAACAGGCCACTTACGATGCGGGGATTACCCCCCTTGTCAGACTTGCTAGTGGTCGGCTCTACCACCTGTCAGGTGGCGGATATGACGGCGGCTCCACGCTTAGTGATAATCTTTTGATGGCAACAAACTTCGGCATCCCGAAAATCACCAGCCGTCAGCAGGAACTTGACTACCGATCTAACTGGACGGAAGAAGAGACGAAGGATGCGAGATGTCACGCGATCATCCGAGCAAGCGATTGTCCCACCTTCGACTACATGGGTGCTTTTGTCGATACTTACGGCTCAGTCATTCATGGGGTCAACACAGGCCGCAATTACGACACGGACTCCTCGGGCTTGTGGATCAGTAGACCAGCGGGATCGGGAGGTGGTCACGGTCAGGTCACACCACCCCAGGGCGTCTGTCACACGGAGGAGCATGGTTGGGGATTGCTCACATGCGGTTCCTGGTCAGAGGACTTTGGCTACAAGGGCTGGTATGTGATTCCTGAAGCATATTTTGCCGCTGAAAGTTTCACGGATGGATTCGGAATTGCCGCCGTGGTATTTCCTTCAGGTACACCAAACCCGTAGTTTTTACTATTGTTTCCCATTTTCGAGGAGAAGAGAATCATGTCGCGTTTGCTAATCGCTTTGTCGATTGTGTGTTTGCTTTTCGTCGCCGTTTGTGATGCCGACACTTACCCGCCGCAAATAAATTACTTTCCCCCGGTTGTGACGGATGTCCCCCCGGTGGTTGCGGACGATGCCCCAGCACGTCCAGTGGATTACCCTCTGCTTATCATATCTCCCTACAGGCCAATACTGGACACTTTGGCGAATGTGAAGCCTGTTCGTAAGGCAGTCAAAACGGTTGTCCAGGTGAAACCAGTACGCAAAGCTATCTGCGCCGTTGTTCATGCAAAACCATTACGAAGGGTCGCTGGCGTAAGACCTGTCCGAAGAGTAGTTCGTCTTGCTGGCCACTTGGCTTGTCGAAGACGCTAAACTAGTGGTACCTCGGTTAGCTTGGCTGGTTCGGGTTGACCCCGGCCAGTCAAGCTTTTTCGTGGGAGGTTGAAACCATGAGTTGTACTCTGAAGGTTTTTATTGCTCTGGGGATTTTAGTTTTCGCCGCTATCGTTCGCATTTTTTGCGAGTGGTGTTATGACCGTTGGACGAGTAGGAAAAAAATATGACAAACACCGTCGTTACACTCGTTGCTGGACAAACCGCAATGATAATTTTAGGTCAGGTGGTAATGCCGGAGTCGGCGTTTCAATATGTGATTCAAGGCGGCTTCGCGGCGTTTTCGTTAGCTTTACTGTGGGTGCTTTGGGCGCTGGTTCAAAAACTGTTGTTGGTTCTGAAAGAAACCAATATGGTGATCTCCGCTAATACAGCGGTGATCGAAAAACTGAGAACTACGGCAGGAGACTCACAGAACACACTTGAAGATATTCGGGACCGTCTCCTAGAGCGACCATGCCTACTACCGAAAAGGGATAGATGAGAGATGGCAAAGAAAAAGAAAGACAACGATGATACTCCTCAATTAACAGAAGTGAATCGGCCTGAAGATTATCCAGGGATTCAAAAGTTGGTTTGGATCGACAACCCCGAACAGCTAAAGTCCAATCCGAACAACTGGCGAAAACACCCGAAGAGACAGACCGAAGCCCTGCTGGTTTCTATCCAGGAAAATGGGTGGGCTGGTGCGGCACTCTACAACGAAGTGACAGGTCGATTGATTGATGGTCACGCTCGTAAAGAAGTGACGATGGAAAAGCTGAAGAACCTTTGCCCGATCCCCGTACTGGTTGGACGGTGGACGGAAGAACAGGAACGGAGACTACTCATTAGCCTTGATCCGATCTCCGCGATGGCAGAGGTAGATTCTTCCAAGTTGAAAGCACTCACGGAAAAGGTAGGGGAAGAACTGGCATCTGTGAAGTCGAAGGTCGGAGAGGACGACAAGCGGAAGCTGGAGAAGTTGATGGAGGATTTACAGTCAAGCTACGTGTCCCAACCGACACTTCTTCAAGAGACAGAAACACCAGGTCGATTGCTAGAGCAACTCCCAACGAACCCAACGACAGACCCCGAAGTAGCCAACGAGGTTCTTCCTGTTTTCGATCTTATGGAAGTAGGGTGGTTCGAGTTAGGTCAAACTCCTTATGACATTCCCTTGCTCCGATCGGAGATGCTTTCCGATTGCCCAGAACCACTTGCAACATGGACGGCCCCCGACAGCAGCCCGAAAGACAGTCCCTACTATATCACGGCCTTGGGGAATGGAAACTGTTTCGGACTACCCTTCGAGCAGACGGTACTCTGTACGCATGTGGGAGATGATGTGCTGGATGATTGTTGGCGACGACAAGGTGAGTTCACAAAGACCATGCTTAAAAGGAAATACTACGCAGCGATCACTCCCGAGTTCAGCGTAGGAAATGGATATCCGAAAGCGTGGAGGATTTTCAATGTCTTTCGTAACCGTCAGATCGGACGGTTCTGGCAAGAGGCGGAAATCAAAGTCATTCCTAGCGTATCCCATATCGTCTACCAAGAGGACATTGAGTTTCTATTCGCAGGTGTTCCGCAAAACGCACCTTGTCTAAGTGTTCAGATGCAATCGCACACGATCTCCGAAGAGGAGAAGAAGTCGGAAAAATCTATCAAAGCGGCTGAGATGAAAGCACTCACCAAAATGTACAATATCAGCCTCAATACACTTGTCACGACATTGAAGCCGCAAAGTTTGCTTGTCTATGGCGGCAAGATGAAACAGGAAGTTGTTGAAAGTGCCAACCTACCTTCTTCCTTGCATGTTATTTACGCAAATAACTTTTCGATGGAGAGGTTTGGTTTCCTGAAAAACAGACGTGTTCGACAGGCATAATTTCTATTGCAAAGGTTTTCAAAAGGGGTAGGATGTAGTTTGAAAGAGGAGCATTTTCCTCAACACTACCTTTTGAAAAGGGAGAGTCACAATGGCTACGAAAGCGGGATCAGCGGGTACGTTCAAAGGTCGAGCACGAACCGGAACAAGGCAAGCCGCACAGATGCGGAGGTCCGGTGCAACGCCTGGGCAGATGCGAGCGCAGGGAAGGGCTTACGCGAAATCGCAAGGTCTAGTATCGAAGCGGGCACGCAAGTAGACCGTTTCTTTCCAAAGGAATAAGGTTGACCCTCGTTTCCGTCGTGGTACAATACCGGGATGAACGGTAATGGCGAAAACACCCACGAAAACGGAAACGGGGAGTCACCTGTTCCCACACCAAAACCAGCCCGTAAGAAAACAGGTCGAACGTCCACGCTAAGAAAACTGTCGGAGGCTCAGTATGGCGAATACCTGCAACGAGTTCGGTTAGGATCGTTCCCCCATATTGCTGCTGGCAGTTTGGGAATCACAAGGGTAACTTGGAACACTTGGATGGTTCGGGGGGAACGGGAGAAGTCGGGAATCTACCGTCGTTTCTTTTTGGACACGATGGAGCAAGCGGATCAAGCTAGAATGTTGGCAGAAGCAGAGGTCCGCCAATCCGATCCAAAGTTCTGGTTGACAAGAGGACCAGGGAAGAAGGATTGGTCCGAACGATCCGAAATATCTATCGACGGTAATCTAGCCGTTGAGCAACGCCAAGGTGAAGCGGAACTAAAAATTTCCCAGCAGCACGCGATGGCTCAGATGCTTCATGCGATGGCTGAACTGGGATACATGAGCGTCACCCCGGAAGGCCAACAGTTTCTTCTTCCAGGAAAAAGCGGAACCAATGGCGATGGTGAAGTAACTGAAGACGACCTAGACGAATAACAGAATGGCGAGTGAGACAGGTGAAACATGGATTGCGTACATCCTACCCTAAATCTTGTTCAACAGTACGACTCGTCATTCCAATAACCAATTTCAAAAGGGAGTGTAGCGATGGCAACCGACCGCTCAACTGAACTCGTAACCAAATGTTGGCTCAATGGACAACCTGAAGCTGAGAGGGCAGCGGCAACAATGATTCATAATTTTGTCCAACTGCTGGATACGGAAATAGAGAAAGCCGTACTAAAAGACCGGCAAGAGCCAAGAGCGATTGTAGCGACAGAAACAAGGACAACGCAACAATCTATTGACATTGCAAGACAGTGTTGGAACGATCCAAGAACCAATCACAAGTTTATTGACGATACCCTAGCTAAGGTGTTTGCCGAAACACTGGACAGGCGGACGACCCTACTCAGAGATGATTTGGAACGGGCTTGGGGAGTTATCGCTAACGCCTATGGAGGGATTTGGTGTAACGCACCATTCAACTGGCAGGTGTCGGCAGAGCGATGGCGAGATGAATGTTTACCGCATATCAATAAGTAATCACGAACCGGGAGAGTAACCAATTTCAAAAGGGAGCGTAGCGATGCGATGTCCATGTTGTGAAAATCCGTTGAACGAAATTGACATAGACATTATCCAAATGTCGGAGGACGCTACAGACGTGAAAGTGCAAATGAGTTGTGACGCTTGCGGCTCTATGTTTGAAGTAATAATTCCACAATCGAGTTTCAAAGAAATAGAGGAGTAATTATGCACGATATTGTATTACTTACAACTGGATACCTCATCGCTATTATTGTTGACCAACTAGCAAGACAAGTATGGAGTCTGACCTATGATACGGGAAAAGGCGCAGTCCGATCCTATTGGTGAAGAGGAAACCTATCTCAAGTATCTTCCCCTAGTCCAACAGAAGAACAGTCCGATCCAGTGGCCTTCATCGTGGCCCTGGGAATACATCCCACATGTACCAACAGGAAAACAACTTCTCTTCCTACAGCTTCCACACAAAGAAGCCTTCTACGGTGGTGCAGCAGGTGGCGGCAAATCGGACGCCCTTCTCATGGCCGCATTACAGTATGTCGAAACTCCTGACTACTCAGCCATCCTCTTCCGAAAGACATTCTCCGATCTCAAGTTAGGTGGCGCCCTGATTGACCGTAGTATGCAATGGCTACTCGGCACCCGTGCTCGGTGGGACGGATCGCAGCACGTTTGGCACTTCCCCTCTGGGGCACAGATTGCGTTTGGCTACCTCGATTCCGAAATGGATTTCTACCGCTATCAAGGCGCTGAGTTTCAGTACATCGGGTTTGACGAATTGACCCAACACCAAGAGGAAAACTATCTCTATCTGTTCTCACGTCTACGTCGACTAGAGGGTTCGGACATTCCGTTGCGTATGCGTGGTGCCAGCAACCCTGGAGGTCTTGGGCATCAGTGGGTTCAGAAACGATACGCTATCAAGCAGGTGGGAAATATCTATCGCGGTACGAATCCGAAACGTCCGCACATCCCAGCTTTCCTTTCAGACAATCCCTATCTAGAACAGGAAAGCTACCGTGAATCCCTCCAGGAACTTGACCCGATCACACGAGAACAACTCCTCCGTGGAGACTGGGGTGTAGCAGCCGATGCGCGATTCCGCAAGAAGTGGATGCGCTACTACACATGGCAGGGCGACTACCTCGTACTCGCGGGAAAAGCCTGTCATAGAAATCGTTGTCGTTGTTTCCAAACGGTAGACCCTGCCGCCTCTACCCGTGCCGGTCCTGGCGACGAGCAAATCTGGCGACGACAAGCATCCTCTACCTGCATATCCACATGGCTTCTCACTCCCGACTGGCACCTCGTATGGATCGACTGTAAACTATTCCAGGTCGAAATCCCCGACGTGCTCCATGCGATCACGAAAGCCTACCAGCAATTCCGTCCTGAGTATATTGCCATCGAACCAGACGGCTTAGGCATCGGTGTCTACCAGTACGCCGCGAGGTCCGGCCTGCCTGTCCGATCCCTGAAGCATCGAAGCGTAGACAAGCTAGTCCAGGCGACCGACGCTTGCAACCGCATGGAGCAGGGGAAGATATGGTTGCCCGAAGAAAATACGCCCTGGAAGGAAGAGGTCGAAGCCCAACTTTTCACATGGACAGGCCATCCCCAGCAAGCCGCCGACATTGTTGACACTCTAGCGGACGCTGCACTCCTCGTCAGTTACGAAGCGGGTTCATCCGAACACGCGATTCAATACTCAGATATGCCTAGTGCATGGTAGAAAGAAAACGACCATGTCGCTCAAGGACAAAGTACCACGCGCGTTATTCACTATCGCCATATTCGAGGACGGAGATCAAACGGCGGTAGGCATTGAACAAATAGTCCCCAAAGAATTGCCCGCTGTTTCCTTCAAAGATATTGCTATGATTACGCCGTGGCTTATGAGCTTACTAGCTACCCAATCTGAATTGGGCTACGAGAAAACGCTAGAGGTTCTAACGAAAGACGCCATGTACTGGAGAATCCATTGTGAGAAAAACGTCAATCCAAGACATGATTGAAAACAGGGTTAAGTCCAAATCCTATAGCCTCACCATCGCAACCAATGGAATTGGATATGACTTCCTCTGTCCCTTCTGTTCGCAGGTCTATTTGTTCAATTTCCTCGCAACAAACCAGGGGCTAAACAAAAACTGCCCGTGTGGTGCATTACTCCTACAAAAGGGTCTTGCCGTAAAATCAATCTCTGGAAAAGGAGGGTGTTGTGGATGAAATATAAGAAACCCTGGAAGGGAAAACATGGACTACAGCTAGGACCGAACGACCCGATACCAGAGCCACGCAATGAACCCCAGCGTGCGCTAGTGAACCGTGAGTTTGTCAGACGTGTGCAAAGCGAACGAAAGTCTTTAGGACTTCAACCCTCAAGCTACAAAACTTCTTAGTCCTTATTCCGCAAGCGTATCCGCAATGGTTTCGTATCCGGCTGAAGAACTCAACAACTGCCGACCGTACCATTGTCGAAAGAACTCTTGGAACAACCCCTCTCCCGCATTGGCGACGGTAAACGTCATTCGATCTTCTCTGAGAAAGACCGTTCCGCCTGCCAGGATTGCGGCACAGACACCGCCATGCCACGTAGGCTCTGCCAACACCAGCCCATCAATATAGACACTAATCTCTGTGGTCAGGGTTCCCGTAATCTTCACTACCAGAGAAAAGTCTGTGGGAATCTCGCGTGGTGCAGTGAAAAAGAATCCTTCCGATCCCCACGTTGTCTGTGCGGCTAACGCCGTATCATCCATCTCTATCTTCTCAGCAGCACCCGCCGTGTACGCAGTACCTTCCATCTGAATGGTCAGCGTACCAGCCGCAACAGAACCGTTGCCCTTCACCCAACACCCAACGAAATATCGTTTCAGTGGAGTCAACGAATCCATCAGTTGGCTTATCTGAATAGTCGCGGTGCTCCCATCTCCGAGAAGTTGCAGCGGGTACGTTCCACGCAACGGACTTGGCGCCTCCAGACAGTCCGCAACACCTGACGTGCTTCCAGCAGTTCCCACGGCTGAACTCAGTGTGGCGACTCCCCCAACCTGGGAAGCAATCGTGTACGTCCCTGCGGTGAATCCGGTCCCACTCTCTACGACCAGAATCCTACCCACATCACTAGCATCGAAAGCGTGAGCCGACGAAGTTACAGCCGTAGTTGCTGGATCACCTATCACAAGGTCGGTGTAGGCGTAGGCCAAATCCCCATATCGTTTCACGTTGGCCCCTGTCCCCGAGTCTACATCCCACGACGTTGGCAGGTAGTAGGGAGAGTCCAAAGTCCAATCTTCAAACTCACCATTGCTCAACAGCGAGCTACCATTCGCCACGGAAATAGAACCCCGACCACTCCCCGACCCGCGATAGTCATAGGGCGTCCGGGAACTTACGTCACCTTCCCATGAAAATTGTTCGCCACCGTCAGCGTAGCCATCTGTCTCGCTATCGCCTACGCAGGTCAACGTCATGGTTTCCGATCCGGTCAACTCGCTATCGGTCCCGATATATCCAGCTTCACCCGGCCACTTGGCATTGAACGCATGTCCCACACCGCTGGAAGCATCATTACTCCCTACCGTATTATCCAATGTAGCTTTTCCACCAGCTACACTCAAAATCTCATACGTCCCCGGCGTAAAGTTTGTACCCGAAACGATAATCATAATCCTTCCCACATCAGCCGCAACGAACGCATGAGCCGATGAGGTGATGATCGTATCTGTCGTATGGTCAATCACCAAGTCTGTGTACGCTTGATCTAACGTCATGTCGTAAGCGTACCACCATTCCGCTCTCATCCCCGATCCTGGACTTGTCACTCCATCCAGAATCTTGTCTCTGAACAGAATCCCCGTGCCGTTGTTCTCCGCGTGGTAGGCCGACGCCCCAACCGTCACCACACTCATATCAACAAACTCTTCACCTTCCACCATCTGGCGATAAATCTCATCCAACACGGTTTGAACACTCGACTCATCACCGATACTCAACTCATCCAAAACCGTGGTTTTCTCAGTAATCCTATCCCCGGTCCACGACGCCAACGAGGAAATCCAACCGATAACTGCATTTTGCATACCCTCAAACATCGAGGGAAACGGCACGGCCAATTCAAACAAATCCTGGCCTGTAACAGCGTCCTCCAGGATCAGTTCTTCTGCCGGAAGTGTAGTCTCTGAAAGGGTATCGAACACATTGATCGTTGCGATTGTCTTGCCAATATCACCAAAAAGATTCGTGTAGTTGAGGGCCATGTCACTATTCCTTTCCAGAAAAAGGGGGCTTTCACCTTTGTTTTATAGCAAAACAAGTGTTGACGCCATAGAAGGTTTGGGGGTAGATTTCTGAAAAGAAGGGGTAAGTATGAGACAAACCACCTCGAAACTGATGAAGGGGCTGAAGAGTCTGACCGCTAATCTGCCCCGCAAGATACCGAAGGGGAAGAAAAACATCGGGGTCAAAACGAGAGGTCGAGTCGCCGCGAACATGCGTAGCCATCGTCGCTTAATCGGACACAAGGCACTACGAGAAGCCGTCAAGCGAATGAAATGAGGAGCGAATGAACTTCACCAAAACCATCTTGAAACCCGGCAAGTATCTTGTCCAGACCCCAGCCGGGGAACGGAAAGTCGAAGAGATCACCGCCGAACGTCTCCAAGGATGGTCCGACCGCTTTACCAAAATGCTCGCCGCTGGTCTTCGCATCCCCGCACCCTACCGACACGATGCTTCCGTTCCTCTCGCCAAAACGAAACGATCCGCGAAGGACAACGCGGGCTTCTGGAAGAAGCTCAGCATCGACGACAAGGGAGCCTTGGTCGGTGAACTGGACGTTCCCAACAAAGAGGACTCTGATCGCATCGGTAAGACCGTCCAGGAAGTTTCCCCCTACGTCAAGACGTGGGACGACGGCGACGGGAATCATTGGGACGATTCCATTCTCCACATCGCCCTGGTTACGAATCCGATCATCCCCAATCAAGAGAACTTCGTTCCCCAATCGGACACACCCGCCCTGGCTCTCTGTCTCTCACAGATTTTGGCAACCCCGATGGAACTTGCCGCTGAAATGTCGATGGACCAAATTCGTGACGTGGTACAATCAGCCCTCCGAGAAAAGACGGAAGATGCCTGGATTGCCGACGTTTATGACGACCACGTCATCTACAACCTCAACGGCAAACATTACAATCTTTCCTACACTCTGAAAGACAGTGTAGCAACGCTGGGGGACACGGCCAAAGAGGTTACCCGAAGCGTGGTTTACGAAGCCAAAACAGCCTTGCAGATGGCCGACGAAACAGGCGACGGGGTGAATCCCGAAGGTGCCACGCTTTCCCTGAAAACGGCCATCGCTTCCCTCAAGTCCGTGGGACTTTCTCTCCCGGACGACACGACCGCCGAGAACCTCGTTGAACGGATTGTCATTGCCTCGAAAGCCATCGCTGAGAGTAAGAAGTCCGAAGAGGGAACAGGTGGGGAAGAAACCGAAGAAGAAAAAGCGAAGAGGGAGCAACCAACTCCCGTTGCCATGTCTACCAATCTCGATTCTGGAGGAGAACTCATGTCCGTCGAAATGAACTTCGCTACCAAACTTGTCGGGGCGGAATACGTCCGAAGGATTGATACCCTCGTTTCGCAGGGAAAAATCAGCCCGGCCTACGCCACCAAAACCCTCAAGCCCATGTTGGAAGGATACAAACTTTCCCTGGGAGAGGATGGCGAACCGGCCAAAGGCACCCTTGACTTGCTGTTGGACGCTCTGGAATCACTTCCAGAGAATCCCAATAGTCTGGCCGCCGACCCCAAGAGTAAAGGCTTGCGCTTAGCCCACGAGGAGGAAATCCCAGCCGAGTCCCTGGGTGACCCCGCGATGGATGAGAAGCGGCAGAAAGAAGTTGTCGATGCCCAACTGGCCGCCTCCGGGAGGTAACTGTGTGCGGTAAACCGAAAATGAAGAAGGCTACTAAGGCACGAAAAGCCGCTGGGTATGCAGCCGTAAGGAAGCACGACGCCAAGGTAAAACGTCAAGTAAAAAAACTCTACAACAGAGTGCTATACGATTAGTGTCCCCGCAAGGGAAAATCAAAACGTCATAACCCTTCGCACGAATTGGAGTAAATTATGCCTCTTACATTTTCTGGTGCCTATCCACTTCCGGGTATTGGTGGAACTCTTACAACCACCGAAAACATCGTCTGGTGGGGTTTGCGTGAACAGCAAAAAGTCATGTCCGCCGTTCTTGACGACACAGCCCGTGACATCAGCAGTAGTCCAACCGATGTTCTTCCTGCGGGTCTCGCCTTGGGAAAAATCACGGCCAGCGGGAAACTCGCCCAGTGGAATCCCGAAGCCACCGATGGCACCGAGCACATTTATGGCATCCTTCTGTACGACCAACGGATGATCGACTCCACCACCGGCAGCGGCTCGGATCGCTGGTTCGGCTATGTCCTTGTCGGCGGAAACATCAAGGCTTCTTCGCTTATCATCCCCCTGACCATCTCCGCTGGTGCGGTTTTGACGAGCGGTTCGCTTACCGCTCTCACGACCGACAGCACCTACGGTATGCTGGCCCGCGCCCAACTTGCCTCCACCGGACGGTTCATGCTGGACGACGAACCGAACGGGAGCATGTGGGGTGGATGGAAGAATACCCGTGTCGTGAACGGCTCCACCGAAAGCCCCTTCACCGTCACCGAAGCCCACAATGATACTATCTTCATCAACATGGGTGCGGCATGTACCTTTGCTCTCCCGTCCGCACGTCCTGGATTGCACTTCGGTTTCCTCTCGGGTTCCGCTCATGCAATCACCATTGCACCCGCCTCGGGCACGATGATTACCCCCGGCGTTGCTGCCGATGCCAGCCTGACAGTAGCGGCTACCATCGGCATTTTCAATGAGGTTATTGGCATCGTCAAGGATTATGCCAACACATCCGGCAATGGACAGTACATCACACTCCCATCGTCGGGTACGATCACTTCTTACGCCGGTGGTTCTGCCGAAGCCGTTACTGCGATCAGTGGTGGAGCCACGACCGGCCTCATCACCTCTGGAACAACCGTTGCCCTAATTACGGGTATTACGGCCAATCCGACTCATGCGGTGACATTACCCAATTCGATTTTCGTTGGTCAAAAGATTCAGCTTCGGAACATTACGGCTTTCCCCTGCATGATCTACACTTTGGCAGCGGGAAACCAAATCGACTCCATCGCAGGAACAACCGGAATCCCTCTCGGTCCCTACGAATCCATCGAAGTTCAATCCTCCGACATCACAGGTGGTGCTCAACGATGGGCGACCGTCAACAAGAGAGTTGCAAGCCTCGAATCTGTTACTGCCACATCGGACGGAGCGACGACCGGCCTCATCCTCTCGGGGACAGACATCGCACTCGTTACGGGTGTCACGCTCCACACAGAGTACGCGGTCACGCTTCCCAATGCCCTGCGTATCGGAGAACGTATCTCCCTCCGAAATGGTACAGCCTTCCCTTGCATGATTTTTACCCTCGCGGCTGGAAATCAAATCGAAGGGATCGCGGGAACAACGGGTATTATGTTAGGTCCGAACGAAGCTATGGAAGTTGTGTGTGGAGTCGTTACCACAGGCGGTCAACGCTGGTATGTTGCCAACAAGGCTCCTATCGGAGTGGTCATTACGAAGATAGTTCCCTTCGTGGAGAACGCCACGAATGACGTTCACACAGGGACGGTTCCAATTCCCGCCGGGGCTATAGTCCACAGCATCAAGTTTGTGAATACTGTGTTGTGGGGTGCGACTACCGCCTCTCTCATCGTCGGTGACGACGATGACGACAATGGCTACTTCGAGGCCACGGATTGTAAAGCTACCGACCTGCTGGTTGGTGAAGTGTTGGATACGGCGGAAGAGGGTTGTTGGGGTGGAGTCGAAGGAGCCTATCTCGTTACCGCCACCGGTCAACGTGGTGCGGCTGAAACGGGAAACTCCGGTCCGTACTACGGAGTCGCTAACAACATTATCGCCGTAATGGCCGTGGGTACTCCTGCTGCTACCACAGGACGATCTTTCATGTCTGTCTCTTACTCGGTAGGCGACATAATCGCTGCCGTTGCCACAGGACCATAATAAGAAACCGCCTCAAAGCGGATTACAACTGTTTTAATAAAGGAGGCCTGAAATGGCTACTGTTTCCCTCCATGAGTTGCTATCCGCTCCGGTGGTCACTCGGGTTATCAGCACGATTAAGACCCCGCAATCCCGTCTCCAAGGTTTCTTTGGGATGGGTGCGGGCGGAAACAATATCAATCCCGTCGGAGGCCATCACGCGGGATTCGATATTTTCGACAAGACCCGAACACTTGCCCACGGTCGGGCACCTGGAACCGGCCCTTCGACAATCTCTCCGAACGTTATCGGTCATGTCCCGGTGACGATCTATCGTGCCCATGAGAAGATGCCTCTTCTGGAAGAAAGAATCTTCCGCACACGACCGCTCGGAGGTCAGTGGGGCGACGTAGACAATCGGGGCCAACGGTACATCACTTCCCAGGAAGAGTACCTTGCCCAGCGATTCCGCAACTTCCGTGAGTTCATGCTGAGTCGGATGCTTCGGGGCGGCTTCGGTCTTCTCGCAAGTGGCGACGACTGGATTCCCGTGGAAACTGATGCGGGAACTTTCAACGTGGATTTTCAAGTTCCCGCCGCAAGTAAGACCAAACTGAACCTATTGGGCGCTGGCGACATCGTGGGAACCTCATGGGCGACTGTCGCCACCGCCGATGTGATTGGAGACTGTCTGGAGATCAACGCGGCTTTCGAGCAACTCCACGGGCGCCCTCTCCGTCATGTCTGGTGCAACAGTACCATTCTTCAATACCTGTTGACCAACACCGGCCTCAAAAACGCTGGCGGTACGGCCAACATCGTCTTTTCTTCCTGGAACCAGGAAGTAACACGATCCGCCGAAGGAATCCCCGGCACAGGTCACGAAATCGTTTTCCGTGCTCTCCCATTCCTGACGTTCCACGTCTACGATGCGGGTCTCACGGTGAATGGGACCTACACCAAGTTCTTCGACGACACCCACGCGGTATTCCTTCCCGATCCGGGTGCGGACTGGGCCGAGATGCTGGAGGGTAGCGAAATCGTCGCGGAAAACAGGCTAGACCCCGGCTCCGAACGATACGGACTGGCCGCATGGACGGAACGGTTCACTCAGCCCGCAGGATTCGAGTTGATCGCGGTGGACAATGCCGTCCCGGCTTTATACATTCCAACTTGTGTGGCCTATGGAACGGTCGTTTACTAAAAGCACAAATCACCGAATGTCGTGGTTGCCGCCCGGTTCGTGAGGGACCTATGCTTCCTCCGGGCCGGGTTTTTATTTTGGAGTCTCATGCTGCCAGAAATAGCCCAACTTGATGAGTGTCTCCGTCAAGCAGAAGAAATAGTAAATGAAGAAAACTTTCCGATGGACGCCCGCGATATAACCTCGTTCAACCTTTTACTAAGAACAATGCGAGAACACCTTAACGAAGAAAAGAAGTTTCGACATGTCCAATAGAAAACAAAACGGTTCAGGACAAGGCAAAGGTCAATCCGGTGGCGGTCGTCGTAACGTCAACACTGGCAGTTGCACAAAAGGTGGTCCTGGAAAAGGACAGGGTAGCGGACGTGGACAAGGAACAGGACGACGGAAACGGTACGGGAGACTGAGCGAATGAGTTTGCTGGGACATTGGAAACTGGTTGATGTGGTTGACGCTAGCGGCCAGGGCAACGATGGCGAGGCAACTGCTGTGTCATGGGTTGCGGGTAAGATTGGCAACAGCGCATCATTCAACGGTTCCACTAGCGGAATCACAGTACCCGGAGCAGACTTTGACATTACGGCGAAGCTTACGCTTAGTTGGTGGCAGTATGCGACAGGCACGGCGGGCTATGCTTTCGCAAAACATAATGGCTCAAAGCGACAATATGGTATTTACAGCGGCTACTTAAACTGGCGATTTTATTCGTGGAATGGCTCACCCGGATACATTGCACATAGTACCAATTTTTCGCTGAGTACGTGGCAGCATTTTACTGTAACGGTAGATGGTACTGCTGTTTTGTGGTACCTCGACGGCGATCCTGATGGCGGCGGAACCTTGTCCGGTGCGATTACGACTGCTTTGAGTGACTTTTACATGGGGAGTCGTGGTAATGGGGTTGGCGGACTGACCGGATTCTACACTGGACTGCTTGACAATGTACGGGCATACGATGAAGTACAGACAGCGTGGCAAGTCAAATCTATTTTCAACCTAGACAAAGGCTCAGAACGATACGATCCGTGGCGAAAAACCGTTGGTGGTGTGTACACACGAAGGGCCGCATAAGAAGGACTAGATAAATGGCAGACGAAATACAATGGCCGCATCAAGCCACTGGTGACACGCTGTACGCAGTGATTCGTACAGATACGCCAGAAGTTTGGAACACGAGCGGCACACCGGATTTCGAGACGAAGGTGGTGGCGAATTGGGTCAACGAAGAGTATGGCGTCCTGTTACCAGAGACACCCGCTTCGAGCTATTTCTACGCCGGTGACTTTCCCGCAATTTCCGGGAACATGGTAGCCGGGTTCTATTATGTCGATGTCTACCTGCGGGCTGCTGGCGCACAAGCGGTCGGGGATACCTTGCTCGGTACGTTGATTGGCTATTGGGATGGAACAACCTTCGCTCCGTGGGCTGCCGATGTATCCGACAAGACCGGATTCGAGCTTGCCGCCGATCAGGAGGTGAATGTTACGAAGTGGAAGGGCACAAATGCCCCGGCCATGACTGGCGATGCGTATGCCAGAATCGCAAGCAACAACCAGCAAATCTCCCGCGAGGCTTACGGCGTCAGCGGTACAGTATGGCATGTCAAATACGATGCCTCCGAAACGATGGGTAACGATGGGCTGAGTTGGGCAACCGCCAAGGAAACGGCAGGGGCAGGCGTCAAAACAGTTATCGAGGCGGCGTCGGCAGGTGATCTGGTACTGATTGGGGTTGGAACATTCGCCCTGGGAGCGGCAAAGGCTGCCTGTCCGGCTGGGGTCTGCATACGCGGTGCCGGAAAGCGAGTGACTACGATCACATCGACTTTGGCGATTGGCTCTGGCCATATCTACGAGCCCGGAACCAACTCACTGGCAGAAAACCTTGGGATTGTTGGAATCAGTGAATCAGAGCAGTGTCCGGTGGGCGACTACACTGCCCTCTGCACCAACGCAACTCTCCGAAATGTTTATCTCTCCGGTAACATCGACGATATTGTACTGACTCGGGCTAGCTCACTCCGTGGTCATGATGTTGAGTTCGATTCGACCTATGATTGCGTCTACACCAATCATGCATCGGCAGTTGTGGAGTTGTACAATCCAACACTACGCGCTTTCGGGCCGACGACCACAGGACCAACACGATGCTTGATGGCGGACGCTGGAATCATCGCTATCTACGGGGGTTCTATCGACTCTCGTGAAGGCACCGACGAGGGGTTGACGACCGGAGCCATGGCAGGCACTGGAACCGTGCGGCTCTACGGTACTAAGATTCATGTCGAGGCGACTAG
>Ga0307928_10001707_pt1 | contig 16749 bp, 32 predicted proteins | sample AceLakmetagen232_FD_201815 | JGI IMG/M metagenome (GOLD analysis project Ga0307928, IMG submission 201815) | Saline water microbial communities from Ace Lake, Antarctica - #232 | ecosystem: Environmental > Aquatic > Non-marine Saline and Alkaline > Saline | place: Antarctica: Ace Lake... | reverse complement strand
TTTAGCTATCTATCCTAAATTTTCATCACAAGTTATTTCTTCAGTCGTGTTTATTTCACTATCTTTGTAAAAGTTATCTTTGTCTAAATCTTTTTTTGTTATGTGTACCATTATTTTTCTTCCTCGACATTTAATACGTCGTAACACTTAACCTTCCCTCTATTTTTCATTAAGTCAAAATCTTTAATCTTCTCCATTTTTTAGCCTCTTTCTTGGCTCTTTATAGCCCCTATCAAATTTAAACTTATCTATGTCCGACTTTAAGGGTACCGGCCACACTAATTTTTTAAGAATTAAAAAAGCCTCCATTCTAGCCACCCAATTAAAATAAGCGCACGCCGTCTTATTCTTCTCGTAATGCTTAACCGTATTCCTATGGATCACCTCTATTTTTTTCATTAGTCCGTATCCCACATTAAAGCGGTTAGGTCCTCCGGGTTTACATGAGTGTAAATTTGGGTTATTTTAATGTCGGTATGTCCTAGAAATCGTTGGAGTTGCCTAATATCCCACTTCTTCTTATTTAGGTACCACGTTGCGCCGGAGTGTCGGAGGGTGTGGGGGTGTATGTCTTTGCCTAATATTCTTATTGAGTCCTTCTTTAAAGCGTACTGAAACGCCCTAATACCGCCGTCCTTCGCTTTTGAGGAGCCTAGCGGGAGGAATTTAACCGCCCTTATAGTGTTGGGAGAAATCGGGATATTTCGATCCTTTCGGCCCTTGCTTTGCTTAATGTGTAAAAGTTTCGTATTTGCGTCGTAATCTTCTTTTTTTAGCTTAACAACCTCACTTATTCGTAAACATTGGTAAAAAGCGAAAAGGTAAGCTATCCGGTTTTTTGTTTTCTTTCTAACGCCGGGATCATTAACAAGTTTTAAAAATTCTTCCTCCGTAATCGTGTCCGGAATTTTAAGCGCCATTCTCAATAATCATAATTCTTTTTTAGTTTTGTTGTACACTTAACAGAATAATCCGGACAAGTAATTTTATAACCATCGCATAAATTACAAACCCTTAAATCTCCTTCCTTTTGGTGTTCGGTTTCGCTTATCCCCTTCCACGCACAAATCTCCTCTAAAGGCTTAACTCTCCCGGTTATCTTATTAATTATTTTATTCATTTTATCATAATTGCCCTATACTCACCATATAGGGACTTTTGTTTGGTATGTATGAAGGCGGAAAGTTGTAAAACCGCCTAGTGAGTATAATTTAATCTTCTTCATTATCCAAATACTTATTTATTTCTTCCGGGCTTAATTCTATTCCCGCCCCGCCCTGTTCTGCCGGCGCTTGTTTTTTCAAATAGTAGAAGAAATACGCGATTAAGAAATTAAAAAGAACCGATCCTATCCGGGACACTAACGCCCAAACCGGCAAAAGTCCCCATTCCATAAACAAACCATAAGAGCCGGCTAGCGCTTGGATAATAAAAAGGTACGATCCAATAACATAAAACAAACGCATAGAAAAGTTTTGTTTTAATTTCCAAAGGCTCCAAATTCCTAAAATTACAATTCCAATAATCGCGAAGGCTTGGGGTGGTATCATTTAGCTAAAAGCCTCCTTATCTCGAATTGATTAGCCAAAACCATAACCAAACAAAAAGCACATACACCAATACCAATTAAACCATTATTAAAATAATTAATAAAATCTATCTGAATAAATAAAATAAGGCCAACTATTAAATATAAATTAAATAATCTCATTTTTGAACCTTCGCCCCCGCGTCCCTTAATTTTCTTCCTATTATCTTCGCTATCTCGTCCTTATCTTGTCCCCTATATTTTTCTATGGCGCTATTAATTTGAGAAGAATATTTTATATTCATATTGCCGGCTCGGTTTTCTTGTTGTACCATCTTCCGCGCAAAATAAGGATCATTAAAGGAGGCTACCGCGTAACCGTCCTTTATGACTATTTGGAAGGCTACAACTTTCAAAGTCTTAGCGTTTTGCATTTCCCCGCGTATCGTTAAAAATTCCGTCATCTTCCAAACATTCCCCCGATTTTCCCCTTAATCCCCGTCTTAATATCAAAATGTTTTTTTAACTCCTTCTCGATCCTGTCCATAATCTCGCCCAAACTCTCACTCGCTAAAAGTTTGTCTTGTGCAATATCCAAACAGTAACGGCCGTTTTTTTTGTAAACGTCTATTTCTACTTTACTCATTTTTTACCTCCTATTAATAAACCTAAAAGTCCGACTAAGGCAATAACACCACTCCCAAAATATAACCCTTTAAATCCGCCAATATAAAATAAAAAGGCTCCATACCACAAAGAATAAAACGCTAAAAAGACAACCCAAAAATAAGTTTTATTTTTCATCGTCTAAACATCCCTAATAATTTTTTTTGTGAGGTGTCCGGTGCGGACGCTTGATAAACCCGGCTCTCCGAAATCGTACCGGCCAGTAATTTTCTTATTCCTTCGTTCTCCGGTTGTTTCAAAACTACCAAAGAATTACTAAAAACAATCTCATGTATAAAATAAAATTGTGATCTTCTTGTTATACCAAACTCTATCCAATTCTCTAGCGCTAAGTACTGCGCCGTTTTTGCTATGCTTAAACATCTCTCTTTAATTTCCCTATCTTTTAGCGACGATAAACTAACATTTTGAGAACTAACCCCAAGCATTAAATTAGCGATCATCTCCGCCCCTTCCCTCGTTAAAGCGTATTGTTTCATGGCCTTTATTGGTGTCCACTTTTTAGTCGCCTCGTCGAACTCCTCACCCATAAGTTTATGTCTAATAATATCCACAACAATATCCGGCCTTATCTTCTCCAATAAATCCGCCTTATCGTTTCGCTGTGTTTGTCCGGCCGGGACATAAGAGGCGCTTGATTGTCCGGGCATACTTACCGGTTTCCCGGTGTCCGCGTCTACATAAGCAAATTCATCTACCAAAATAAAACCCCCGCCAAAAAACCAATCAAAGCCAACAATATAAAAAAAGAAATATAACCAACTAACCACAATTTAAAAAAACTCCAAAAATGAATTTCTGCGTATTCTCCATCAATTAATAATTTCATTTTTTAATATCTCCGCTTAATTCTCTAGTATTAAATAAATCAATATCGTTACCATAAACCCACCAGTGAGTTTTTTCTTTATCTAAACAAAAAGCATATTTACATTTTTCAAATAAATTAACATCTCCAACAACCCCCAATTTTTCTAATTTCATGGAGCCACCCCACTAACAACCGCCTCGCCGACGTGTTGCACACCCTGACAAGCTATTTTTAAATTTTCTTGGCTCATTCGCCCGGCCTCCAAAATTAAATCCTTTGCCTCCGTCTGTCCATTCTTTACCATTTGAGTTATTAGAATTATACAAATAAAGGAAAACAAAATAATACCTCCCCAAAAGACAAACTGCATAATTTTATCTAGCTTGTCGCTCGTTTCCTTCTCTGCTTTCTTAATTATATCGACGACAACCCCCCTATAATCTGCCGGCGCAATCTTATTTAATAAATCCCCATTTTCCAACGTAGACTTACTAATTGGTACCAAAATACGCGGATCCTCCGGCGACCTCATAGCAATAACCCCCATCTTCCCGTTTATCTCGTGGTAATCCTCCGAAGAAATATTTAAGATTATTCGGTTGTCTTTCATCTTAAAAACTTCTTCGTGTCCATAATCCCACAAACCAAAAAAGGCGACGTTATGCTTAAACCATCCGGCCTTATGTTTCTTCCCTATCTTAACCCCAATCTTTCCACGTCCAAGCGGTACCAATTCCAAAACCGGAATAGTTAGCTTTCTCTTTTTTCTAATAATCAAAACTCCAAAAACAGTACCCACAAGAATAAGCGCTAAGGCTCCCCAAAATAAAGCCGAACTTAATAGCGCAAACATTCCGCCGGTAAAACTAGAAGTATCCATATTAAATTGTTTTGTCTTTAACCTCAACTTCTTTTTTAATTTCTTCAACCTTAAAACAATTAATCGGCTTTCCTTTTAGAACTGAAACTTTAAGAAATAATCGCCCCTCTTTATCTTCTGCCTTCCAAATAGCCACTCCGTCCCCCGCGTAGTCCGGCGCACGCGGTTTAAATTCCTCACTCATTAACCGCCTCCTCTTTTTCGATGTTTGTTATTATGTTCTTGATCTCGTTAAACCTTTTTCTAATCTCTAAGAATTTACTAACCTTATTATAATCTTTCCTAAGTTTTTCGTCTGCCTCTAACTTCTTCATAAACTCATTAACAAACTTAGCCCTCTCCTCATTCTTTGGGCTTTGATATTGTCCAACCCCTAGATCGCATAAATGTACGGCAATACCTCGCCTTAGCGCCTCCGTTGGACTTATAGAATACTCACTCATAAATTTTTCAAAGAGCGGGGAAATACTAACGGAAGTAATCTTAGTTATTCCGTACCTCTTTTTTTTATCTTCTTCCATTATGAAAATCCCTCTCTTTTTGTTTCGTTATTCTTAATATAAAGCCCCGTCCCTTCCGGGCAAGTAATAACCTCAATCTCAACACCAAAGCCCGTATCTTTCATTATTCTAACTCGCTAGCCGGCTTAAACTCCGGCTCCTCTTTAGTTGTCTCTGCGCTTAAAATTTCGTCTGCCTCGTTATCATCTTCCTTATTAGTATTTTCGAGTTGTTCGGCTAACCGATTATTTACCGCTAAGAGTTTCGCTTGGAGTTTTGAAGTTGGATAATCATAAGCTAAATCTTTCTCCGCTAGCAAAAACTTAACTCCAAATTCTAAAGCCGTATTAAAATTAATTCCTTCTCGCTGTGCAATCTGTTTTAACTCTGCCTCGATTGTCGTACTTATATTAGTCTTTGTAGCCATAACATCTTAAGCAAAAACATCTTTATAAATGTTTCTATGGACGTACATACATGGGTAAATATTAAGAAAAAGGCTGTTTTTCTTTGTATACAGCTTTTAAGTATGTATGTAATAAACTAATTCATTTATTATTATAATTATTATACCCATGTATGTACATGGTTTTAACTCTCACTTTTCCGGGTTGCACCACTCCGGGAGCGTTAGGAAGAATTGAATTACTAGAAGAAAAAGAAATGTGGGGCAATCCCGAAGGACTACCCCAATCTCTCCGGGACAAAGAAAACATCGAAAGAGGTCTTTTTTAATCCCTTTGAGTGAAAAAAATAAAAATAAAAGCTATATTATGGCTTAGTAGTTACGGCCTCCCTTTATGAAGAACGCACCTAGAAACATCATACCAACCGCAAAAGCAATTATAGCCGGTGTCCATCCCGCCAACCCACTAGTACCAAGTTGCCCTAGTAAATAGTTTACGTTAGTGTAAGAAGTCCCCGCGTTTGCCGTTGTGTCGGAAGTGTTAGTTATATTATAACAGTTGTTTGCCGTACTGTTCCAAGTAAACCCGGAAGTACACGCCTGCGAACCCGCAAAATTATAAAGAACGATAGAACCCACCCCTATAATTATAGCAAAAGTTATAATACCATATCCTAAGCCTGTCAAATTATCAAACATTTTAAACTAATAAAATGTTAATATTTTCGACCGCCTTTAATGAAGAAAGCACCTAGAAACATCATACCAACCGCAAAAGCAATTATAGCCGGTGTCCATCCCGCCAACCCACTAGTACCAAGTTGCCCTAGTAAATACTGAACTGTCGTATTTGCTTCGCCTCCGGTCGCATTCCCGAAGTTGAACAAAATTATAGAACCTACACCGATTAGAATAGCAAAAGTGATTATACCATATCCTAAGCCTGTCAAATTATCAAACATTTTTTAACCCTCCCTTATCAAATTTATCAAATATCATAAAAGGCTATGGCTACTTTTCTTTATAAAAACTTAGCATACAAAAGCGCCCAAACTGTAAACAATTAATTCTTTTTTGAAGTCCAAGCTATGTAAAGGAATTGAAATAAGATAATACCTACGAACGTCATAACCCACCTAAACGCCACCAAGTCCGCATAAACCAAGAACAACCCAAACACCAAGGCCACAAAAGACGCGGACATTAAAGCCACCTCAAAGCCCCAACCGGAGAAGATCAACAACCCAATTATAAAAAGGGAGTACATTATTAGCGTCCAAAACCAACTCCCACTATTAATATTAGCCCCTTGTAGTATTCCCGTCCACGTTGTTATATTTGTCCAATTTACCATTATGCGACCACCTTAAATAATATGTATAATATTGCGAATATCAAACTTAAAATCCACAACACCCTTATATATTTAGCCCAAATTTGCCCGGCCTCTCCCATATTCATCATATAAAACACATCCTCAACCCAACCGCCCGTTATAAAACTCCCCGTTATCTTAAACGCTTGTTTTGTAATTCCCCAACTATCCTTTAATGTTATCCCGCTCGCGCTGTTGAAGTCTGCGGATCCTCCGCTTATCTTATTCGCCGCGTCGTTGGAATAATCTATAAAATCGTCGGCCGTAGTATTAACCCCTAGCCCAATTTGGTTATCTTTGTCGTAAATTCCGTTAAGGTTTGCTATAACTAAGCCAAGAACTAAAACAAAAGCAATACTCAATAAAGCCCCTTCCGCCCAACCGCTTAAACTTCCTTCTCCCATTATCTCGCCACACTCCTTTTTATGAAATGGATTATTATAGCACCCAATACCGCGATCCCCGTAAAGATAGTTATGTTAATCGAACCCAACAACACGGCCGGGATCAATCCAATTATTCCCAAAAGAATAGTCCAAATAGGATTATTACCAAAGCCACTTAACACAATCGCCAACCATAAGAATACAGAAATAAACAAACCGAAACTAGATTTAAACGTGGTATTAATTTTACTAACGATTTTCTGGGCTATCACAATCGGAGGGGAGGCGCTACGGTACGCTGTCGCCGTCTTTAATCCGTTATACATGGAAGTATTACAAGACATTACCCCCGTAAATCCGCTACTCGTATCATTACAAATAACTAAGGTACTGCTCCCACTTTGTCTAATAACCTCGAACCTCATAGAAGACGTTAAACTATTAGGATCATTATAAATTAAAGTAAACATTCCCGTACTTTCATTATAAGATATTTCCGCTTGAACATCAAAAAAACTATCATAATCAACCGCACTATCTCCAACCCGGAGCGTAAAACTACACGGCGCGGAGGTACAAATAAACCTAACCGGCTCGCCTAATTTAATCAAAGTCCCATTAAGATAATATAACCCAACCCTATAATCTACGTCCTCCGTATCAATATGACTAACCGTTTGGCCGTCCTCGTCTGTCTTTCCCATCTCGACGATTTGATATTCGTTTAAGTCCGGGTACCATCTCCAAAGCGCCGTATACTTATTAGTATAAAAGTTTAGGCTTGTGTCCTCCATCGTCAAAAGAAAACTCGTTTGTTCTGCGTTTTCCAAACTCCTTAAAGAAATATTGCTTAATGTATTGTTACTAATTGTTTGATCCTCAAATAAATAATATCTTCTATCGACATAATCCGCGTCCGTATATTGTATTTCCCCATAGCCTACGCTGTAATTAGTTGAAACGCTAGCATTAACACAAACGTAAAAAGTCGTAACCGCGTCTATTGATCCAAAGATTTCTTTAAGTGATCCGTTAGTTATCCCATACTTAAAATTATATTTTATATCTCCGGTTAGCGCGCTTAAATTAACCTCGTCTTGTATGTCAAACCTCAAAGCCTTATCAATACAAGAGGACGAAATATTAAGGGGAGTTAAAAAAACGATTGTTTGGTTGTATGCCGAACTATTATACTCAACCGCGTTTAAGGTATACGTCCAATTAAAATTAACTAAGTCGTTAGCCGTAACCAAAGGCGCGCTTAATACATAAGTTAATAGTCCGGTTGTCCCGTCGTCCGTAACGCTTGGCGTGTAATCTGTCCCGTTATAATGAAGGGTACCGTTAAAGCTGTCAATCTGCGACGCTGTGATATTTAATATTAAGGTTGTGCTTTCCCCTTCTATTACCGTAACGTCGTACGTTGCGCTTTCTTGGATATAATTAATTAGAAAACTCGCGCTTGTGCTGTTCTCATTTCCTAAACTATCATTAACAAAAGCATAAATTACTTTATCCCCGCCCGTGCTAAAACTTATATTCGTAGCCGTATTACAAGTATACGTTATGTTAGTCGCGTTGTCGCTTGTGTAATACCAACACGAATTTAAGTTTAAATCCGCCGTTGTCGTATTCAAAGAAACATTAATGGGGAGGGTTGAGGTTGTTGTATTGGTTAAGGGAGAGGTTAAGTTTATTGTTGGGGCGGTACTATCAATAAAAATATTTATGCTTGTGCTGTTTGTTGTTACGCTGTTGTTATCTGTTGCTATTCCTTTAATTGTATAATTTCCGTCTGTTAAATTTAAATCAAATAAATAATTACTGTTATTTATTCCACTTGCGTTACTTTGGTTTAAAATTCCATTAACATATAATTGTACGTTTGTTAAATTAATATCGTCTGACGCTGTGAAATTTATTATTAAGTTTTGAGTTGTTGTTTCATTTACTGACGATGGAGAGTTTAGAGTTATGTTTGGAGCTTTATCCGGATCATAAGTTAAATATCTAATAATAACGATACCACTACCTCCAAGACCTCCAGTAACAGACGTTCCACTCCAAGTACCACCTCCTCCTCCTCCAGTGTTGGGGGTCCCTGCTTCTGCTGGGGTATTGACTGGTGCTAGACTATCTCCTCCACCACCAAGACCTCCTGATTTAGGGGATGCAGCACCAGCACCACCGCCACCACCTGCATAATATGTTAAAATCCCGTTTATTGAATAAGCTATACCATCACCACCAGTTCCCGCATTAAAGCCTACTTCACCAGCACCACCACCACCAGCACCAATACTAGAACCACCATTACCACCAGCATAACCTTGTCCTGAAATACCAGTCCCTCCGGCTGTTGAAATATGAGAACCACCCCCACCAGAACCACCATTCCCACCAGCACTGGGACCACAAACACCAAAACCTCCACCGATCGAAGTCATCGTACTAAAAACAGAATTACCACCTTGTGAACCAGAGCCAGAACTTCCAGAAGTTCCTCCTACTCCACCATCTCCAACAGTTACTGAGTATATTTGTTCTGTGACAGGGAAAGAAGAATTATATAAAAGACCACCTGCACCACCACCACTTGCTTCCCAGCCGTAAGTCCCACCAGAACCACCACCGCCACCACCAGCTACAACTAAAACCGAAATATTGTTAGAATCCCCAGACCAATTAAAATCCCCACTCGAAGTAAATGTATGCACTGTATAGTTCCCGTCTATTGTTACAGTTCCGCCCGTTCCTTCATAACTCGCCCATTCTGTTACCCTTTCTCCATAAATGCTTAATATCCATTCTCCCTTTTCTCCTAGCTCTAAATCTCCGAATAATCCGACTATAACGTGTTCATTTTTCTTTAAAACTGCCGGGGTTACTTTTTTCCATTCTTCTAATATTTCAAAATGCGAACCAACTTTAACTTTATTATAAAAAATACTTCCATTTTTACTTAATTCTTCAATATATTTATAGTCGTCTATTTCTATTTCTGTTAAAATTTTATATTTAATATCAATATTTTTATTTATCCTGTGGTTTTCCCAATCTGCTTTACTGTTATCATATATTTCTAAATTTTTTAGAATGTCGTTATAATCTTCATAAGCCCATAAGTCGAACTCTGCTAATTTCTTATTTTTACCCGCTTCTACTTTATAATTTAAAGGAGTGTTAAGTCTAGCCTTCCCGATTGTGTCCCCTAATCCGAAGGCGTTAGTTATTGTTACTTCTCTTGTAATTGAATTGTAATTTTTTACATTATCAAATTCAAAGGCCGACGCACTCGCCAAGCTAAACAAAAACATAACTCCAAATAGGACGGCGATTAATTTATTAGTATTCATTTTTTGGAAAGTACCTAATTTTAGCATATATAATAATCATTGTTAATATCCCGATCCCTGTTATAACCAAACCGAAGTTAAGCCGTAGGAAATCCATAAACGGCACTAAGGCCACTTCTTCCGCGTAGGCGTTCGCGTCATATATTCTATCTACTGCCCCCAAAATATCCGGAGCGAATAGGATAGTTAAGAATAATAGGAAGATATACAACACCATAAAGAACGGGTTAGCGTCGATTAAGAAGGCGGAAATAAACAACAGTATCACGGCTATTAAAAACCCAAACATTAAAACCCCGTCCCAAAAATTAACAAAAACACCCAAGACATAATTAACATTAGTTTCGGCCATCTCCCCACCAAGTCCGGACATATTACCAAGCGACGCGCTAAAAGGCGTTATGGTTGAACGTACAACTTTTAAAACAACCGGAGCAATAATAATTAAACCAATTAGAATAATCGCGAACATTATAACCGGAAAATCTATTTGGCCCTTCTTCCCTATCCTTCTCATAATTTAGCCCTCCGGACTTTTCTTTTAACTAGCTTAACAATTCTTTGCTCGTGTATTTCTGTGGGGCTATTAGCGACGGCGGTTAAAACTTTCGTCATCGGAATTTTAACGACCTTCCCCGTGTAAACTTTAACTGTGTTCTCCATCTTAGCCTTTTTTAATCTAAAGCCCTTCATAGCCTCAACCGGTACCCTAACCAAAATATACTTTTTTACCATGCGTTAGCCTCTTTTTTCTTTCTTTCTTTGCCCGCGAACACCGACAAGAAGAAGGCTAATATAGGGACAATCATAAGAGGAAAGCCGAACACCGTAACAAACAAACTAAGCCAATTCATAATAATAACATTACCTAAATATATCGTCGCTAATAAGTTAAGTCCTAACAATCCAAAGTATAAGCCCCAAGCATAAGCCACGTCCAAAATATCCAAACTCGTATCAATCATTAAGCCAACCGCTCGAATAATATAAACTATAATCATCATAAACAAAAATACCATAACAATACTAAACCCTAAAATAACTATTCCTTCGGGCGTTGGTTTGCCGTTGCCCGTAATCTCATAAGTCCCCTTAACCTCTCCGCCTAATCCTTCCGAACTATTGCACCAAATATAATAAGCGTTATATTCTCCGGACTGTGTAAAGTTTCCGGCTAAAAGTGTTATCTTGTGATCCCACCCGTTAGCGTCCTTCTCTAAAACCCCACTCTCATATAAATGATCTCCCGCCATATCGTATAAATGAAGGTAACAACTAACCGCAGTATTAGGCATAGGCATACCATTACTTAAATTAGATACGTGGAGATGGGGACTAAAAGAAGTATTATATTTTACCGCCTCATATTTTGGCTCGAATATTTGAAGGCCGTTAAGTGTCCCGGCGTTTTCCTCGAATGGTGGGACGGCACTAACGTTATTAAACAAAAGTACCGAAAACAACAATAAGAAAATAATAGTTATACCCTTCTTCATCTTATCCTAACCCTCCTAACCCTTCTAACCCCTTGAAACGAAAAACCGGGAGTTATTGGCCGAAATTGGAAGCCTGTACGTCGCCCCTGCGGAGCTTTTCCTTTAATCTTAAAGAATAGTGCCTTAAAACTCGGCGCGTATCTAGTCGGAGAAGGCCGGGCTTTAACATTTCCTAACCTCATAAAAGGGGATCCGCCACCGGCCATAAAAGGAAGGCTTGGAATAATTGGGACAGGTAAAGTTGGGGTATATCCCGGTACATAAGGAGAGCCACCACCATAATTAAAATAACTATCTTGTTGCGGAAATCTTATTTTTTGTACTAATTTAAGTTTTAATCCCGGCGCTTGTAATAATATTCTTTGTCCCGGCGCTCGTAAGTTTTGTTTTGGAGCGTCTACCAATATTAATCCCGGAGCCTTTAACATTTGTCCCGGCGCTCGTAAGTTTTGTCTTTTTCTGCCCTGTATTCTAGGAGCGTCTACCAATAACAAACCCGGCGCGTCCATCTGCAAACCCGGAGCGTCTACCTTTAAACCCGGCGCGTCCATCTGCAAACCCGGAGCGTTTATTTTAGGAGCGTTTTTAATTAAAACTAAACTGTCTGTCTTTTCATATTGTCCTTTCCCGTAATATTGAGAACGTGGGGCTTTTAATTGGGGAGGTAAAAATGTGCTTATTGGTTTGGGCGCTGTCTTTAAAATCGGCACGGTTGTACCAACTCCGCTAATCGTTTGGGTTGGTGCTTGTATTTTTAATTTTAAACCACCGCCACCACTAGAAGAATAACCGCCACCACTCGCCCCGCTTGTTGCGGTTGGATCACCAAACTTAAACTTAATCCCGTCAAACTTCATACCCGTTAAATCATACTCTCGCCCGCTAACCTTTGGCTTAAATCTATATTGCCCGGCTTGGCTTATTGGGTTTCTTCCGTTATAAGTAAAATAACCACTCTCCGCATTTCCCGACGCGAACCGCGTAACCTTATTATTGAGAGGTTTAAACGCCGATCCGCCCTTTATCATTTTGCTATTAATTTGTGGTTTATAATAAAAAGTAGATTTTCCGCCCGTGTTGTATTCCGTTAAACTTCCCGTTCTCAAAACGTTAGTAGTCCCACCCTTAATAATTGCCCCCGTACTAGAATACTTAAATGCCTTACCAGAACCCGAAGGCTTAAACACATAAGAGTTTATTGTTGTTCTCGTTCCAAAGCTTACCGAAGTACCGCCCCCGCCTATCGTCATCGTCGGGGTTTTAGTAGAAACAAACCCACCGCCTCCGCTTGCGCCTCCCTTTTCATAGCCGTAAATCTCAACGCTCCCCGTTCTCCCGGAGTATGTCCGCGTTGTCATTCCTTTATTTGTTGTCTTAAAACTCTTAATATCAAACTTAGTATCTTTAGTTATCCCCTGCGCGTATGTTCCCGGCCTAATCTTTAAAGGCGAAATACTACTAACGGTTTCTAGCGCGCCACCCTTAAAACCCATCGTCTTAACATTTCTAACAGCGCCACCAATTCCACCAATAACCAACGGGACAACAACCGCCGAACTTCCTAACCTCTCCGGTGTCCCCGCTAGTTTTTGGTAACCCCAACCAACCGGATTTTTATACCATTTTTCCGGGTTTACTATTTGCGTCGCCGGTTGGTTTCTTATCTTCCCGGCCGTTCCTCCAAACTTAACACCCTTACCAAGAAGGCTCCTTTTTTCTCCCGGCTCCATTGTTTGAGTTGAACCATATTTAAGAACACTAGCCCCAAACTCTCCTATTCCAATAACTGAAGAACTAGCCCCAACCCCAAAACTTCCGGCGGTTAATCTTGTCCGTGTTGATCCCGGCAGATTACTAAACCCGGCCTTCGCCCTCGTTAAAGCGTCGCTGTCTATCTTATCATAGTTTATATTTTTGTTAAAGTATTCGCTAGTTAATCCGTACGTTGTTCCTTCGTCTGTCTTTGTTGTCGTAACTCCCGCTTGTCCCTCAAAGCTAGCGGGATCACGGTTAAACTCTGAAACGATCCCTTTGTATTGTCTATAAGTTTCTTTGCCTCCCTCTATGTTTCTAGTGTCATACTCATAACCGCCCCGTGTTCTAACTCTCTTACCGCCAACGACTAACGGGCTAGCTTGTGGTACTCCCATAAATCCGCTTTCTTCTATTGCCCCCGCCGGTGTCGTGCTTTCTACTGTCCAATAAGCCGAACCCGAAGGCCTTATTTTTCTAGCCTCCTCCGGCGTTGTTGTTAAAACTCCCGCGTCTTGTGTTTGTTGAGTTGTTGTTTTGTCTCGATCCTTTAGCGGTGTTAAGGGTGTGCCGGTTGGGGAGGGCGTGCTTTTACCCGTGTCCCTAAAAGTCTTTCTATCGGTGCCGGGTTGTACGGGGCCGGAATAAGAAGGCGTTGTTTTCCCCGTGTCCCTAAAAGTTTTCTCGCTAGTGCCGGGTTGTATCGGACCGGAATAAGTTGTTTGGGGCGTTGGTTGTTTTGATTGATAGAATGATTTAGGCGAAGGCGCTACATAATACTTTCCATCTGCTCCTTTCTTAATTACCATTAATAACCTCTTTCATCGTAAAAACCTAACGGAGTAGATATATTTAAATATATCTAATTGTTTGCACTTTTGTATATAATGTATACACTTTTGAAAGAGGTCTAAAATGGATAATGATAATGATTTAGCGTATGATTTAAGACAGAAGTACGCCGAAATAGTAGGCGTGCATTTGGAGGCCGTAACTATAGCTAGAATGGGACAAGACTACCCGCGATATTTTAGGGCATTAGAAAATTTATACACAGTTGTTAAGCATAAGTTTAAAGAGAAAAAGAAAAACGACAGCGACGACAAAAAAAAGAAAACTAAAAAGTCCGATATAGAAAAGTACGAAGAACTAAGAACGACAGCGATAGAAATAGCAAATAAACACAGTACCGTTTATTTAGGACAAACAGAAAACCCGGACGAAGTTTTTAAAATTGAAACAGCTTTTAGAAATATGGAGATGTTTTTGTTTAAGGTTATGGATGGCTCTAAGATGTTCGGGGCAAGTTGGGACGGCGGAGGCCTTTAATGTTAGTCACAGATTTAAAGTTTTATATGGACGACGCGCTTTATAATAAAGTTTCTTTAATGGCTAGACGTTGCACGCACCCCAAGAATAAAAAAGACAGTCTGCTTTTAATCGAAGGAGGAGAGGGGGAGGGCAAAACAAACCTAGCCTTTCAAATCGCCCACGTCGTTAAGGATCAAACGGGGCGGAAGTTTACGACAAAGAATATATTTTATAGTGCGGGTAAGCTTGTCGAATTTGCTAAGAGTACTATGGGGCAAATAATCGTTTATGATGAACCGGCCTTAGATATGTTAGGCGCGGAGTGGTGGAAGGAAGAACAACTTAACCTAGTTAAACTATTAATGATGGCTCGAAAGCATAGGCATTTTTTTATATTTAATATAACAAAATTCTATAAGTTTAATGAGTATATCGTAGTCGATCGTTCTATTGGTTTGATCCATGTTTATAGTCGGTACGAACTAGAACCAGGCCACTTTGTTTATATTAAAAAGAAGGGGATAGAGTTTTTATTTAATAGTTATAAGTCTAGCAAGCGGAGGGATTATAAAAAATATTCTAGCCTTCGGGGTACCTTCCCCGATTATGTAGAAGGCATAGTTAATTTAATTGATTATGAAAAAGATAAGGACGACGCTATTAATAGCATTGGAAATAAGAAAATGAATAAATGGAGGATCGAACTTTATAATTTAAAATCTAAGGTTGCTAATCTCGAAGTCCCCATTAAAAACAAGACCGAACTATACGGCCAATTAGGAATAACCCGCCAAGCGTTAAATTTATGGAGCAAATTACAGAAAAAAGGCGAAAATGACTAACGTTTTATATCAAAATGTCAGATGTCAAGCCAATAGTTATAATAAGGGTGTATATCAGATAAAATATTTTACTTTCCTATGGTAATAACAAAACAAAACCTCAAAACGATAGCCGTTATTTTCACGGTTGTATTAATGGGTATGGGCTCCTTTGATCTTGGCTTATATATAATGTTTAAGAGTGAGTTGGAGGTTGGAAGTTGTGAACTCTGCTTTGAAATTAACCCGGCTCTCTCGGAGTGTGAAAACTTTAAGCCCATAGATATAAACAACTTTACAATAGTAACATATGAGAAATAAAATATTAACCCTCGTTGTGATCGCCTTATTTATTGGGTGTGTGTTCGCTACGGTTTATTGGTTTCGGGTTTTGATCCTCTTAAAAAATCCGTGCGGGAGGTGTGAGAAACAACGCCCCGAAATTTCGGAGTGTTTCTTTTATGCCTCCCAAGTAAATAATAATATAAAAATAAATTTAAGTGAGTTGGGTTTTAATCCTCCTCCTCTTTCTTAACTCCCACTTTGTCCGCAATCTCTAATAAAAGGTTTATTGCGTCGTTGAGTTTTTGATTAAGCAAAGTTAAAGTTATCTCTCTTTCGATAATCTGCGGTTGCTTTTCTTTTTCTTCCGGGTGTTCTCTAGCCATTATTTTTTATACCTCCCTTTTTTTTGTTTAAGTTTCTCGGCCTTAATCTTCTTCTTATTTTCATTTTATTTTATTTCGTATAATAGGCTATTATGCGAAATATTTATCCTTCCTTACGAATAGATTTAGTTGGTTTTTTTCGTTTTATACCCGGTTTCACTAGTTTTTTATTGTGTACGGTGTCGTAGGCTATTAATTTCTTAATCCTCTTGTCTGCTACGTCCGGGCTTAAACCCTCTTGGTTTATCAATCTCCATTTAATATGCTTAATTTCTGCTTTGCTAAACCTCATTTTTCAACCTCTTTAGGAGGCGCGCAAATCGTACACTTCCCTTTATTGTGTTGTGTCCAAAAAAACCAAACCCTATGGAGCGGGCAATAAAAACGGGCTTTCTTTACTCCGGGCATTGTTCCGCCTCCCGCTTTTCCCGTATTAAATCTCTATGGTGTTGCGTTTCCCGTTTCGCCATAACGTCGTTAGTTAATTCCATTTAATCGCCTCCGGCATTTATCCCATTTTTTTACCATATTACGTCTTATAAACCCATGACAACCTCTCTGATTCAAAAGATTCTAATTCTTGCTCTTTAGTTAATTTTGGTATCATTGTTTATTTGAAATTGTAGTCTGAACTCATTGGTTCTCCCATCCAATCAAATTCATCTGCATCTTTATCTTCTGATGTTATATTATGTGCTTTTTGGATATTTGAAATCCATTTGCCAATCTCTTCAAGTTGTGGATATTTCTTATTATATTCTTCCCACTTAGA
>Ga0307928_10001706_pt1 | contig 16754 bp, 30 predicted proteins | sample AceLakmetagen232_FD_201815 | JGI IMG/M metagenome (GOLD analysis project Ga0307928, IMG submission 201815) | Saline water microbial communities from Ace Lake, Antarctica - #232 | ecosystem: Environmental > Aquatic > Non-marine Saline and Alkaline > Saline | place: Antarctica: Ace Lake... | reverse complement strand
CGGACTTGTCCAGGACCGCTTCCTTCCCGGTGAATTGCTCGAATCTTTTCACGGCCACGTCAACATAACGGGGCTCGATTTCGATTGCGAAGCATCGGCGGTTTAGTTGTTCGGCGGCGATGATGGTTGTTCCTGAGCCGGAGAAGGGGTCGTAAACAACCATTCCCTTTTTACTGATACGGTTTAGAATATCAGAGACAACAGATATCGGCTTGATTGAACCATGCCATCCCAGCGAATCGTCAATCTCGTGTGAAACTTCCGAAACTTTATAAACATCGTGATTATAGGGCTTTACCTCATTCCACGGCGGATTGCCAACCGAAAACACAAGGATGGATTCTGAAATCAGAATCCATCCGCGCCAAGGAAAGGTACATTGCGCCTCTTTGTAAAGGCTCAAAATTCGCTCAAACTTGTATCCCGTTTTCCGCATTTCATCTAGCAAGGTTGGAAATGTCCGCGTGGACTGAAAAGAAACAATAGCCGCGTTTTCAACGGGAAGGTTTGCAACCATGCCAGCGATTAAATCACTCTGCATTTTAGGCGCGTCGTTGGGTACGCCGGGCTGGTCAATTCCGTACGGCGGATCGGTTAGAACACAATCAGCCCGCTCCCCGCCCATCACTCGCTCAACATCTTCCGCCTTCGTACAATCGCCGCACAACAACCGGTGATCGCCAAGCAGCCAAAGGTCGCCGGTCTTGCTGATCGGCTCTTCGGGTGGCTCTGGCACATCGTCAGGGTCGGTTTGGCCCGGTTCCGGTTCGGAAATTTCCGCCAACAACTCAGCCAACTGCAAATCGTCAAATTCTTTCCCCATCGGCTCTTGAAGTTCATCCAAAAGCGCCTGCAAATCATCGGTAAACTCCCCGGCAATATTCGGATTGTTCGCCGCCACATTCGCGGCCTTCTCTTTCAAATCATCCCAATCGACCACGCGAATCTTGAAGGTGTCGCCGTTAGGGCAAGTTAATATTTTTTCGCCCTCGCCTGTTCCGGCAGTCAGTTTCAAATTATCTTCGCCGTGAAGTTTCTTCAATTGGTCAAGGCGCTGGTGGCCCGTTACCAGATTGCCGCTTTTTTTATTCCACGTTATTCCGCTCAGATCGCCGAACGATTCAAGCGAAAACTGCAACCCCGCCGCCCGTTCATCGGTTATCCTTCGCGGGTTGTAATCGGCCGGTTTCATGTCTGATATATTTTTCAGGCTTTTCATTGTCAAACCTCTCCCTTCATCATTTCTTCGACCAAAAAGCAGATCGCATGAATGGCCGCAATGTGGATTTCCTGAATTTGGGGTGTTGATTCGCTGTCAACAATGAGGGCGTGGCGGCAGTCACTCGCCATCAAAAATCCCTTCGCCCGTGTCGCCCATTTGCTGACCTCCCTTGTTTGTTATTTCTCATCGACAAAAGCCGAAGGCGGCAACAGGTAGCCGAGCAATCCGGCCTGCCGCAGTTTCTCAATGCCGCTGTGGTAATCACGATGCACCAGCGTCTTTGATATGTTCAACTTTTGGGCAATTTCCACGAATCCCATTTCATGGCCGTCGTCGGTGGCTTCGTAGCGTTTCATTACACTATCGGGATTGATTGTGTCGTTTTGTTTTTTATTCATCTCACACTCCTTTCAAACTCCCCCGCCCGGTGCAATCTCTTGTCTTTCTTCGATATCTACAACTAAATGCTCTATTGATCGAATTACCACCGGCCTTGATAGAGAGACAGTTATTCGTCTCACGGGGGATCATGTTAATATTCATATGCTTCCTGCCCGATCTTTCTCCGAGCCAGCAAGAATTTCATTCTGTTCATGTCAACCAATTCACTTGTCGGTGAAGGCTTGGCCCTTTTCACAATCCGGGCATTCGGATATTTCCTTTGCGCCGGACAAACCACTATTCCAAAATCAAACCCATTAATTTTCTCAATCGGGAAATCTTCCAAAACCGCGAAATAAAGCTTGTTGCAAAATTGTAAATAATGGCGCCATTTCTGATCACTCCGAAAATCATCCAGGCAGCTTTTCACTTCAACAATTGTCCAGACGTCCAGTTTGCCCGGCCAGCATTCCCACGCCAGAAAATCTGCCCGCCGATCAAATGGCTTTTCACGGTATCGGCCTTCAACTCTGCGCTTCGGGATCGGCACGGCAGTCAGTAGCCCAACCTCTCGACGGTGAGCCGTATTCGGCTTCTTGGATAACCAGCGTTCAATGTGCCAGTTAATCAATTCTGTTTTTTCAGCGCGGGCCAAACCTCATCCTTTTCATCCAAGCCCTTCAAGGCTTTAGTATCTTTCTCCCAAGCGTAAAAATCGCCGACCCCGTTGCCCGGTCTCTCTTCAATCAATAGGAATCCGAGGGATAGAGCGAGATTGACCGAAGGCTCATTTGACGATTCGATTTCAGTTGTTATGTGGCTTTCATCGGCCAAAAGCTCTTGCGCCATCTTGCGAGCCAACCCACGCCGCCGATATTCTCCGCTTGTCGCCCATGCGATGTACCGGACAATTTCAGGATTAGGATGTGGGGCTTTAAATTCATATTCCAAAATGGCGACCAAAGAAATAATGTTAATATTAATTGCAACCAAGCCTTTTATTATTTCCGCGCCATCCATTAGCGGCCCCATTTCCTGAATAATAAAATCCCGCATTTCTTTATCCGCGCCAGGTCGAATATTTATTTTATTAAAAATTTTTCACCTCCACATGAATAAGCAGAGAAAACATGGAATAAGGAAACTCAAAAATAAGGGAGGGGTCAGCATTCCTTCTCCAACATGCAGGACAACGCCCCGGTAATCCTTTGGTGGATGGGTACAGAATCATTCAATAGCAGATCAGAAAGCCCCTGCAACGCTTGACGCCGTCCCTCTTTGTACGCATCCAACAAAGCCCTTTGATCTTCATACTCCTTCTGGTGTTTATCGGCAGACCATAGCTGCAAAAGCCCTTCAAGCATCTTCGCCATGCCTTCACCCATCAATCCATAAGGAACCCAATTCAAATCGAAGTTTGCGACTCTTGCCCGACCGCATCCGCCACAACAAATGATCCACTGGCCGTGGGGGGAGATATCATCATGACAAATAGCCAACAGGTCAGGGCTTGAGCCGCAAATGCACGTATCAAGAGTTTCAGGCAAATTCAATCCGGTGGCCTCATGGGAAAACAACGCCTTGAGTTGGCCGATGTCTACTCGCCAACCATTTGATTTTGCTGCCGAGATTAATTCTATCGCCCGGTCCAACATTTGCTGATCTAAAGACATCATTGCAATAAACTCCTTTCAGTTCGGAAAGCTCCCGGTTTTTTTGGAAAAAAATTGAGCCATATATACGGAGCATTATTCTTCATGGAATATTCTAATCTTCCTCGCACGGCTAGGATGCCGCAACTTTCGCAAAGCCTTGGTTTCGATCTGACCGATGCGCGATTTTGAGACTTCAAGCTTTTCACCTATCTCAGCCAAGGTCATTTCTTCGTAAAAACGCATACGGAGAACCCTCGCCTCTCGGGGCTCAAGGCTGTCCAGCGCGAGTTCTATCCCTCCCGACGCCTCCCGTTGCAATAGATGTTGATCGGGACCCCGGTCATCAAAGCCAGACAGGCAATAAATCTCTTGGCAGTCAATGTTGAATTCACGGCTAGGTTTTGTCAGAATAATTTCAGCCAAATCACCGGGCCACAAATCATCAAGACAAACTCCAAAAAAATCCAAATATTTTTGAGCAACAGGATGGATGCTTCCGTCTTTCAAAAACGGGGACCGCTTCATGCACTCAAATTCACATATCAAGCCAACCCCGATCTCCATTATCTTAGCAAGCGCCATTTGGGTTAGATCAAGAGCCTCCCTCAATGAAATCAAGTGATTATTGCGCAGGCCAATTTTTACGCGAATGTCTTTATTCCCGCTGTTCACCTAGAAGCCTCTGTTTTTTCTCGCCATATATGAAGTAGGGTGTGTAAGTGTTCCGCGCCGATCCGGCCCGAGAAAGTTTCAAAAAAGGGGTGGGGGGTTACTTTTTGTAATGGTGTTGCATTATTCATCATACACCCACATTTGCCGGCCATTCAGTTTGATATAACTTAGGTTATGCAAAGTCTTTCCCCTTGAACGCGCCGTAAGTCATTGATTTCAGGTGCCCTCATTTTCTACCTTGTCGCCGTTAGTGTTAGTTATTTGTAGTTTCTCCCGCTCATCGTCGCCGATCACCTCGACATCGATCGCCTTCACGGGCTCCGACAATTGCTTCTGATCTCTCTCCGGCAGTGGTCGTACCCTGTTCAACCCTTCCTGAATGTAGGAGATCAGGTTGTCGGACCGTTGCTCCTGCTTGAGCACGTCCGGCCTGATATTCAGGTGCTTCATTAGGGAAGTCATCCTGCCCGTGTGAAGAGACCGTGCCGAGTCTGACCCTGCCTTATTGGCGACATAAACCTTAGCGATGGAGAATGCCAATTCATTGAGTAGGGCTAGGGCCGTCACATTCCCTTTGTGTTGCGGGTTATCCTCAAGCACCCCATCCCAAAACCAATCATAGATTTCCTTCTCCCGCTCGGTTAGAAGCTCTCTGGACCATGCCCCGCTCTTCACGCCCCTCGTATTGCCCTTCATTGTTATTTTCCTTATCGGCCCAAGCCGTTCATTGAGTTCTCTTATTTTCGGATTGCCGCCCTTATTCTTGGGATTGGCCCCGTGCATCCTGCAAACATCGTAGCCCTTGACGCACGGTCCTTTGCATTGTTCGCCCGTTGTTTTGGCTTTTGCCTTGCATCGCTTTACATCCTTGAACGCCAATGGTTATCACCTCATGCGCTTTGGGGGGTTGCTGGTAATGATTCTCGATAGCCGCCGTCCACACATGGCAACCCCCCTTTTTCGAATATTCTTGAATTCATTCTTCATCTTGGTCATCACGGCGTTTTCCCTGCCGGCTCGTTCTGTCCGTTCGTCACATCTTCCGGCATTCCGAAAGTTTCAATACATCCGCTGTGTCTTTCCATGTCTTCGGTCCATTGTTGAAGCAGTCGGCAGAACGATGTGCCTCCGTTGCTACTGCTGCCGTTGTGATTGAAACAGAAGAACGGGCATTCGTTTGAGCAATGGCTTCCATCGTCGGTTGTTTTGATCGTGGTGCTTGTTTTGCTGAGTTCCTTCATGGTCTCTGGTCCCTTTCCTTGTCCTCATATGTTTTCGGGTAATCGGTTCCATTTTCCGCACTGGTCTGCAAATTCTGAATGTCGAAAGGTATTGACAGGGTGATTCAAATGTCCTTTAAGCTTCCTACTAGGTGGTCTTGACGATAGTAGATAAAAGTAAAGCTTGTTAAGGCGGTTCATTTCTTGTTCTCCGCTCTTTGCCATAAATTCATTGGCGAACCACTACTATTTTGGTTAACACCGCTTTCGTTAGTCTTTAATTTCATTGCTGTTTCCTACTGTACTCTCGGTGTTAACCGTTTTCGGGTTGGGTTCGCGTTATTCAAGGATTGTTATAGAGACTCCAAAATCAACCGCCTTCGACGTGTAAATATGGTGCCCACATCGTCATTTTACGCCATGGACCTTTTTCCCGGCGTCAGGAATATGGTCGTCAAGTGCCTTGTTCAAAAGATTACGTGCCAACATAGCTGTTTCTGTAATCTTCGCGTCATGTTCCGTTGGGTAGACCTGAGCGGTCGCGCAATCCGCGCAAAGAGCCGCATCGACTGGGCCAAACGGAGTATGAATCTGGACGAATAACGACAGGTGGTATCCGGCCCCTGCCTTGATAAACAAAATGAGAATTCTCGCAGCGATGGCAATGTAGGCCACATCCACACCAAAAGAGCAGTCTCCGCTTGGGTCGTCATAGTCTACCGGGTTCGCATCTTGCAAGGCTTTGGCCCGTAGTTCAGGCCACGGCCTGAGAACGTCAGAGATCGTTGAGTGTCCCGCTACCCCGTTAATAGACCACGTACAATCGGCTTTCATCTGTGCTTACTCCTTTTTGCATCCCAACATTTAGGGCAATAATCGCTCGGCCCCACTTCGCCGTGGGTCATGCAGTTTTTCCATCCCACGTCTCTTAGTTGATTCCGCATTTCGTGCGCTTTCTTGCGATCTACTCCCATTGACGATGCACCCTCTTTGCCGCAGCCGTTGCAAATAATAGTGGTCTTAATCATGGCCCGTTCCATTACATCGGGAGCACTTTAGAGGACAATTTCCGTCCATGTCGTCGCTCCCCGTTCCGTCACAATCTGGACAAAGACCTTCATCGCTCGGCCAATCCTTGATGCACGTCGGGCCGCTCTGAGGCAGATGTTCTTCAAGCGGCTTATACCTCCACTCACTCAAGCTCTGATCAATCACCCTATGCTTGAGGGCTTCTGCCAGTTTCCATTGCTCATGGAGCATATCTTTAAACTTGGCATTGTCACCTACGGCCTTACGCTCCTGGTGATATTTCTTCATCATCCAGTCGGCAAGAGCCTGGGCAAGCACCCATGCCTCTTTGTGAGAATTGACTTCAAGTTTAATCTTCATCGTCTGTTAACCTTTCTTTACCGGGTTCTCATAGAGTTGGTCTTCCCTTCGCACCCAACATACCCCAACCTTTCCCGACACTGTTGACAGCCTCCGTTTTTAGCGCCTTTGCCGTTGATGCCGTTGAACAATTTGCAAAGAGGGCATTTCGCGTAATATCCCCATCTTTCCATTTTGAGGCATTTACCGAGGGCCTTGGTTATGCTGCGATTAGTGACTTCATTTTTCATGGACTTTGCCCCCCCCCACCGCTTCCGGCAATGGCGGTTTTTCAATCGGCTCAGACCAGTAGTAGCCTTTCCATTCAGGATTGACCGCATCACGAAATTGGCCGGTATGTTCTCGGTAAATGATGTGAATTTCAGAAAGTAGCCCATCAAGAGTTGCACCCCAATATCTGCCTTCCTTTTGAGGCGTTTCCCTGGTCCAGAAGCCAATCATGCTATTCCCCTTTTCCGTGTTCGTAAAAATCAATTCTTTTCTTTTCGATAACATCGATCTTAGTCAATGTTTTACCGATTAGCTCTGAGATTTTCGTTTCTCTTCGCATTATTCATCCCTCTCCGGAAAACTGTACCGGCTCTTCATATATCTGGCTTCCAGTTCGTAGGCCAACTCTCTCATCCCGTCTTCAATTTTCATCGTCTCTTCATAGTTGAGGTCATGATCCTCCCATTCGATACCAGCGCTCAATTTTTCGAAGATAGCGTTGGCAGACGCTATGCAGGCGCACACTTTGGCTTGTCGTTGATTCATGGCTTCACCTCTTCAAAGTGACTGATTATCTGTGGCGGATATTCGTTCCATTCGCGGCCATCCAGAAGGCGACCGGCGCGTTTTTTGCCGACTTTTATAATGATACAATCACCGTCCCTGGGGATGCGGTTCATCCAGGATTTTGGCCACTGCTTACCGCCAACGTGAATAACACCTACTTCGTCTGACTTTTTGTAAGCGGCGCGCGATGAAAGCGGCTCATTCCACGCGCCCCACTGCTTGAAGTGATACGCGACGCCCGCCGCTTGGCATTGATCCCGAAGCGCTCGCGCCCAATCGGGATGCATCGGCCGTGCGCCGGGGCCTGATTCGCCGCCGGCGATGATCCAGTTGATAACCGGATCACCGCACCAGTGGACTTTTCTGTCTAGGCATGACTTACATTGTAGATATTTATCCACATCCACCGGCCCCAACAACGGCTCAGCACTCACAAACCGCATTGCTGCCGGGATTTGCAGCAGGGTTTCAATCCGATCAAGGTGCTTGTCACTTTCGACCGTGACGCCAATGCCGACGTTGGAAGGCAAGCCGTGTATTCTATTCATCAATGTAAGATATTTTTTGGCCCTTTCGGGTCTCTTGGTTAGCAAGAGGTAGTAATGCCAATTGGCGGCCCGCATTGCGAGGAAGATTTTATAGAGATATTCGTTGTGCACATCCTCATGGAACAAATCACCCATCGAACAGACGAAAATCAGCCGGGGCTTTTTCCACTTCGCCGGTACGTCCAGCTTGTCAGGGTGAAACGTCACTTGGAACGGATCATCGGCCGGATATCCATACCGTCCGCGCAGTCGGTTTGCCATGCGCTTGGCGTAACAGTTCGCGCAGCCTTCAGAGATTGGAGTGCATCCGGTGATCGGATTCCAGGTGTCGGTACACCACGTTATTTTAGATGACATCCTAAAACACCTTTCCGTGCCGATACTTACGGCCTTCGTTGAATTTCATCTTTGCAGCGACCGCCGCCGCGATATCGATATTGAGAAATCCGCAAAGCTCAAGCACTCGAATCAGCACATCGGCGGCCTCTTCTTCACGCGCTGAAAGTTCCGGGACGTGCTCACTTTGCGGGTTGCCGTCGCGTATCGCCTCAACCCATTCGGATACTTCGGTGTGTATCAGGCAGAGCGATTCGACATCAGTAATCCGATTGTCATGGAAGCCTTTTTGCTTTGCCCATTCGGTGATGTCGGTCGCCAATATGTTCAATCTGGGCATGTAGTACTTAGTCAGCATCTTTCAATCCACCTTCCAAGTTTTATACTGAATTGTAGTACGCGCCGTGACGCTGAATTTTCCCTTGCAGTGGTCACAAGTTGTTATGTATGTAAAGTCTTGACCGGTTGGGGCATCATCCGCCAACCACACAAATTTCTTGCGTATTCCGCAATGCGGGCAAGTGGGACGTTCGGTCCATTCAATCTTGGTTGTCATTGGTCCCCCCTAACGACTCTTTGAGCCGCTCGATAAGCCGCTCCGCGTATTGCTTGGCTTCGTCCCTGGTTTCATGCCCGGACGCTATGAGGCTTTTGCCTCCATCCGGGGAGAGATCGTCCATAAAATACAAACCGTAGTCCGCTTGAAAGTGTACTATTTGAAGGGAAAACTCACCGATTTTCGCGGATTCGCACCCCTCTGAATATGACCATTTCAGTTTCTCGCCAAACTGAATCTTGCTATCGTCTTGGAGGAATCTTGTGGGGGAAACACTGCACCATTTGCTGCGTGATATATCGAAGTCAACCAAATCCGCACACCGCTTTACGTGAACACAGTCGGCGCATGTAAGGCCGTTGGGGATAATCATATCGTTTTTCATTTTCAACTTACCCCCAACGCCTTGCGCAGCCGTTCGATAAAGCGCTCAGCACCGCGTTTGGCGGCTGGAAGCCTGGTATAATCATCGATTTCCATTTCACCCGGGCCGCTGAATGTCAGCCAATGTTCTTCACCGTTCCGGCCTCCTTCCATGAGTTGGATCTTGAAGTAAAACTCATCGCTGATATTGGCTTTCCAGATGAAATGTGGTAGCTCACCATACTGACGTTCCCATTTCAGTTTCATCTCACACCCCTTCAAAGTGGCTGATTATCTGTGGCGGATATTCATCCCAGTTCCGGCCATCCAAGAGGCGGCCGGCGCGTTTTTTGCCTACCCTTAGCGCATGTTTTCCCTGTTCGATTTCAACGTGTCCTCTGGCGCCGTTTTTAATTAAGTCTCCGCTCGTTGCAGGTTCGACGTTGGTTTCATTGGAATACTGTACCTGCGATACCGGAAGCCACGCGCCCCATTGTTTGAAATGATACGCCACGCCCGCCGCTTGGCATTGATCCCGCAAGGACCGCGCCCAATCGGGACGCATCGGCCCCACACCAAACGCATTGCTTGGAGCCATCCGGGCGTTGATTTGGAAAGCGCCTGCCTGGTTCTATTTTGGTCGGATCGTATATCATTTTATTTCCTGCGGTGAATCGTCATGACAGCTTGGGCAATCAAAACAAGCATCTTCTCCATATTCACCACAGCTATCCCTTTCACACTCGCAGTAGTACCCTTTCCATCCACAATATGGACATTCCAGGTCTAGCGGGTAAAGCGGCTTTTCCATTTTGAGAAATTCAGTTGCGATTTGATTGATCTCGCGCAGTGTTTTGCCTTTTTCCGCGCCGGTCATTTTTTCAAAGCATCCCACTTTCTCATTGTCGTAACTTTTGCCTAATTCACTCTCACTGGTAACATATCGCTCCCGGTAGATTCCCCATGCGATCCACTTCAATGCCGACCTGGCCGACCCAACCCATACTTGAGCGCCCTGAAATTCAGCCTTATAGCGCGGCATGTTTTTTCTGATGACCTTGAATTGATTGTCATCGCCATCCTGGCCGGTCAGAATTTCAACTGCTGTGTTTTTCATTCTATCCATCCTCTTCGCATTCGTGCCAATCTTCACACACGTCGCAGACTTCTTTTCCGCACTTTGGGCACATAAAAATGTCGCCCTCGGAAAGATGGACCGCCCCACAGTAGGGACATTCGTATTCAACTTGTTCGGTCATTGGGTTTTTCATTGTCTTCTATTCCAAGTTAGAGCCACCCCTAATTCAGCCATCCTTGAATATCCAAAGCCAACCTTTGGCTGTAATCTTCGTATCTCGGCATGGCACTCTGGGTTTGTGCATTCGACGGTTCGCCAGTCGGCACACATGGGATGTTCCGAGGTTATGATTGTCACCATCTGGGCTTTCGACCCGCAGAACGGGCATGGCAATAATGGCGGATGGCCGGGAAGCCGCGAAATGTGGGATTCAACTGGCTCGTTTTCTTCATAAACATTTTGGATAACGGCCCAATAGGAATGATCAATTTCTATTTTGCAAATTACATCCCCTTCGTCGTTTCTGGCCTCTATCCATTGTCGCGGCCATGAATACCATGCTTCGATGTTCATTGGTCTTTCTCCTACATCGGCCTAATATGGGTTAGCGCAATACAGCCGGATTGATCCTCAACCCAAACGACCGGAGTATGCCCGCCTAGAAGTTGTGCTTCCGATCTTGTCTTGGATGTAATTCCTTTGCCTTCGCGGATGCCGGGCCAGTATTCGATTTTTGAGCTAATGGAGTCGTCCACCTCTTGATCTTCTTTAAATCGGATAAGTGCATCAAGTCCGCTCTCCATTTTGCGCCTAGCGTCGGCTAGCACCTGGTCCATTGCGTCACTCAGGGCGCTATACCCTCGCTCATTACGCGAAACGGTATACCTCCCGCCCGGTGTGCGGCATGGTTGTGTGTGTATCTCACCAAGGCATTCGCTGTCATTCATCATCAAGCGATAGCGATATGTGTCCGGGCCGCTGGATGACAAACCACTGATAACCGTAATCCACTCAAACCAAAATTCAGGCATTGTCGTCCACCTTTTCGTTTCTTTTTACGTGCGCCATATGCCACAACATCATTGCGAAATTGCCGATATCAACCGCCTCGCATTCCATCCCTTCGTAGTATGGATCACGTATTGTTTCGGTATTTCCGCAATGTGGACATGATTCCCCTAAATCCTCACTCTCCAACGCCTCCTCGTATTCCATTATCTCATCGTGAATCCTTGAGATACATTCCTCAAATGAGAAATCCTCGCCAAGCCAGCCCTCTTCGCCTCTTTCTTCGTCGTATTTGCGTAATTTCATTTCCATAAGTTCGGCGAATTTCTTGACGGATGGTCTTAGTTTAGTTTTCATTGGTCATCCTCCGGTAAATCGAAATTCCAAATGCCCTGCTTGCCCTTCGCTGGTATTGGTTTTTTCAACGGCCGGACATTAACGTAATGCCAGCCGTATTGATGTGAATCCCACCACCTGAGTACCTTTTCGGGCAGTTTCTCCGGGGCGATTTCAAAAACCTTCCCTCCAAAACGGTGGTAAATGTTTTTCCCATTTTCTTGGTGCAAGTAGCCTTTCAGGAATGCCGTGCCGATGATTTTACCTCTCGGCCCTTCGGATGGATGACCACAAGCGCTTTCACATTTTCGCAACGCTTCTTTGAAAAATGGATCATCGTCATCTCGCATACCCTCAATGATGTCCTTTTCAAACGTCTTACCCGCGTGGATTCCGTTGACCTTCCCCATGATCTTTTTAGGCGGCGCCCATCCACGGTTTTCAATCATCTTGCCGCCGTAAATAACGAACGTGGGCCACGGCTGCCAAAGGGTGATAACGGGGGTGGTCATGATTTATTTCCCTTCATTTCTTTCTCTTTCCCGTTGCGTTGCGATGCGTTGCGTCGCGAAGCGGCGCGTAGCGGGGCGGCGCGAGGTGGTAATCTATTGTCATTCGCAAAGCTCCAATACCCGGCCGATGTTCAACCGAGTATTTTGCACTTTGACTTCCTCGTGGAGCTTCCTGACTACCTTGCTGCCGCTGAAATGGGCCAATGTGGCGCAAACCGTTCGATCCGTGTTGATCCGTATCTTGTCTTCGTCCTGCAATGACGTGAATTCATCTTGCGGCATCATCAAGGATTCTTTCAGCGATTTATTGGCGATTCGGCGCGAACGGACCACACCTGATCGGGCAATGCCGATGTAGTCAACACCTTGAGCCCGCCTAATTCCCTCGCATCGAATGGTGACGAAAACGATTCCATAGTCGTGTTTGGCCTTGCGCTTGGCGGTGTAAATTATGCTGCGATTGCGCAGAATTTCGGCATCGATGATTTGACTCATTTCGCGGTAGGAGATTGATTCTCCCGGTTCCATCGTAATCAGTTTTTGGTATAGCTTCTCAGCTTCCGCGCTTATAACCGGAATGGCGATCTTTCTTTCAGCGTTCATTTTTCATTTCTCCTAAGTTCGTTGCGTTGCGATGCGTTGCGTCGCGAAGCGTCGCGTAGCGGGGCGAGGATCTATTTTATTCATTTCTGCACTTCAAGAGATACGACCTTGAAGCGCCCGTAAAAACCGTTGTTGCGCGGGCGAAATCTCCCCATGCCGATGAATTGCCCTGCTATATCAAGATGCTGGAAAAGTACATCGCCGGTAATGTTTTCATCAAAAACGTAAATCATCGCCGTTCCTTTCCACTCCTCAATCATTGGGTAACACTTCATAACCCGCTTTGAGCCCCCCCGTTTGCCATCGGAATTGAGAAATAACCATTCACCTTTGACATCTTCCCCTTTGATGCCGAGCATAATTGGCTCATGGATTAAAATGCCCGCCTCAAAATGCTTGGTGTAGGTGGCATTCGATTTTCCGGGAATCTTTATGCTCTCAAATTTGGCCGCCTCTGAAAGGCAGTTTTTCAGGGCCATCGGCGGAATAAAGACTTCACCGTTTCCATCAACATGGAGCCTCTTTCGCCAGTTTCGTTTTTCATAATCGCCCGGCGTTTCTTTTCCAATTTTCGGCGCGTTGTGAAATTTGCTTTGGGAGTAGGGGGAATCTGATCTCAGTTTGACTTCGTACGTTGTCCTCATCTTGAGCTCCTTTTGTTCGTTGCGTTGCGATGCGTTGCGTCGCGTTGCGATGCGTTGCGATGCGTTGCGAAGCGGCGCGAGGTATATCTCAGCTATGATTATTTCCTTGCAAGACCCGTGAAAAGCACAGCCTTTGGTAATTTCAATAACGGCCTTCATCTCCGTGCCTTTCTAATTTCCCGCCACTCGCGTTCGACATTTTTCCCGTGCGATATTCTCGCTTCATCCAAAAGACTACGAACCGATTGACGGCTCATATTTACCGTCTTGGCGGTTGCGTTGACCGAATGGGTAAGTTCAAAAGCTTCAATGACTTTTAATTGACGTTGAAATTGCTTTGCTTCTCTTCCGGCTTTCGGCAAATAGACCATGTAGCCGCCCTTGACGTGACGATGAATGGCGGCTAGCAGAATCGGCGGCAATACAGCGGCCAAATTGATATGCTGTTGCTTTTCACCGCTCGCCAACGCCGTTTTGACCAATCCGCGAGCTTCGGCCAGATCACCATCGAAATCAGGACAAATATTATCGTGCGGATTCCAGGCCATGGGGTTCTGATTTTCCTCGGCCAATTCAAAATGCCCCTCAGAGCAACGTATAAGCCGCTCCTGGTCCTTTGCGCCCGCTGGCAGTGGTTGCCTCTTGCAGTGCATACAGGCCGCACAGAGCTTGTTTCTGCGCCTCTTGCGGGTGGCGATGACAACCTTCCGCTTGAGAGTTTCAACCATCGCCTCTGCTGCCTGTGCTTGGCTTTCGGGATCGGCGATGCGGGCAAGGTTCAAAAGGTCGGATTTTCGATTTGCCACTTCGGTGTCTTTGATGATTTTTTCGGTTGCCGGGTTTATCTTTCTGGCGATTTGGACTTTCTGTTGAATAGTTCGTTGACTCACTCCCGTTTTATCGGCTGTATCTTGGGTAAATGTTTTTGGTTTGGCTTTTTTGGTTTTTGGTTGGCCTCTTTTTGCGGGCGAATTTAATTCGCTCGCATTAACCTCTTGTTTTTTATCACTTTCCTTCCACCGCTTTGAGGCCAACCCCGCGCCGGTTTTTTGCTTTGTGCTCGGGTATTTCGCCTCATAAAGTTGCCTTCTTTTGTCGAGTTGCTTTCCTTGCTCAAGTTCGGTCAATTGCTTACAGACAAGATTTTCATCGACCTCAGCAAGCTCCCGGTTCAATTCGGAAAACTTTTTTGTAACAGCATCAATTTCAACCCACCCAAGCAACTTTGCCGCTTCCAGGCGGTGCAACCCGTATATCAACGTGCTGTTTAGCAGAATGCCGATAGGCTGCAAAAGGCCAATTTCCTTCATCGACTCGGCCAACCGTTCAACCAAATCGTTATCGACCTCCATGCGTCTTGCGGCTGGCACCTTGACCCGGATGATTGGTATCTGTTTCATTTTTGCTGGCCTTCCAAGTGTTGTGAATAACCTCCGCTGTGCTGTTCTTTTGGCGCTTGATCGGATCGACAAATAAGCCGATACATTCCATCCGGTTGAACCTGAAAAGAAAAGAAAACCGGCTTGTTTTTTCCATCCACGTTTTCCAGGCGGATCATTGTCACGATTGAATTTGGTTTGGTTCCATCCAGGGTCTGCGAGTCTCCCGGCCGGCCATCAATCACATCAAGGCAATGATGGGCCACTCGCCGAAGGTGGGTCATTTGCTCTTCAGCGCTTGTGGCCACGATGCCCGTGACGGCGTGAACGACAAGCAGAGCGCGACGCAAATCATTATCGGCTTGGTAGTACATCAACCGCAGCGCTTCGGCCTTGGCTTCATACATCGCCTTGTAAGCCTCTTTGGCCCGTTGGACTTCTCCGACTAATTTGATTTGTTCTTGCTCGGTCATCGTTACGCCTTTTTGATAAAATCCCTTGCGAGAATATTCACCGGATTGCTCATTGTGACTCGGTTGAATACTCTTTTGATCTGATCGGATAATCCGAGAACGATATTCGGATTTTCCCTTGCACATAATTCCCGATGAAGAAGACTTGTGGTATGAAATGCGTCCGCAACATCCTGGTCTGATTTGCCGTATCTGGATAAATCATTACCAGGGTCATCAATGGCATTTTCGGCGGCTTCAATCATTTGCTCTTTTTTTGCATCTCCCCTGCCGGTCGCAAATAGCTTGATCGCCTGTGGATCATAAAGGCGAAATGGAATGCCCCGCTTCCAGAGCCAGAGCTTTATCATCCCGGTCAATTCCACAACGTAGAACGCCGCGCCCTTCCCCATCTGTGCATAATCTTCTATGGCGACAAATTGAGGGCGTTCGTACATGATCGCGGTAATGATTTTCGAGTATAGAAACGACAGGCGCAGCATCCTGAATTCTTCCGTTTTTTTGGAAAGCTTCGATTTAAAAAGCCAGGCATTTTCGTTTTGATTCGCCGTTTTAATTACCCCTGTTGAAAAATATACATTTGAGATTGCAAACCCCTGAGCGCTTCTTTCCGCTGCAACCATCGCCGGGCTTGTCAGGCTGATATCCATTCCAATTATTTTCATACTTCACCCCTTAATTCTTCGATGCGTTTGCGAATCTCACGGTTGGCGGCTCGGCGAAAAGTTGGCAGTTCATCCGCCTTACACCTGAAGTATCTACTGGCTTTCTTTTCTTGGCCGGCCGGTACCCATTCGTTGCACTGCGCATTTTTGTGCGCGGTAAATTATCTGACCACAGACCAACGGCGGCCGAGCACTGCTTGCAACGGTCAAACAATTGGCACAATGGGCAGCGGCATGGCCTGCCCCACGATTTCATTTTTAGGCTCTTTTCAAGCGCCTCAATTACCATTGCCTTCGTTATCCGTTTCGCCATTTTCTAAACCCCACTCGCTCTCGACGTGTAATCCTCGAACCGGCAGCACCAATCCAGGAATGACAAATTAACCTTTCCTGTCGGGCCGTTTCTCTGCTTGCCAAGTATTAACTCAGTTTTATTCGGTTCCTCGGTATCCTCGTTGTAGATACAATCTCGGTACAGGAACATAATCAGGTCAGCGTCTTGCTCCAATGATCCAGACTCGCGCAAATCGGAAAGCTTGGGCCTTTTATCCGGTCGTTCTTCAACTTTTCGATTGAGTTGCGATAAACCCATAACGGGGCAATCAAGTTCACCTGAAAGGTTTTTCAGTGTCCTGGATTGACCTGCAACCTCTTGTTCCCGGCTTTCCTGTCGTTTGCCATCGGGGGAAATCAGTTGAATATAATCAATCACCACCAAGGCCAGACCGCCTAATTGTTTTTTGGCTCTCCGGGCTTTTGCGCGAATATCGTTGATCGTTAACTTACCGGAGTCATCAAGCAGCAACGGTGAAGCGGATATCATTTGCGCCATGTTGGCAACCTTGGCGTAATCTTTTTCGGTATACGTTCTCCGCTGATATGCTTGCAGGCCGATCCGGCATTCTTGACAAATCAGCCGCATGGTCATCTGCGCTTT
>Ga0307928_10001705_pt1 | contig 16755 bp, 17 predicted proteins | sample AceLakmetagen232_FD_201815 | JGI IMG/M metagenome (GOLD analysis project Ga0307928, IMG submission 201815) | Saline water microbial communities from Ace Lake, Antarctica - #232 | ecosystem: Environmental > Aquatic > Non-marine Saline and Alkaline > Saline | place: Antarctica: Ace Lake... | reverse complement strand
TTTGTGTCATGTTTAGACACCTCCAATTTTTTTTATAGAGCGAGGCTCGGTATGAGCCTGTTTTGCTCGAATTGACGGTTTCTTTTTGAAATCATCAAACTATGAAAAGCCGTAGAGCGAAGCGAGAAAGTATATGGCTTTAGTGATAGCGACCTGTAAGGGAAAGACTTATCTTTTGTAGGCGGTTAGATTTATGATTTCTTGAAACCATCTATATCTGAGCAAACAGACCATTATAGAGCATGTACCTATGACAAATTGTAGTGCCTAATTAAATGACATATAAAACCTGTATTCTAGAAAGTATATGTTCAACTAGCATTTCGCATGGAACCAAAAGAGAAGTGGAGATTTTATCAAAATAGATGTCTTCAAAAATAGCGATACGTATGCTGTACGTAAAATTTGCAAACACCCCCATATACACTTCCTAGCTGTGTTCCATTGGAAGAGTACGCATGACTATACGTATAGTATTATAAATATATATATATATATAATATAATATAATATATAATATAATATATAATACGTATAAATAGAAAGATTTATAGGGATAGAAGATTATTATATTCTTTAATTAGTGCTGATAAAGTACCAAAAATGCCTAGAAAATCAAGGAAAACATAAGATTTTCCTTGATTTTTTAGTTTATTTCTTAGGTTTTTTCAAAGTTTTGATAGCACTTAGAGCCATATCTACAAGAATTGCTACTATGGTTGCATCAAACCAGGACAGATTTATCCCTGGAATATACGCACACAATACGCCTAAAAAGCCAACTCTAATGATAGTTTCTGCTAATAGTTTCCATTCATACTCATCAATTCTACCATCAGCCAAACTTTTTTTGGCCCAACCTATGATGCTTCTTGCTAAAGCTCCTAATACTACATATAATGGTGTTAAATCCATTATGCACCTCCAAATATTTTTTGTATAAAAGTTCTTACTGGTTTAATCAGAAATGCTCCTAGAACTGTGTATAAGGTTGATATAGCCATAAAATGCCACTTAAGGTTAGTTTCTATCTTTGCCATTTTTTTATCGCCATTAGCGAGCCTTATATTGATTATATCTAATTTAGTGTGTAATCCACCAATGAGCTCTTTATTGGAATATTTAATATAGCCACCATTACTCATTTCTTTGAGTTTTTCATCATCCATTGATTTGACCCCCTGATAGAATTTGTAATAAACTTTCTGTAGATGGATAAATAAATATATATCCTCCTAAAATACTTAAAGCTCCAGAACTTTGAATTTCAAGAGTTCCATCTGTGATATTTAGATTACCTGGTATTGAAGAAACTTTATTTAAAGTACAAGCTGCATTGTTTTCTATTAATGCATCTCCTATAACAAGACTAAATTCGCATGGATTATCATCTAAATAAAAATAATCGGTGCCAGATATACCTGCATCAGTAAAGGTTGAAATTGTTATTTTATCAACAGCATCACAATATTGAGAATTATAAGTGCCATAAGTAGTAATATTTACATTTAAGTGTGACCATGTATCATCAGTAGCTGTGAAATCTTCTCCATCTATACAAGCATCTTCTCCTTCTTGAAGGGTAATACTAAATGTTCCCTGGCCCCAAGCAGAAGTGTCAATCCAAAACCATAGCGAAATATTTTTGTTGACATAATTAACATTTGGTAAAGCTTTAAAAACTCCACCCGTTCCATCTCCTCCATCTGTGCAAGTAACTTTACCTGAATAAGTTCCAAATGTTTTAGTAGTTTCTTCTAATCCAATAACAGAACAATCTTCCTGAGCTGTCCAATCTGTGACAACTTCAAAATCATCTATGATAAAAGCAGAAGCTAATTGTATACAAAATAAACTTAATATACAAATTTCAATTAACTTTAATAACCAGTTTTGAGCCATCATAATAAACTTCTCCCTCTTGTCCATCTCCTAGATAAATCTTAGTATTAACACCTATATAAATATTTTCAATCTCATCAGCAGTTGAACCAATATTTTGTCCTTGAGTATCTAAATAACCACCTAATTGTGGAGATGTATCTGAAACAACCCCTCTGCAAGTTGAAGTATCACCAATAGTTCCTATAAATGGAGTAGCCGCTGCACAAGTTGCAGGATAAGAATCAATATCTGTCCAGGCATTTCTACTAACAAAATTTGTGTTAGATTCTGTTTCAGTAAAATAAATATCAGAATGAGTATGTCCCCCTCCACAAACACTAGAAGCTGCACATTCAGTTGTAGAATCTATAGTCCAGCAAGTAGTTGCATCTTGACCTAAAAGAACAGTAGAATCTCCACAAAGAGTTTTTGCATTTCCATCAGCTCCTGTATCAGCTTCACAAGCTAAATCATTTCCATTTAAATAATAATGACTTCCTGAAGCACAAGCTGTAGAGAAAGCTATTTTAGCTTCTCCAATCTCATCATTGGAAATATCTGCATCAGCATCCCAAGCACTAGGGACACAATTAGTAATTTCAGAACATTCATCTTGAGCAGAATCTTGTGTATCAATGTAATTTTTTATGCTTAGATTGATTGCAGTAATATTTGTTGTATAATCTGATGTTAATAAATATGAACTAAGACTTATATTTAATCCCAATGTCCCACTTTCATTTCTAAATACACTATTATTAATTAGCCATTTATCACTATCACTTCCAGCTCCTTCTGAGTTACAATCTATTTCTCCATTTGCTGAATTATAAGTACAATATTTTGTATTTGTTAAAGTTCCTGTAAAATCTTCTAAATTATCAAAATAAATTGTGTTTATATTAATTCCATTATCTAGAAAATCAGAAGCATTTAAAATTCCATCTTCTGAAATTGTTGCAATTCTATTATCTTCAGTTTCATTTCCGATTATCCATATTTTTGTACCTGAATCTCCTAAAATTGGTCTATCTTCAGGGAGGCCTTGCCATATAAGAATTTCATCCCAATAAGCTCCAGTTTGAGCTTCTGACCAAAATCTAATAGATTGAACTGATTGACTGTCAGATGTTTCATTATATGCGAGAGTTCCATCTATCCATGTAGATACTGAAATTCCGCTAACATAATAAGTTAAATTATGCCATTTTATACTTCTTGATATGCCTGTATCATGCCAACTTGTACCATCAAAATAACTGTATGTATTTACGTTTTGGGCTTCAAGATATCCTAAATAACCTATTCTATTTGTACAAGTTAAATCTGCGCATAATTGAAATATAGAATAAGGAACTCCTGCTGTTTCTCCATCATCATAATAACTTGCTTGAAAAGTCATCTCTTTCATACTACCATTAAAACCAAACTTAGCAGAGGAATCTGTTATAACATCAATACTCATATTGCCATCTGCTATTTGTCCATCATCATCATATTGTGCACTACAAGTTGTGTTCCACCATGAAGAATTTAAACAATCAGAATCATTGTGATATCTTATTTCTCCTGTTTGATTAAAAGTTCTTCCACCATCTTCATAAAATATAAAATTATTTTTTCCAATTTCAATCCAAATTAAATCTGATATACATCCTTCTGTACCCTCATCAGAGCCACAAGATAAAACTCCATTTGCATCTGTATCAATTGTATCACAATTAGCAAGATTAGTAATATTTAAATCTGTTGTTTGTAATCCTCCTGTCATGATATCTCCTGCGATATCAACAAAAGTATTTAAATCACTTTCGATATCTTCTTTGTCAATATCTAAAACTTGAGCAGGAGTAATCCATTCATCATCAATTGTATAATTAAACCAAACAGAAGCATTCCACGTGCCATTAAGTAAATCACAATAGTTTTTAAGAGAAGTATTGGCAGCTGAAATATTTGCTGTTAAGATTGCTTCGTTTTCTGATTTGTTATATAAATCTTTTTTAAAGTAAATAGACATATCTGTTGGTGAATCTAAATTATCCCAGAAGTCAGAAGCGTTTGAAGTTCCAATAACATCAGCTATTATAGAACCAAATCTTGCTTCTCCGGTGCAATTGATAATTCCATCGTCGCCACCAATCCAGCAAGTTGTAGTTGTTAAGTTTCCAAATTCAGATGGGGCTCCATAAGTAGAATAGCCATAGATTGAATCAGCGATTATGATGTTTAGTAATATAACAATAGTAATATACAGAAATAAAGCAGTATTTCCTTTCATGTTATTTTAAGAATCCTCCCTTTTATAAAAATATTTCCATCAGTATCTATTTTAGCAGCAAGAGTTCCATCTGTTGCTTTAAATTCAAAAGGAAGTACTAAAGGATCACTTCCTCTGCCATCATGAGAATCAGAATGATATTTAGCATGATGATCATTCGCTCCAACTCCAGCAAGAGAACCATGCTGTAAGTTTGAAATAGCGGTGGTGATAGCTGCTTGAACTTCAGCTAATTGAGAAGCAGCTATTTCTCCAACTTTTTCTATATCTGTAATAGTAGCCCATGCAACTTTTGGAGTATCTTCTGCAATACGGAATTTTCTAGAAAAGCCTTTGATTGTTTGAATTTGTGGGAATAGGAAAGCCATTTAAGCCTCCATCAATTTCTTCTGAATCCTCTCATCTTTCAGAAGTGTTAGTCCTCTAAGCATATTTGTATAGATTAAGTCTGCAATAAAAGCAGCTTCAGAGATAGATGTAAATCCTGATGGATCATATGCGATAGCATAAAAAGCAGCTATATCAGTACAGACCATTTTTACTATACCATGTTTTGTTTCATTGAAATTTTCTAGAAGAGAAAAACCTAAGATAGAATCTATTAATTCTTGAGCTTGACCAATATATTCTATAACCATACCATCAGTAGGATTTGGATCTGCTCCAATGTTCTTTGCTCTAGCTCTGACAATATCTTCTGTTGTATAAATTTCTGAATAAGTCATGTTAAATTCCTCGTTTCAACTCTTCTAAATCCTATTCCAGTATTGCCTTCTCCAACTGCATTTATTAAAATAGAAAAGCAAAGTCTAAGCCATTCATCAGGAGATCCTGCTAAGTCTCTTCTGGCAAAAGCATCAGCAATAGCAGAATAATCTGGAGCATTTCCTGCAATTTTAAAACCACATAAATGTGCTGCCATATAACAGGCCGCAGTATTTACAAGATTCCAATCCATATCTTCTGAGACATAAGAATAATCTGCATAAATTCCTGCTTCAGCAGTAGTTGAACTAGGAGCTGTTGTCATTGTTATAATTCCTTCGGTTGGTTGAAGAGATGTAATTGTTTGAGAAGAACCATATTCTAGAAATCCTGTTGTATCATCATTGGTTGCATAATAAACAATAACATCTGCTATATCTGGAGAATCAATATCTTCTAATCTCCAGTAATCCATAACAATATTTCCATGAGTAATTGTATCAGCACTATCAGGTGTGTGAAATTCTATAGAAAGATAAACAAGAGCAGTTATATCTGGTGTTCCAGAAGCTAACATATCATTGACTAAATCAAAATCAAATTCATTAAGACCTTCTTTAAGTTGACTTCTTTGTAAAATGATTCCATAAGTTTTACTATCTGAACTTCCAACTTTAATAGAAAGAGCTTGCTCTCTTTTTAGTTCATTAATATCTGTTATATAGACAGATAATTTTAATCTTCTTCCAGTTCCATCTACTGAGGTGATAGTTTTTGTATATGAAAATGCTGTTGTTGTTGCTCCATCTTTACCAAGGGCTAGTGCTCCATATCCTTCTACTAATTGGCCTGTTAATGTTACAGCAGTTGCATCAGTTGAAGCAGTCCAATCAGTTGTAGCATCGCAAGCATCTAAAATCAAAATATTTTTAAGAGTTATATCACAAATAGGAGCATGAATTGTTCTGAAATCAACATTAGAATCATCTATCTTTCCAGAAATCCTTTCTTTTTTAATAGTAGTTGAAATTAATTTATTGACAAGTCTATCTCCTATTTTAAAAAAAGTAAGAAGTTCGTTATCATTAATCAATTCTTTTTTGATGTTTGTTAATGTCCTGAATTGAGTTATAGTGGCATAGCCCATCTAAACCACCTCACCAAAGAACTCCTACACTAAGTGTATAATTTGTTTCAGCCGCTAAACAAGTTGACTTATTAGCCCAAATCCAGATTCCATCTTGAACAGCAGTTGCTGTAGTTAAGATAGTTACAATGGTGTCATTTGCTAAAGTTTTTATAGTAGAAAAATTATGGGATGTATTTCCTGCCATTAAAGTAAAATCTAAACAATTAGTTGTATAATCTGAGACATTTAAAGTAAGATTTATATTTCCATCTATTGGCCATCCTATCCAATCAATCTCAATGAATGGTTGAGTTCCAGTTTGACCATAAGCAGGAGTCATATTGATATTTTGTAAAGGGCTAAATCTAAGTTCAGGTGTAGCTGTTGAAATATCATAATCAAATATATTGATAGTTGTATTTAAACTATCATTTACACAAAGAGATGTGTTTAGTCTATTGCAAACAGTAAGAGTAACTGTATAATTGCCAGAAGCTAATCCATCTGAAGTAAAATAACTTCTATTAGTTACATTGTCAGTACCTGACCAATAATAAGTTTCATTTCCTCCTGAATTATTATTGTAAGATAAGTTCCATGTAACATTCATATTAGTACCAGGTAATCCAATATCTGTTGACCAATTAAGCCAAATGCCTCCATCAGTTCCATTATAATAAGTAGGATAAATTGTAGTTATGCCCCAGCCTGTGCCATAAAGGAGATTTAGTCCAACATCAGTTCTATTCCAGCCGTCAATTACTTCTGTAACATTATCTGCTAAAGTAAGAGAAAAGCTATTTGGTTTGTAGAGAGCTCTAATGGATCTTAAAGTTCCATTATTGCATTCTGTAGAATTACAAGACATACAAGTCCAATTTATATTTCCATCAGATGTATCAACATGAGGGATAATAGCTGAGAATGTTGCTGTGAAATTTGCAACCCCTGTAGCAAAACTTACATTATGTCTATCAGTTCCATCAGCATCCCAAATAAGAGAAAGATTAAGAGGGTTATTTCCAACAGTTGAAGTTGCATTACAAATAAAACTAATTGTATCTCCTTCATTCCAAGCAGTATTTTTATCGCTAGGAGTAACATCTAGTAAAACAGATGGATCTATAAACATATTTCCGTAGCCTTCATAATAAAGAACATTTCCGGATTGAATTCCAATATATCCATTAGGATCAAAAGCATCTAGATTTGATTTATATTGTTTTTTAATTCTCATAGAGATTTTATGTTTTGCTTTATTATCTACAACATAATTATAAGTTATTTTAACTTTATCTTTTGTGAAAGTATAAGTTTCCTGGAGAACTCCATCTAAAACATATTGCTTTCCTTTCCTATATTTTGTTGTTCTAACTATATCGAAATAATCTTGATGTTCAATAAGTTCTAAATCGATATCTTTTTTGTTTGCTCCGACATATCTACTATTTCTCACCCATTCATCTTTTCCATACGTCTTAAAATAATCAATTACTGTGTCTGCCTGAAAAGCAATTCTCCAGCCACACTTTAAAGTGAAATCATCTTTTGTAACTCTTAGAGTTGCATCTGTGCAATAATCAGATGGCATTTTAACAATAATTTTATCTTCAAAGATATCAGCAGTATAAAGTCCGCCAAGAAGTATAATTCCTAGAACAACTACTCCACTGACTGAATATTTATTGACATATTTCATTTGTGATACCACACATACCAGACCGAGCTGGCCAAAGTAAAGTTTTTAACTTTGTGCTCTGGAATTCCATTTTCATTTAGATAATCCATAACTGCTTCCATAGTTCCAGATGCCATAAACCAATGCCTTTTATTTGGATCTGAACCTGTGTATTCAAACACAGTTACTATTCTTCCAGTTATTGTTTTTATCCTAGCCATTTAAATCTTTCTATTTCTTTGGATTTGAGTTTAAAATTTTGCTTATCAGAGCAAGCTCTTTATCTTTGTCAGAGAACTTAACTTCTCTGTTATTTAAGATAGCTTCTTGCTGTTCTCGTTTCATGTCTTTGACAGCTGTTTTTGAGTAGATAGTTTCACCTATTGTTTTGGGTTCTTCTTCATCAATAGTTTCTTTTTTCTTCAAAATATCAGTAGTTGTAGCTTTATCAGCTCCAACATTTTTGTTTTTTTCATATCTCCAATGACCTGGTTCTCCTGGTAAAGGATCTCTTTTCTTTTCAGTTTTTTCTTCTTCGATTTTAATCACCTCTATGCTTCCGCAGTAGCTTCTTCACGGAATTCATAATCAAATACTAAATATCCTACAAATGATTCTGTATCATCTACTGTGGCTTCTAATCCAACAGTAACACCTGAAATAGCAGCACTTTTTACATAAGCAATTCCTGATGTATCTGAAACAGGACTTTGTTTGAATGCGAATACAATTGGAGTATTTTTTAACATCTGTCCGAATGTGATAGCTTCATCTATATCTCCTGAAGATGGTGTCATAGCAACTACTCCTCCAAAAAGATTTTTACAATGTAAATCTCCTGAGTGGATTCCTGCATGAGATTGAAGTTTTTGTCCTTTTAAATTTCCTGCTTTATTTCCTACAATCTGGGCATATGTTCCTGTAGGATTAACATCAAAGCCAGGGTCAAAAGCAACCCATGTGATATCTACGTCAGCATCAGAGACAGAACAACCAGTATCGTCTATAATAAATGATTTTTTAGTTGGAGCATTTGTACCTAGATGGATAAATCCAGTTGTTACTGCAGTATTATCATCATAACTGGCTAAAACAATAGGAGTATGCTTAAATGTATGTGGGAAGTTGACATTTAGAGCAGTACCATTTCCGCCTGAATTTGTAACTTTAGCAATTCCCCATTGAATATTTCTAAAGTGAGCATAACCAGAATGAAATCCAAATCTAGACATTGTCATAGCAGAAGCTCCACTTCTAAGAGAATCTAAAACAAGATAACCTACTTTAGTAGTTCCTTGACCAGTTGATTGCATATTTATAACAAAAGATTGAGGTGTTTTATCACTTACAGAAAAACATAAATCTGTTTGGTCAGTATCTGTTTGAGGACAAAGAAGGACTAAATAATTGTCATTTCTCATTGGTTTAGAAAAAGTTACAGTAGTTGTTTTGGCTCCGCCACCTGAAGCTAATGAGGCATAACCTCCTCTTATATTTCCAGCATGAAATCTACCTGAGTGAATTCCAGATTTCCTTGATGAGGGCCTGAGCCTTCTTGCATTTCGGTTTACCACTTTAACGAGTTAGTGCTCCATTATATATTTAAAAAAAAGGTCTCTATATAGTAGCGACCTTAAGTAATGCAACAGCTTCTGTAAAAATCATGTTGGTTGTAAATGCCTGGTCATAATAGATTTTGTGGCATGAAATATCTTTCTCATATTCATAACCTATATTTGGCATCTCTTTCCAAGCTAATCCAGCAGAGCATTTCTGACCATCTTTTCTTTCACCGATTACAGGACAGATATTCATGTTTGCGCTTGGGGTAGCTGCTTCATTTGTGTCTGTTCCGCCTGTGGTTGCTGAAAAGTTGTCATTTGTTGTGACAATTATCTTTAAGCCAAGATATTCTCCTATTTCTCCTTTCAAGACAACTTTATCGCTTCCATACTCTGAAGCATTCACGAACTGTGAATCTTTTAACAAAGTTGCTTTTTGATTAGGTGATATTACCATATACTTAGCAACAAGATTACTATTTTCAATTATCTTTATTGCATCTGCAATTAGGTCTGTTGTTATTACATCTCCAGCTGCAATTTCAGTAACAGTTGTAGCATCTCCACCAAATACAACACCGTTTGTTGTATCGATTGAAGTGCTTTGTAATGCAGTTGCTATTGCTAAATCAACATCATCAGCTAAATCCTGAGCTATTGAATATCTTGCTTGAGCAAGTAAATCTACTGCACAAGTCATAAATAATCTCTTTGAAATTGAAATACATCCTTGTAGGAAATCAGTTGTAGTAATAGTGAAATCTACTGTGTCCATACTTTCCATTTCAGTAAGAGTTCTTGCAGTTGTTCCTTCTGTTTTGCTATTTGTAATACTCATATGTTCTGTAGTAACTGGAACAGTTATTGCGGTTAGTTTAGAGCCGACCATCTCTTTGTTTACATAAATAAATTGGTCTAACAATCTCAATGATTCACCAAACTTAATTACTTCAGTTGACCATTTTGTTGGTCTCATATCAATAATTCCAGTTGTATCTATTTTGGTAGCTTCATCTGTTGCTAATGTACTAACTCCTCTTTGTAGTTCTGCAATAGATCTCATTTTGCACCTCCGTTTGAAAGAGTAGCAAGGAAGTCATGCATACCCATATCTATATCTTTGATTTGGATTCCTGCGTTTTTACTTAATTCAGCAGCTGATCTTCCTAGTTCTGAATCAGGAGTCCCTGTTAGTGATTGTGTTTCTGTAGAAGAAGTTTCTGAGTCTGTTTCTTCTTCTCCATCTTCATCTTCTCCATCTTGAGTTTCTGGAGCTCCTTCATCTTCTAGTTTGCCTTTTGCTGGTTGCTGTTTCTTCCAGGCAGTAGCTGCTTGACCAATTGTAGCCCCTTTAGTCTTTTTCATAAAGGCCTTTACAAAAGCAGAGTAAGCAGATAGTTCAGAATGATCTCCAACTATTTCTGCTAGTTCACTTAGCACTTCTGTAGATTTTTCCATAAGGGCTTTTTCCCTGTCTGTAATTTCATCTTCAGATAATCTGCCAATTAAATATTCATTTGAAGTTAGCTGAGCAACAAGCTCTGCTTTTTTAAGAGTATCAGCATTAGCTTTAAAGTCTCTTAATTCTTTAAGCTCAGCAGCTGCCATTTCTTCTTCTTCTTTCTTTTTCTTGATAGCTTCCTCGTCCTTTTTAGGATAAGGATATTGTTTCTTTTTAAGTTCAGCCAATTCGGCTTTCATAGTTTCAATTTCTTTTAATGACATAGTGTCCACCTCTTGTTTATTATTTAACATTGTGTCCCTAACTGCGGGATTGATAACAAATGAGAATGATTTCCAGAGTAAATCTGTTCCGATAATTTTTCCATTAACTTCATTTTTCTCAAAATCAATAGTTGGAGAAATTCCCCATTTAGCTCCTTGAGCTAATTTTTGAGCTGTGCCTTTATCTACGATAGATAGATCTCCATAAAGGCCTTCACCATCATCGCCTGTGTCCCAATGTGCATTCAGTACCTGGCCAGACCAAGCTGTAGCTCCTTGATTTTGAGTATCAAGATGATCAAGAATAAGTCCTTTTTCATTGGCATCTTCTACTTTTGCCATAATTTCTTCTTTAGGATAATAAACTCCGTTGAATTCCCCTTCTTTCATAAGAAGTTTATTTTTTATTATATAAGGAACTGTAATATTTTCAATCTTAGAATCAGGTATTTTAGTGCCCTGAAGATTGCTTGTCTGCCTTAAAGAATCATTTTCAGAAATAAGGTCTTTAACTAGTGGAAGTTCAAATTGTTCTTGTAGTGACATCTCTGGCATGCGTATTCAATAAGCATGTTAGTATATAAATTAAACTCAGAATTAGGCCTATTTAGAGTTTCTAAAGGCTCTTTGGGACATCATTACGTGTAGATGAAATGGCTTGACTGTTTTATCTAAAAACAGCTTAATTCCTTTATTGTGCAAATCAGCACAGAAAATTAAATCTTCCATAAAAGCTGCTTGTTTATGACATATGTAGAAATTCATTCCAAAAAGAACTTTTGTTTTAATTAGACAAGTAGAAAGACCGCATCCATGAATTTCTCTAAAAAAAGGCGGATAGTTCATTTCATTCCATGTAATGCATTTGCAAGGTAACATTCCTGGGACAAAACTAGGTTTAGTGATTGTAAAATCTCTTATAAAACAAGTAGACTCATCTCTATGAAGATAGCCTATGGCTCCTGTAACAAAATCTACATTATGTTTAATCAGCTTTTCCAGAGAATTTGGCTGTAAAAGATGATCTATATCTACAAAAAAAAGATATTCGTAACCATGATTGACAGTATAATCTTTGATATACTGTCTTACTTCTCTGAGGGCATCTCTGAAATAAGTAGCTCTGTCAATATGATGAACTTTAGCTTGAGGAAATTGTCCAAGTAATTTCATGAAATGAGTTTTGCCTTGAGAGTTATCTACAAGTAATATATCAAAATTTTTGTATGTTTGAGCAAAAACTTTTTCTAAACAATTTTTTTCTACATAAGAAAATTTATCACAAGTTCCAATTCCTATTAAGACTTTTTTCATTGAAGTTTTACACAAGCAATTATAGTTTCGCAAGGCCCCCCTATTTTTGAATACTCTTTATTTTTAAGCCTTTCGAGAAGAAGTTTTCTTTTTTCCCCAAAATACATCGAGTTTAATGATTCCTTATAAATATTTCCAAATGTATTTTCACAATTAGAATCTAAACAACAAGCATACCAAGTTCCATCAGGAGCTATAAAAGCCATATATTTAATAAATTTAAGCATAGGACATGGATAATTTTGTGAGAAATTCATTTCTTTTATTTTTTCTCTTTCAGCCCAGGCAAATATTCTTTGTCTGCCGATTCCATCTAAACCTGGCTTAAGCAAAGGAATTATAATTTTCTTTATTTCTTCATAATCATCAGGAACATTGACAAGAGAAAGGTCTTTTAGTTTAGTAGGATAAAAACCAAATACTTTTTTTATTTTGTGGACATAATTATTGAGAGTAAGAACAGTAACATTTAGTCTAAGAGTTGAATTGATATCATGTATATTTCTTGTATTTAAGAAAGCAATTAGATTTGTCATGACTTTTTTTAAATCTAATCTCTTGACATTATAATAGTTCTGTCCATTTTTGCCGTCTATATTACACCAGACTGCATCTATAAGTTTTTCTTTTATAACAACCTTAGAAATTTTAGGAGTGAAATTTGCAAAGTTAGTGAAGATTTCCAGATGTATGTCCGGAATCTTCTTTTTGAGATATCTACAGATATCAATAAAATTAGGGTTTAAAAAGCAATCTCCATTTTCTCCAAGCTGCATAACTCTGATGTTGTGCTGTTTCTTAAAAGAGACTGAAGTGATTTCATCTACGATTCGTTTGATAGTTTCCATAGACATAATCTTTTCTTTTAATCTTTGTCCTCTATCTAAAGGGCAGAAGATACAATCAGCTGAACAAGCTGACGACAATGATAAGTTTATTTGTTTTAACATTTTTTTTAAAAGGCTATTATTGAGTTGAGCTTTATATAAGAGCCTAATTTTTTATTACTGATTAAGGAGTTGCAAAGCATAGTTACTCCTGTATGACAACCATAATCATGAAATGCAATAATTCCTCCTTTTTTTAGATTAGGAAAGAATTTATTGAAGTCAAAACTTACTCCTTCAAAGGTGTGGTCGCCATCAATAAATATAAAGTCAAATTTTTCTGCTGTAACAAATGCTTGAGAGCTTACTTTAATATGTTTAATTTTGTTCTGTAATTTCCAAGAAGTTATATTTTTATTAACTTCTGCTTCAGAAGAGTTTAGTTCAGGAAATTGCGGAATTCCATAATGAGGGTCTATTGTTGTAATAGTTAGATCCTTTTTGATTCTACACATTGCAATAGAAGTCCAACCTTTAAAACTTCCAATTTCTAATGCTTTAGCATTTTTAGGAAGCCAGATTAAAATTTTATCTAAATTATTTGCTTCTCCATCTCTTAAATAAGGATTCTTGTTAATTATGTCTAAATCTTTTTTAGTATATTTCATCTCAGTTTCAGTTTTCTTTGCCAGTAAGCAATTGTTTCTTTTGAACAACCGACGACAGAAGCTATCTCTGAGGGGAGAGAGTTTGTTAATGAAAGGTTTACTATTGAGCCTAATTGCCATTCAGATAGCTTAATAGAGGAGAGTTTCTTTGGTGTAGCTGTTGCTTGAGCAGTTTCAAATACAAAAGCTCCATCTGTGGATTTTGCAATCCAAAAGCCACTTAATTTAGTTCCAGAGAATCTAAAGTTTATAAACTTTTCTGTTGATTCTATGATAGTTAATTTACCTTTTTCTAAAATCTCAACATGAGCAGGAATCTTTTTGTTTGGATTACCAGGATTATTTGGAGGAATATCTCCTTCAAATTCCATCGATTTGTTTATATCTGTGAATGTTTTTTTGATAGCATTAATACCTTTCTTCTGAGTTTGTGGGTTTGCATCCAGGACAAAGTAAATGCCGTTTGAGAATTTAAGCCACCATTGCTCAACAGGCACATCCCTAATCACTTTCTGACCTTTCCACCAAATTTTCTGGAGGGTAAAACTGAATCGTTCTAAGTTAAGTATATTTCTTTTTAAAAGTATCTTTCTGATTTCTTTAATAGAGGCTATTGCTTTGGCGCCTTCCCAATTCTTCTCCCACCATTTAAGCTCTTTTGGAATTTTGTTTTCCCATTCACTGTTCAGAGCAGACCTTCCTTTTGTAGGAACCCATTCTTGTTTCAATGACCTTTGAGATAATACATAAGGAGCTTGATCAATAGGTTTCCAAGCAAACCAAACAAAAGGCTGTTTTCCAGCCTTGTCTTTCCATTCTTCTTTAGTAGGAAGTTTTCTGAATATAAATCTGCCTTTATAAATTTTTCCAGATAAAAATACTTCAATTATATAAGGTTTTTGAGCTCCCATCTCATAAGTTCCGGAATCTAAAATTTTGAATTTAGCAGGAAGCTCTTTTGTAGCTCCTACTTTACCTGGTTCAATTTCTCCTTTTGTTTTGAGCCATTCTTTAGGTTGACGAGATTTAAGCTGACAAAGTACTTTGTGAGCGCTTGAGTACTCGGCATCATTCTTAAATCTTAGAGGATTTCCAACCCTTCCAGGATCATCCATTGTGAATCCGATTAGATGAGAATTGACTTCAAATCTGATATCTAAATGAGAAGATTTGCCTCTAATATGTTCCTGAATCACAAATCTATATGGCTTTTTCTCTTTTGGAAGATCCATTATAGGTGATTGAGGACCTTCCTTAGATTCTTTTTCCGTAGGATCAATCTTCTCTGGTATTTTTAGTAAGATATTTAATTCATCTGTTTGTGAAGTTAGTCTGTTTATTTTTTCTTTTATTCCCCCTGAGAACAAGTCATTTGATAATCTTAGGTTTGTATTGGTTTCATCAGTCATTGTAGAAAGTTCTGTAACTTTTTGGCTAAGTTCTCTAATGTTTTGGGCGATATTCGATTTAGATAAGTTGTTCACTTCTTTCATAAAATTTTCAGTAAGTCCATGGAATCCTTGTAGAATAGTAGTTGTGTTATTTTTACTTATATCAATTAAGTTAGAGTCCATAAGTTCTGCTGAACTTTTGTGTAGAGAATCCATATTTATCTTTGATTGCTGAATAGCTTTGATTAATTCAGAAATACCCAAGATGTTTTTTTCATGGAAGTAAATTGCAGAATTTTTGTTTTTTAATTGTTCTTTAGAGATTCCTTTAATTGTTTTGATAAGCAGTTCTTTTTCATTTATTTCCCAAGTTCTTGTAGGAAATGCTATCTTTGGAATTGAAACAGCTCCTGCTAATTTTGTTTTTTCTACTCTTATTATTTGATGAGATTGGAGAGGGTATGCAGTGCAATTCATAACAGCCAGATAGCTCGTTCTCTTTCTTGGAAAGAAATTATAATAATAGATTCCTGTAGCCCCCATTTCTGTCATGGTTCTTGAATCTACTTCTTTACTAGCAACTGTATCATAGACATCAATAGAAACTGTCTGGCCTGTTCTGTAACCTCTTACAGCATAATAGATCACAAATTTCTTATTTATGTCTGGCACCCTAGTAGCCTCCTGTCTCTGTATTTTGTGCTATAGTTACAAGAGTTTGGTTAGCAGTTAAAGTAGTTCCTGCTGGATTAATATAACCAGTTACATAAGACCATACTTTAGCAACCAAATTAGATAGACCCCAATCACTATTTGAGATAATCGAAGTTACATTTGTTTGTAAAATGGCTAAGTTGTCCAATAAGGACGTGGTATTTTCTTCTAAATCATCCACTTCTCCTAAGATATCAGTTTGTCCTGTAGATAAGTTGCTAATTATCGCTGAAGTGTTTTGAGTAAGTTCTGCATCGTTTACTATGTTTGTATCTATGGTTAACCAATCATAAGCTGGATGAGTTGATATTTCCCACCACATTGCTTCCTCAAATTCCAAAGCTGCTCCCATAATTGATTTTACTGTTCTAAGAGTAGACCAATCACTTCCATTGTAACATTGCCACTCAGTAACACCTATTTTAAGTTGTAGAGGATTTTGAGACCAACAATTAGGAGGAATAGTTAGGTTCGTGGTGATAGCCCCTCTACCTGCTTCTTCATCTTTTACAAGCCATTTGCTGGAGTTAAGTGCGCCGACTGGTTTAGTATAATTTACATAACCTTGAGTCAGAATTGAATAAGTTGACCAATCTCCATCATTCCAATTAGCAGAGGGAGAATAAGTTCCTGAATCTAGTCCACCACAATCAGTTGAAACATTTGCTGTTTCTTGATAGCATGTTCTTGGAGTTACAAGATAATTTAAGATTGCTGATGTATTTTGAGTAATTTGAGCTTCTATCTCAGCAGTATTTGAAATCATGCCTGCCTCTATGTTTATCAAATCTCCTCTAATATCTGAGGCGTTAGTTAAAGTTGCTAAAGAAGAAATATCTGCTTTATAATCAGTAGGAGTTGTTAGATTTCTTTCACT
>Ga0307928_10001704_pt1 | contig 16755 bp, 39 predicted proteins | sample AceLakmetagen232_FD_201815 | JGI IMG/M metagenome (GOLD analysis project Ga0307928, IMG submission 201815) | Saline water microbial communities from Ace Lake, Antarctica - #232 | ecosystem: Environmental > Aquatic > Non-marine Saline and Alkaline > Saline | place: Antarctica: Ace Lake... | reverse complement strand
GCGCAGACAATCAACAGTGCGGCTACCTACACTTCGGCGGAGGTTGACGGTGGCGATGCCACTCTTTTCGAGCAGATATGCGCCTACCTCGAAATTGACGGTTTCGCGGCTGCTCCTGGTGGAAACGAACTCATGAAGCTGGCCGTCTTACCCGTGCATAGTACGGGCGGAACTGCGTTCGGTGATAGCGGCGTGGAGCATCCGTTCACCGTCACTGCCGACCAACTTTACGACTTCTCATTGCTGCTGACTCAGTTGCAGCGGTTCTGGAAGATGACTGTCGAGAATGACACCGGCCAGCACACCGACGCCAATGCAGTTGACGCTTGGATTGAACACATGGACGTGACCGCATAATGCGAGGCCGCTTCCTGCACAGACAGCCGCCACCGGGTAGCCGTGTTGATACCCAGCATCCGCTAGGGCATGGCTGCGTCGGCTGGTGGGAGATGAACGCGGGGCCGGGCAGTGAGGTTGTAGCCGACATCTCTGGCAATGACAACCACGGAACCATGACCAACATGGACGCGGCTACCGACTGGGTGCAGGGGAGACATGGAGGGGAAGGGGCGCTGGAGTTCCACACTCAATACGTCAACTGCGGGCAATTTCCTGCTGGCACATTCACAGATTCGGCTAGCATTAGTTATTGGGTCTATGCCATTTCCCCTAGCTTTAACACCAATCAATATAGAAGTGTGATTGAATTTTCGCTAACGGGTTCGTCCGATGACTGGCTGTCCCACAAGGGCTTGACCTACTCTACTGCACTGCGTTATACGCGAGTTGGCTGGGGTGCTCCGTTTAGCGAAGGCACGTGGTACCACATTGCCGTCACATCTACGCCGGAGAGCAATGGGTGGCGATACTATGTGAATGGCACATTGAGCAAATCGCGGGCTGCTGTAGCAGATTTGTCAGCGCTAGGGACATGGGATGTATGGATAGGTAGGTGCAATACCGGGTCCTCTACTACGCACGACTTGGTAAGCGCCGTATCCATTTACTCCCGCGCCCTCTCCGCCTCCGACATCGCCTGGCTCTACGCCGAACCCTACGCGCCGATATGGACGCCGGGGGAACGCAAGTGGTGGTGGATGGGAGTGACGGGTGCTTACTACTATGACCATATCAGTAGGAGGATAAGAGGCTTAGTATGAAGCTGGTAAAGGCGGGCGAGACTACGGCAGCAAAAAAGCGGGTCCAGTTCCTCTGCGTTGATGCAAGCGACGGCATGGCGGCGGAAACTGGCGAAGCAGGCGGGCAGCCAGAAATCAGCACGAATGGCGGGGCCTATACGAGCACGGGCATCGGCGTGCTGGTTGACCTCGGTGAAGGAAACTACTATGCCGAATTGACAGACGCTGCGGTGGCTACCACGGGCGTAACTATCCACCCGCGCTACAAGAGCGCGAACACGCTGGAGGCGGTAGGCACGCCTATGCAGGTGGTAGTTTTTGACCCCGACGCGCCCGCAGACCTCGACCTCGCTGCTTACGAAGCGGCTGCCAAGACCGGCACGAAACTCGGCAACCTCATCGTTGCAACCCGCGCGGGCATAGCTGGCAAAATGACCATAAGCGGCACGACGGTAACGCTCTATGAGGTTGACGGGACTACTGCTATCTGGACTGCAACGCTAGATGATGCGACCGCGCCGACTGAGAGAGGGGCACCAGCCTAATGGGATTAGGCGTCGGCAGAATACTGACGCAAGGCCTCGGGGACTTGACGCCTTACCTGCTCACTCAGGGCTACCTCGACTGGGCGACAGGTGGTGCCATAGTCTCCCTCCACAACGCCCGCGATGCCGTCCTCTCCGCAGATGCAAGTGGCGTTATCCGCATGGCAAGCGCACGCGACACAGTTTACCTCGTCTACGTGGGTGATGACTAATGGCCGACAAAAGCTCAAGGTTCGCGCTTCACATACCCGTCAACGGCGAGAAGACCATCCGTATGCAACTGATGCAGCGGATACGTTCGTCCACCGATCTCTCGCTGGCGGGCGAGGCAAAGCTGGATATCACGTCTGCCGAGATATGGATATACGATGCTGACGAAGAGGTCACCGGCACCGTTGACAGCGCGACAAGCACGACCGTAGTTGATAGCGATTTCGACCAGGTGAATGACCTCTGGAAATACATGATGATGCAATTCACCTCCGGAACCGCGCTCAAGGACGGGGCGTGGATGGTTACCAGTTTCGTGTCTGATGGCACGTTCACCCTCGCGACTACCGGCATTCCGCTGCCAGTGACGCCTGCGGTAGGTGATACCTTCCGCCTGCCCGGCTATGCCATCGTCGGGCCAGCGGCTATGACTATCAGCAGCGGGGTAGCCAGCTATGACATCACTGCGGCCAGTGGAGTCACGGTGCGGCCAGGCACGAAGCGAGTCAAGATATTGCTCATATACACTACTGCGGCGGGCGATGTCGAGCGCGACGGTTGCACCTATGACATTGAGATATTCGAGTAGTGCGTTTGCTTGCGATTCAGTGGGGGACGCCCCTCCCCCGCTGCGTACCCCTGGCGCGTGCTGCATTAGCCCGCCCTCTAAGGCAGCACCGCCGGGGTTTCAGTCATATGTCAATGCCCAATCTCAGCTTCACAGAATCTCAGCTTCACAGAATCTCAGCTTCACAGAATCTCAGCTTCACAGAATCTCAGCTTCACAGAATCTCAGCTTCACAGAATCTCAGCTTCACAGAATCTCAGCAGGAAAGAATCTCTATGTTGCCTGAGCCAAATGGATCATGTCCTCTTGGTAGGGAAAACAAGACAAACATCGTTGCGCAGCGCCACGAGATTAGCGAAGTCAAGACGCGCCTACATGAAGTGGAAGACGACGTGCAGGAGTTGATAGTCAGAATGGAAAGAACCACCGTGAAGGTAGCAATAATCATCGGCGTCATCGTGGGGGTTTTCTCCGCGTTCGGCCAGCCGATAGTATCAGCGATGATCAACGGAGGGAGCTGAGAGAAATGGACTACGCAACAATAGCAAAGGAAGCCGCGATTCTCATAGCCATATTCGCACCGGCATCAGCGGCACTGGTTGACCTGTTCAAGTATGTCATTCCGGCGATTAGCGGCGAGTGGGCTGCAACTATTGCGGGCGCGCTCACCGTGACGGCAACCGCTTGCGGCGTGCTGGGTATCCTGCCTGAGTGGGTGCCGGTAGTCGCAATCGCAATGGTCGCCCTCTACGCGCCGAAGATTGTCCGTGACGTAGCGCGCGCACCTCGCAAAGCCGCCGAGCATATCGCGATGATAACCGAATGGGATGATGATGACCAAGGCGAAGGAGCGTAGGCCGATGGTCACTATCCGGAAGCACACGCTCGATGAGTTCTGGGCGTACCTGCGCGGCCAGCAGATGTACCGCGCGCCGCTGGCTACGTTCTTGCATCACACATGGGTTCCGAACGCATCTCAGTATCATGGCCTCAGTAGCATTGAGACCATTCGTCGGTATCATCTGAGCAAGGGCTGGAGTGACATCGCGGCCAACGCTTATACCGCGCCGGATGGAAGTGTGTACAATGGCCGCAACCTCCGCGCGGGGAATTGGTGCCACGCTCACGTGAGCAGGTCATGGGCCGACGTGATGAAGCGAAATCGGAAACTCTACAATCTCTGCAATGGCGACCGCAGCTGGCCGAATCGCTTTGGCTTCGGCATTGAGACTGTGGGCAACTTTGACGCGGAGGACCCGACCACCTCCCGCGCAATGGCGACATCGCTTGACGTGTTGGCAATGGTTCACAAGCTATGGGAGATTCCGGTGGAGAATTGCTTTGCTCACCGCGACGTGGCGAACAAAACCTGTCCCGGCAGCAAGGTCTCTATGGGATGGGTGCGCCAGGAGCTTGCAGCGAGACTGAGCGGGCAGGTGACGCCAATCAAGATAGTGTTGCACGGTTCGTCACCGCCGGTAGTTGCGGCCACCGCGCTTGTGGTGCCACGCGGGAATCATATAGAAGACGATAGCAAGCTGTACGTGAGCGCATTGCATGTACCTGATTCGACGGGAGGTGAGATATGAGACCACTGATGATCGCGGTCGCGTTGCTGGCATTGACCTGCACCGCGTTCGCCGGGGAGAGCCTGAGCTTTTCTGTGATGACCAGCACTGGCAAGATACCCGTCAATCCAATGGCGAGTTACAAGGTGGCTGAGGAGGGTGACTTTTCGGGCCACCTCGACCTGATGTATCTGTGCAGCGAGGACGCCTTCGCGCTTGGACTGTCTGGCAGATATGACAAGCTCGACAAGATCATCCCGCTCGTGCGCGGCGGCGGATGGTGCGCCTACTACAGCTTCCGCCACAAATGTATCAAGGGAAGGTTCTACGTTGTGAACGTGAGCTTCTGATAGCTCGCGATAACTGACCACTGAGCAAACTATGCCCGCCGGAGACGATTCCGGCGGGCTTTTTTTCGTGTCTGCGAATTGAATCTAATGGACGCAAAACGCAACCTAAGCCTATATCGCATCTGCCAGTGAAAACAGTTGAACTATCTTCGCGAAACCCCTTGACATAGATTATAGACTGGTATATACTGTATCCAGAATGAAGAATACGCAGGAGGCGAGAGAGATGAAGCAGACCAACAACATCCAAGAGATCCACAAGCTTCTCAATGGCCTTACGGGGCAGAGCGATTTCGAAGTTCGCATTGCGAGCATAGTCAAATTGACGGGCAACCTTCCCACGGAGGACCGGGCTCTCTTCTTCGTTTACGAGTGGGCTGAGGCTCATGGTGGAGAGGCGACGCGGGACGCACAAGAGAACATGGGCAGCTTCAGCAGCGTTGTGGAGATGGAAAAGGTCTGCCATGTACGTTTGGCGGAGCCTTGGTGCAAGACAGTTCGCCAGATGCGGAAGGTTGTAAGAGCTGAGCGCCGCCGCCGAGCAAGCCTGTACCAGATAACGGTGGCAGAGTGGGACGACTGGGCAGAGTGGGAGGCACCGAACTAACCGGAGCAATCCGGTCACCCCGCCAGTGGGGTTTGATAATGACCTGCGAAGGTCGAAACCGGGAGGCGAAGAACATGGAGACATACAAGTATCTTGAGGTAGATGGCAGATACGGAAGAGGCATAATCATTCTGGAACCAGACCCGATAGAGGTAGTCCCAAATGAAGACCACCTGCGCCCAGGAGAGGAGATTGTTGGCGAAGGCGAATTCGTAGCGGGCACCAACTTTCCATTCCAGTTCGACACGCCCTATCGCGAGGAGGTGTAGCATTCACCGCCGAGCTAACCCTCGGCGCGGGCTTTCCCGGAAGGCCTGCGCGGGTGGTTATCAAGAGACGGGAGATAATGACATGAACAAGGCTGATATAGACAGGCTGCGAGAGAAGGCGGATAAGGCAGGCCTTATGTCGGTACTATCGGTAAACACACTCCAGATACAGATACCTGCTGGATGTGAGAAGCGGCGGCATTTGGTGAGTGAGTTGTTGGTAGGGCGTCCGTGTACGGGATTTGATTATGAAGGGGACGGCGCTGTTACGGTCGAGTGGTGGATTCGCGAATGACCCATCCGCACCTGCCCTCAAGCGGGCGCATCAAACGGAAGGGAGGAATCGGAATGACCATAGGTGACTTGAGAGACTTGGCGGACACGTTCTTGGCGAAGGGTAACGACGACATGCAGGTGATGATCGTACTGTGCCAGACTCATTGCAGCCTGGAGTACGAAGTCGGCGAGGTTGGCCTAGACGGGAATGGCAACCTACGACTTGAGACTGGCGACCAAGCTGGCTATGCCAGTGGCGACATCGAAGAGCCGTGGTAGCTATTGCCAATCAGAGGGGCGCGGCAAACGCGCGGGAGGGATGATGATGAGACTCTGGAGCAGCCTTGAGTTTGCAAAGAATAGGGCGAGAAAAGCTGGCCGCAAGGCGGGGCGGAGAGATGCGATACGCCTCCAGCGACACCAGGAAAAGGAGGCGCGAGCGGAACAGATACACAATGCGTGGGTGGAAGGTTGTCGAGAAGGCAGGCTAAACGACGACCAGCCCGAGGGAGGAATAGGATGACCATGCCAGAAATCATTACCAAGCTGAGGGGCTTGCAGGACGAGCTTATCAATGATGCGATAAAGTGTGCCCCGTATAGGTGCGCCGACGAAACCTGGAAGGCTCTCCTGACAGGGAAGACTATGGGATACGTGTTTGCCGCTGACCGCATAGATGATCTGGTATTGGAAATCGAAGAGGAGGCATCATCATGATCTTGACCGAAGCCGCCGACATTCTGTGGCGAACAAACGCGCACCTGATACGATGGGATGACCTGCAAGACGTTGCGTGTTTCTTCGGCGCGTTCACCGCTTGCGCCCGTACCTGCTACGCCTCAGTGGAGAGCAGCACAGTAGCGGAGGCTGCGCTGACCTGGATACAGGCAAGTACCGGCAGCACGTACAAGGAATCGCTTCGACTGTTTGGTGAAATCAACGGGACGAGGAGGCCTCAGAATGACCAACGGTAACGACCCGAACGATGACGCAGGCAACCGCGCGGCTGACTATGCCGCCGACAATGTGGACTCACAGCTAGCAGAGATGGACTTGCAGGAACTGTGCGAGGAGTTTGACATCGGCCTGGCTGATGGGCTGGAGATATTCGACGCGCACAATGGCTGGATGGGCCTCTGGACATTCTGGATGTCAGTTCTCGGAAGCCTCCATTGTGACCGCTACGAATATATTGTCAATGCGGCGGCAGCACTTCAGATGCGCGGCGGGGTTTCGGAGAGATTCGACGCCATGCTCTGCGCCGCCATCCGCCAGCACGAACCGTATCGGCAACAGGTATCGGAGAAGCTCCCGGAGCAACACCGGGCGGGCGAGGTGGGGGACTGGTCGGGGCAGGATGACGCTGAGGAACGGGCGACAATACCAACAGGAAAGGGTGACAATGTTTGACACAACGCAGTTTGCTGAGGGTATCGTGAGGCACTGTATGGTCATGTGGCCTCAGGAGTATGTACTATCGGCCTTTGAAGGAATGGCTGAGGGCGTGACACCGCTTGCTAACGATGGAGCAATAACAGGAGTCCGCCACATGGTTGAAGGCGCGTTGATTGGCGGCGGTGTTGACCTAAGCGCGGAGAAGAGCGATGCAAGGGAAGAGCTCATTGCAGCTTGCCTGGGCGAGACGCGACGCCGCATGATGCCATCAGAGGTACGATTGGTGGAGGGCGGTAGGGGCAACGTGATCAGTCGGCACCCAACGGCATTCGCCGCTCTAATGGCGATAACGGGCCGCAAGGTCAACGAGCTCGAATGGGATGGCGATGACTTGATAGTCTGGATAGCACCACGAGGGTAAGACGGGCAACCATAACGGGCAACGGAGGATTGGAATGAGCAGAGGAGTAGGCAGGCACCACCTAGCAGCAAACAACGATGTAGTCTTTGTCCTGGACAGCGTAACCGGCATACTATCATATGCCCGCGTCGTGAAGAGCCAGTGCGGCAAGTATATGGGCATCGGCGACTGGGGCGAGACACAAGTCGGCGCAAAGACAACCAACGAGGAGGAGCAGGCATGACCGAATACAGTCCGAACGCAACGTGGGTATCAGCGTGGATAAACAGGATGGCCGAAGCACATGGAGGCACGGTGAGCGTACACCCCGACTTTGATGCTTCCGACGTGGTGCGGAGTTTCGGCTATGACTGGGGGCAAGCACTCTGCCGCGAACAGTATGGTGCCGACCCCTCCACGTGGCCTGCTGACCCGACTGATGATGACATAGCACGGGCGCGCAGGTGGGAGAATGGCGACTGGCCGGAATGGGCTATCAGACCAGAGGATGACTGACATGCAGCAGTGCTGGAATCGCAAGTGTCGGTGTCACAATTTCGAGTGGAAAGAGGTAGGCAAGCCGGGCTTCCTGTACTTGCACCGTCTCACCTGTCCTGACTGCCGAACAGTTTGGTGGGATGGGCTGCGGGATGATGATGTACAGGTCCAGAGCGCGGAGGAGCCAGAAGTGAAAACTGAGACTGAGGAGGTGGCGGGATGAGTGAGTTTGAGCAGGCGGCAGAGACACTGCGATTCCAACTCCGGCAGGCGAGAGGTTCCGTTTATGTTCCATCGGAAATGGAGAGACAGGTTGACTTCCTGCGAATGGCGCACGCGGAGGTGGTGGCCGAGCGGGACCGACTGCAATCCCTTATCCAGATGAAGGTGTCAATACGCGACAGGGTTGCACTGGAGAGCTTACGACCAGAAGCAATCAAAGCGTATCTCAGCGCGAGGGGTTGGCGTTGCCACACACCGCTCGGGGGCGTGGCGCATTATTGGTGTCGTGGCAACGGCGATGAAATGCCGTGGATACTCATTCCGCTCGAGTTTGACCCACCACTGGCTGACTATCAAAACCGCATAGACGACATACCCAAACTGCTTGCACAGGTGGAGGGGCGTTCTGAATTGGTGATATACTATGATATACAACAAGCCCTCGTCGCGACTGAGGGTGCCGCCGGGGAAGGAGAATCGGAATGAGTTTGCACATACAGGGGTTCATGTATTGTGGCGACGTAACGGGACTCAGGCTTGAGAAGTTTGAGCACGAGGACGACGGCCATGATGGCGGCAGTCGTAGTGCCGTATTGGTCGTCGAAGCGGCTGGCCATGATCTGGAAATCGGACTGCTCTTTGCGGATGCGGCAAGCTATGAAGCAGTCAAGGCAGTAGCGTTTGATACATGCAATACTGAGCAGGCCGCCGCCGAAGTGGAAGAGGAGAAAGCGAAATGAACTGGCTCAGGAAGCTGCAGCGAAACGTGGGCGCTTGGATTGTGCGTACAGTACGAGTGCCGCATCAACCCTACGAAGGTCCCTGCGTAGGCTCAGTAAACCCGGATATGTACGGGATGACAGTCGAGGCCGAACTGCACGTGATGGCTGGACTGTGGCAGGAAGAAGCTGCGTTCATTGACGGATACATAGCAGCGGCTCACCATATGATGGACTACCTCGGGATAGCGCACGCTCCCGCAGACCCAACGGATATCCGCTGTCCGAGTTGCCGGCATAGCGTATGGCGAGGCGACCGCTATTGCCCAACGTGTGGCGAGCTACTACCGACGGACGAAGAGGTGCCCGAATGACCCTCAGCGAAGCACGCGAAGCATACAGGGTCCGGCTGCTCGACCGCGTAGTCTGGATGGCCGAAGCAGCAAAGCTCCTCGGCGTCTGTCCGGCTACCGTGCGCAGGTACGTTTATCGCGGGACATTGAATTGCTTCAGGAGTCATAGCGACCAGCGTGGGTTCTACATGTCGGAGCTTCGGCGATTTATTGATAAGCGGGAGGAGGTAACGATATGATGTTTCCAGTAACGTTGTCTGGAATAGCCATGCTCGCAGGCGGATACTTGCTGCTGAATGGCGAGACTCCGATGGGCCTCTGGGCTTGCTTCATCAGCATATTGTGTATGCTCGGCGCGATACTTGTGATGATTCGGGAGAGCAGATAACTGAGAATGGGTGCCTGCCAATGCTGGCTGACCGGCCTCAAAAAAACTTCAACTATTTCGCGAATCGGGCTGCCAAACCCTTGACATAGATTATAGACTGGTGTATACTGTAGTCACGATGAACAACACGCAGGAGGCGAGACGGATGACAAGCACAACCAGCAACCAAGTGAGATTTGAGAGCCAGCGCCAAGTGACTGCGGGTAGACACTTTCCTGATTGCTCCGAGTGGAAGGCTTACGCGGGCGAGAATCAAATCGGATTCTATCAGCCGGTGAAGTCCGGAGGGCGTAGGTACGCATTCCACTGGGTAGGGACACACGAAGACATCAGCAGCAAGGCCGAGACACTCAACAACTGGCAGGAGCGTTGCCGAGAACATGCCGCGAAGTCTTGACCGGATCAATCCGGCGCGGGCGTATCACGGACAGGGAGGCAACATCATGGGAGCAGGGAGCACAATCGAAGAGGTCGTAGCACACGGAGGGGAATGGGCGCATGGTGGTGACGTAGATGGTACGGTTGCCGAATGGCTGGACTTGCACTTCACCGCCGAAGAGGTGCAGGAGTGGCTGGACGCAGGCTGTTTTGAACCAGCGGCTGCGGCAGAGTTACGCGCTATCAGCATCACACCCGACCAGGCGGCGCAGGCGACACAGGATGGTGTCGGCGACCATGAGCACACGATTGGCTACCGGGTGAGCAACTGCGATCTGCGGGCAACAGATGCAGTAGCGCTAGTCAACTGAGTAGCCACACAACCCGAGGGGCGCGACTCAACCAACGCGCGGGAGGAATGATGATGGCAACAGACAGCTTTGTAACGATGACAAATCAGGAAAAGGGCGTGTCCTGCTTTGCCGAGGTGCGGCAGATTCTTTCCACACAGAGGCACCACAAAAGAGACTACACCATAGTCCATCTTTCGGGAGGCGTAACGTTCCTCGTCAATGAGATGCCCGACGAGATACTGTTGCGGGTGCAGGATGCGCTATGCTGGCTTGGCGGCGAGGGCAAACTACGCGCTCAACGGCTCAAGCGCACGAATGCGCGGGCGTCACTGGCGACACTTCGCAAGATGGTCGCCGGCCATTCCGATGCGGTGCGGGAGATTGTTGGCAAGAGCGATCACCACTACATGCGGAAGGCCCTCGACGAATTGCAGGAGTTTGCCGACGGTACGCAGACAACCGAAGAGGATGATTCCGCATGACAATGGGAGACCGGATACGCAAACTGAGACTGGCCGCCGGGTGGACGCAGCAGGAGCTTGCCGAACGCGCTGGCCTGAGCTTGACGACAATCAGCAAGCTGGAGCGCAATCACATGGAGCCGTCCCGCGTGTCAACCGTGCAGCGATTGGCAACCGCGCTCGGCTGCTCAGTCCCGCATCTGCTCTACGGGCCGCGCGGGTGGCTTGACAGGCTTCGCGACAGGTGGCCGGTGCTTACGTCACTGCGGCAGCCCTGCACTATCAGCGAGAAGGTTGACGTGCCGATAGAAGAGAGACCGTTCAAGCCCGACCAACAACTTGCAGATGCGCTAGTCGGGCAGCTCGTCAAGGATTACAGCGAAGAGAGAGGTGACGAATAATGGGCTGCAATTACTATTGGATAGGACATCGGTACGATGAGAGTATTCAGTACCACATTGGCAAGCGGTCGGCGGCGGGCCGGTACTGTTGGGATTGCGGGATAACGCTGTGCAAGAATGGCACGCGCGGGGTTCACAACTCGGAGCGGAATGATATGCTCGACGCTTGCCCCATGTGTGGGAAATTGGCAGACGGGTCGGGTGCAATCACAGGCACAAGCGCGGGCGTCGAACTTGGCTTCTCGAAGGCGACAGAGGTGCTGCGAGGAGGCGTTAGCAGTTGTAGCTCGTTCACCTGGACGGCTATGGCACACAAAGAGGACTTGAAGACGTTTGCGGCAGGCGCGAAGCCCGACAGGAAGGTTGTGGTCAACGAATACGGGGATGAGTTCACCGCCGCCGAGTTCCTTGATGGTGAGCTTGCCTGCGTTGCGATAGAGTTTCAAGACGCGAGGGGATTTAGTTGATTGTCAAAACTGAGGAGGCGACGGAAATGACTATGGCAGACACAACTGTACCGGCAGGCGAGTTGACTAAGCCTCAATTCAACCTGTTCGCGGACACACTGATAGAGCAGTCATCCATGCTCAAAGAGGCGCGGGTGATTCGGATGGCTGATGGTGAGGGGGTTGCAGACATAGGCGGCATTGTGCCATCAGCCCAAAAGCACCTCCGCTCCGCCGCCGTCACTACGCCATTCGAGTTGACCTGGGATGGCCTCGACCGCAACACCGACGGTTCGCTGACCGATGACATCATTCGCGCAATGGCAAAGCAGACAGCGGGTGATCTGGAGGATATTGCGATTCAGGGCCATACCGTTTCATCAGACGCATTTTTACGTTCGCTCAATGGGTGGCGCTCACTTGCATCCCTTGACGAAGGGCACAGAACATACTTTGGAGGAGACCCACTAGACCGCCACGCGCTGGGCAAGCTATTCTGCGCCCTGCCCGACGCATACAAACGCAACTACTCAGACCTGCGCTTCTTCTGTGCGACCGGCGCAACGAACATGGAAGTCTACTGCGGCGTACCCATAATCCAGACGCCGCATATTCCGGATAGGAATGGCTACGCCTTCCTGACCCCGCGCGACAACCTTCTCTTTGGCATCCACCACGACGTGCGAATTGAGAAGGAGCACGACATCCTGACCGGCCAGAACGTGTACGCAATCACAGCGCGGATAGCAGTAGACTTCGAGGAAACCGACGCGGTAGTGGTCGGCATCAATATCGGGACTGAGGAGGCTGACTGAGCATGTTCATGCTTACCGAAGCGTATCTGGTTACATGCGACGAATGCGGTACGAGCGAATATACTGCTTGCAGCGGACGCGAACCACTCAATGGCGCGATAGCTATAATGGCGAGCTTGGGCTGGCGGTTTGGTGATGTATGCGAAGACAGTGACATCGTTGCGTGTTGCCCAGCCTGCGTGAAGAAGGAGGAAACAGAATGACCGCCAAAGCTACACCGCTACCAATATCTGATGATATGAAGCGGCACGTAGTCCGGCAGAGGCTATCGAATCCTCTGCACCAAGCTACTACCGTCACGTACTGGATCGGCGAAGAGAATGACCGCTTGCTTGTGACAATCACGCGGCCAGAACATGATCCGCATAACCTTCCCCGCATCACAGTAGAGGACCGCACGGGAGTGATAGCGCAGGCGGGGCCATGCTCAATAGAGAAGCTGCTGGACGAAGCAAGCGCCATACTCGCCGAGCGTATCTGGGGCGACAAGCAGACTGAGGAGGCATCCGATGCGAACCCCGATAGTGACTAGATTTCGCGACGGTGCAGACTGGACCTTGTGGGAATGGTTTGTGGTTTGCATCGCAGGCCCGTGGGCGGATGCGATAGCGAATACTCTGCTATTTCCCACAGGTCGGTTTATCAACATCAGGCTCCGCCTTGCGCAGTGGGCAACGCGACGCGATATGCGGCGGGAGGAGGAACCCTCCGATGGATAGCTGGCAACTCATCGCGCTCCTGCTCTACGTTGCAATCGGCCTGCTTGTCCTGGCAGCCATCGTGTGGATAGCAAGAGCAAGCGATGACCACGCAGAAGAATCGTACAGGCGATACCGAAAAAACACTTGACACTGACCGCAGACTGGTTTATAATGTCACACAGAAAGGAGCAGCAACCATAATGGGAATACCGATGGACTGGAGATACGAGAAGCAGCGCGGCGCACTGGAGCGGTTTAGCCCGTTGCCGCTGAAACAAATCCTGCTGGGCCTGCTGGCAGAGGCGGGTATGCTGAAGGACGTTGCGGAGGAGTTGGACATCAACACCAACACACTCAGCAGGTGGTTCGGCAATGTGGGCTTGCGCGTTGTTGCCGGCGAGGCGGTCGGCGTCCAGACTGGCAAGCCGGAGAATGCTACCGCGAAGGCTCTGCTGGTAGTGCGGGCCGCGCTGGAGGTGGGCGATGGCACAACAGGGCAATAGTAAGCCGCGCTCACGTCAGAATACACATAGCGGGGCATCTGGCGCAGGAAACAATGTTCCGGCTACTGCGATGAAAGCTATCAGACAGCGGTGCGCGAGTTGCCGTATTGGACATGCTGAGAGTTGCCGGATACCTGAGTGCCCGCTGTGGGAGTTCCGGTTTGGCATGAGGCCGTCAACGGCGCAGGCGAGTGGCCTGCTGCCCGCCGACCGAGAGCTTGGAGGCAATAGCCCGTTGAAGGCGATTCGGACGCACTGCAAGGAGTGTATGGGCGGGAATTATGCCGAGGTAACGCGCTGCCCGTCGGCGACTTGCCCATTGTGGGTCTTCCGCTTCGGCATGAATCCCGGACCAGCACGCAAGCGAGGGAAACCTGTTGATATGGAGGCGAATACAGATGGCAACTGAGCAGACAGCGCGACCGCCGGGACAGTGGCGACCGGAGCAAGCATTGCGAATCAGCTATGGCGACATGGACGAGAAGGGTATCCCGCGCAAGGGCGACCATATCCGCATCACCAAGCGCAGGCCGGAAATGGTCACACTCAACAAGCGCAAGCGGATCATCTATGATGTCGTGCCGGAATTGCAGACCGCCCTCGTCGAGTATCTGAATGGGCGTGGTGTAGCGGGTGCAGCAAAGCCTCAGCGGGTTCCCGTGTACCTGATATTCAACAAGCCCGAATCGAACCTGTACGGAGCCTATGCCAAGTTCGGAGCGGGCGGGCGGCGTATCTGTGTATGCGAGGACTGGCAGGAAAAGACGCCGGAGGAATACGCGGCGCAGGGCTTGCCGGACGCCGAGATGGTGCGCGACGAACTAGGCAACCTGCCGAGGCAATACTACGTTGGTCAAGCCACTTGGCAGGAGTATGACCAATCGGGCAAGGCAAGCGCGGAGGCACAAACGGTTCCTTGCGACTACCTGACCTGCCCGTATATCGCAGACCGCACATGCAAGGTGCAGGCGATACTGACTGTCCGGCTTCGCGGGTTCGTGCAGGGCGGCTGTCCTATCGCGGCCTTCCGCACGTCAAGCTTGAAAAGCTGGCAGGAGCTTCATTATTGGATGAACCACTTCCTCCACGAAACCGACGGGACGCTTGCCGGCTTGCCCTTCTGGTTAGTGCGTGGTGAGCGCGGGACTAAGACACCGGATGGGCAGAACGTGTTCGTCCCCTACGCAACACTCGAAGCCGACGGGACTATCGAGCAGATGCTTGACGCGGTTGCGGATGAGAAGCGGCGGCGGCTACTTATCACTGACCAAGTGAAACAGTTGTCGGCGGGCCTGACTGAGCACAGCAAGGAAGCCGAATTCGTTGACGAATTCCACCCCGAAGTTGCAGCGGAGGGCGAGGGCAAGTCCGTCGCGGTATGGGAAATGGAATTGCGAGACGCGGCACAGAAGGCAGGCATATCCGACGCGCAAGCGCAGGCACTCGTCGAAGAGTGTGTGCGGAATGACACATGGGAGGAGGCAATAGAGCGCATCGGTTCCGGCGCGGCAGAGGTAGCAACAGGGGCGGCAGAAGAGACATCAGTTGACGGGGAAAACGCGGATGTCATTGACGCCGAGTTTGAGGATGAAGCAGTGGAGGACGCCGCGCCGGAACCGGACAAGCCACACGACCTACTCCGGCCTGCCGATGAAGTGATGCCGATAGGTTCTGCCATTCACAGCCGCATGAAGCAGCTTGCAAGTGACGCGGAGGATGAATGGGCGAATGACCATATCACGGCGGCGATGAGTGACGAGGGCTTAGAGCTTGTGCCTAACGCCCGTGCGCTCAATGGCGACAAGGACCTTACCTGGCGGGTGCTTCAGGCATTGCATCAGAGGGCGCAGGAGTTCCGGCTGACCGAACCGTTCCCGCAGATATTCGAGGTAGCGGGACAGATGGACTTTGAGGAGGGCAAGTAATATGCACAAGTGTGGGCATTGTGGCGGAGAAGGCATAGTACGGTCAGTTGGCTATGGGGGCGTGATTAGCTCTATCCTCTGCCGTGTTTGCGGCGGTCGCGGGAGGTTCACTGATGATGAGTGGACGAATATGGAGGTCGCGCAAGCTAAAGCCGATGGCGCGAGGCAGGCGCGGATAGACAAAGCATTTACTGATGGCTATAGTGAGGAGTCCTCCGAGTGACGAAGAAGAAGCCGCTCCAGCTTGACCATGTTTCCTACTCCGGCCTGAGTACCTATCGAAGTTGTCCGCACCACTTCTGGTTGCGGTACAGTGGACAGACCGCTATCAATGCCGCCGCCCGTATCTCAAACAACACCGGATCGGCTTGGCATGAATGGCAGGAGAGCTACGCGCAGATATGCCACGACCTCGACGTTCCATCAGCACGCTCCGAAGGGCTTCAACTAGCAAGGACATATGATGACCCTGAGATAGTCAAGCTCGCAGAGAACTTCTGTGAAGCATATCGGTATGAGTGGCAGTACCGTACTACTGCCGCTGAGGTTTCCCTGCGCGTTCCACTACCAGACGGCCTCCCTGATTTCGTTGGCCGGATAGACTGTCTGGAATATGACCCGCACAACGAGCGCTTGGTAGTGACCGACTTCAAGACGCCACGCTTAGGCAGGCAAGCAGACGAGCCTCCGCTACAGTTGCGCTGGTACGCTTGGGCAGTACAGGAGGCGCGGCGAATCGAGACTGGCGAGGTCATGCAGGAAATTGAATTGGTGCTATGGATTGTCCCCAGCGGAGAAGCGCAGACCTGGATGGTGCAGGGAGAACAGGTAGGCGCGAAGGCAGAGATAGTCATGCTGGCAAAGGAAGCACTGTCTGCCAAGAGCTATCCAGCCACCCCATCCGAGAGAGCGTGCGCGTGGTGTCCCTACAAATCCAGTTGCAAGGCAATAGCTAACCTGTCATTCAGTGCGCCCACAAGCCCGCTGGAAGCCGGAGAACTCATGGGTAGAGCGGAAGCCCATCGAGCACACGCAAACGACTTGACCGGCCTTGTGCAGGCATGGGTGAATGAACACGGTGGCTTCGAGCGCGGCGGAAGCTGGCATGACTATCAAGCTCCGGTATGGTATCAGGATGGCAAGCACCGATACAATCCGAAGGACGCTGAGAAACTCTTCGCCGCGCTGGAGCAGGCCGGACTGAAACCGTGGGATTTCCTCGCGTTTGACCAGAAGAAACTCGGTAAGGCGTTTCACGAGATAGC
>Ga0307928_10001703_pt1 | contig 16759 bp, 26 predicted proteins | sample AceLakmetagen232_FD_201815 | JGI IMG/M metagenome (GOLD analysis project Ga0307928, IMG submission 201815) | Saline water microbial communities from Ace Lake, Antarctica - #232 | ecosystem: Environmental > Aquatic > Non-marine Saline and Alkaline > Saline | place: Antarctica: Ace Lake... | reverse complement strand
TATTTAAGTCATCGTGTTTCTCAAGCCAAATCTGGCATTCCGTACTGCAATTCCAGAACATGAATCCCTCTTGTTTTTCCAGTTTCTGCATGATTTCGATATTCTTTTCATGCCAAGCCTGATTTAAATCGAACCAACCTGCACTTCTAAGGCATTCCACGTCATCCATTAATTGAGAGTAATAGAACATCCCCTGTGACTTATCACTTGTCATATAGGCTTTAAAATAGGTTTCTCTGGTAGTCATAATAGCTAGTTACAATCACAAATATAGTAATTATTTCTTACTTATACGAAAACCACGGGGATTTGTTACAGTTAATACGTATATTGTGTGAAGACGTTATAGGGTTTGTCCAATGCCATAAGAGCAATTTCGACTTCTTTAAGACATTCATTGATGCCACCACCACTGAGTAGGAGTCTGCCACTATAGCCACTGAGATAGTCCATGAGTTCCGGTATGTTTATCATATCGTCACTGGTTTCCATAAGGTCTCGGACTTCTTGATAATCAACATCACTACTTAACATAAAGGCATTCCATTTTTCCTCATTCATTTCTCGGCTATCATTAACATCATTTGCAATCATGAATTTCACCAGTGCCACAACATCATCTTCTTCTATACTTGAATCCATACAATATCTGAAGAACGCATAGCCTTTGTCATAAAACTTACACTGAGCAAGGTTTTGTTCTTCGAAACCGTTTTCTATTAACCAGAACTGATAATCATTGAGACTGACCATGCCCAGAGTTTCTTCACCATTAAATAAGAATGTCAGACTATTCATAACATCAATACCAGAATTTAGGACATCGAGATATTCTCTTAAATCAAAATCAAGATAGTTTTCGTATTCTGGTTGTACATCCACGCTTATTAGACTTACGCCTTGTAACATATCAATTCCACTTGTTTCAAGCATTCTATGTCTCTGTGTTTCAGCTAATAATTTTTCTTTTCTCATCGTTATTCTAATTTATTTGAATTATCTGGTGCACTAACGTTTCCGAATACGTATCTACCTTTTCGAATAGCATTAATTTCAACTCCGCTTATTTCACTATACATATCAATTACGGCTTGGTCACCACCACGTTTAAAACCATCGAAAAGCATTTTCTGATAAATTTTTATTGAAGCAGGCTCATGTTTCATAACCCCCATTGTTTGAGCCAGCATTGGAATCGTATATTGTTGAAGTTGTTCTTCATTAAGACCTTGTAATTCTTCTACAATTATTTTATTTATGTTCATAAGTTTTTAATTAAAAATATCTTTATTTCCTGTTAATATGTATAGTTCTTCATTTATTATATCAATAATAATATTAGCTTGATACTTATCACCTATCTTTTCATTTACTTCATTAAGACTTTCTCCGAGGTCTAAGTAATATTCAGTACTGAAATTAAATTGTGGATGCCGTACCTGTAATGCTTCCAAGTATTCTCCGATATCAAAATCAAAGGTATTGAGTTTATGGATTAAGGTATCACTTGCACCAAAATCATTTGTGGTTCCAACTCTATGTAATTCAATATAGTCATCGAGATAACCAATTTTCTTTTCCAATGCCAACTCTATGTGAACATGGATAAAAGCACCATCTTGTTGTGCCACGTATAAATCACCATTTGCTAAACCAATAGCTCGGACTTCGGCATCGAAACCATTTAGGGTTTTGGGGTTCTTATAGATATACCCATATACTGATTTACTACCTTTATAATCACTTCCCCATACCTGACACATTTTCTCTCCCATATTGGCATCAGGAACTCCCATGTCTTGGTATTGCTTATCGGTATCGGGTATACCGAATTGTTTCTCAGCATATTTATCTCCTACGCCTTCTAATAAACTTATAACTTCGTTAAGGATGTTATCATTTCTACGATTCCAAGTACCATCATTATAAACTGATTTGATTTGGTCGGGGTCGAAGACTATGATTTCATCAGGAATACTTGTTTTTCTAGGTTCCGAATTTTTATCCAGTGTATCATGACTGAAGAATATGCCATCATTACCATCTTCTTTAAGCATTGCCACTTGTTCAGGTGTTATCCTTAATGGAAAATCATTATCTATTTTATAATCTCTTATAATATCTTCATAGCGTTCTCTACTATTAATTATTAATGGTTTTTCTACTCTGAGATAAACGGGCATTACGGATGCGCCTTCTGAACCAGATTGACTTTTGTATGCTGGAAGTGCTTTACGATTTTTATCTGTACCGAACCACATAGCGGAACCAGACCAATTCACATCTCCCCCACCTGCTTTAAACGCATTAAAATCACCAGTGGTTTGATGATAACAAATTGCAGGTTGCCCTCTACCATCAAGTACTTTACTGCTACCAAACCAATTTCTAAATTCCTGATTTAGTTCAGGTGTTTTGGCTTTAATATCAAATCCAAATTGTTCGTTAAGGATTTCTTCTCCAATGATTTCATCAACGCTATTGACTTTAATTTGATTAAGAAAGTCAGGGATATTAATGTATGGTTGAACATATGTATTGAAAACATCATCATAGAACTTGATTTCGATTTTACCACTGTTTATTGCTTCAAGTGTCAGGACATCTTCATTAATATATTTGATTGCCTTTATATTGCTTAGTGCGTGGTCATATCCAATAATTCCAACGGGGATTTTAATAATTTCTAAATCCTCGAAAGCTATATTTTCATAAGCATAGGCATTATGACCATCGTACACAATACCATATTTGTTATTAGCTACACCATTAGTAGCGGTATCAAAATTCACTGCCACTACGAATTGACCATTTTCGCCATAGTCTTTGAAATTATTACTAAACCATATCGCACTACCGACTTCACCATTATCACTTGTTATCAAACCATGTTGCTGCACGCTTTTAATTAATTCTGGATAGCTATTAGCGTTTTTCACTCCCACTCTATGATAGAGTTTAATCACACCTTCGTCATCATAATATCCTGCTTCATGAATCTTCTGAATTTCTTCTCCGATGATTTTATTTATAGTCATTAACCGTTCAAAAAAATCTAAGAAAAACTATGTTTCTTACTTTTTTCTTCTTGTCTCAACCAATCGATATTATGATTGTCCTCAAGCGTAAATTCGGTAGAACGGCTACCTATTTTAATTATTTGATCAGAAATTAATATTCTAATTCCTTCTTTTTCAATAAATACTCAATAAATAATCTAAAAACCTTATTTTTTCAATTATTTATTTTCATATGGTTTTAATTATGTTTTCTTAGTTTTACATAGATTTTCTTGAACTGTTGACAACCCCCAATTATTTTAAAAGAACGTCCCACTTTTCGTGGTATAAATTTTCAAATTCACTTCCATCACAAACATTTAATCCCATCACGTTTCCACCTGTCATAACTCCAAGTAATATGTACTTGGGGTCTTTAAAGTCTTTAAATAAGATGGGTTCAAATGCCCGGTCTACAGTTGTGTCTCCCTGTAAACATTTAAGTATAACGTTTCCGTCTTCTCTTTCACCAACATAAATTGCTGGTATAATTACAATTTCCATTACTTTTTCAATCATCGAACACCATTTTACCTGTCTTATTATCAATGTAAACCAAACCGGGAGTACCTTTTTTAAACTTTTCTCTGGTTAGCATCTTTATTCCTTCGCCTCTACCGTTAATCTTAAAAACTCCATAAACATATGGAGAGTTCATCTGCTTTGCGTATCTAATCATTTCTTGTCAAAGTTACACTTTTTTCCGTAATTTCAATACTATAATTACGTTTTTTTATTTCCATTCCTAATTCCCCAACATCCTCATACTCTTCATTAAATATTGCGTCTCTATACATACTTCCCAAAATATCTAATGGAACAGCAGCTAGGTCTTCGATTTCCATTCTAAAATCAGCAATATATAGTTCCGGTTCATTCTCATCACCAGTCATTTCAATGAATTCACGAAGTTTCTCCTGCTCATTTAATGGCAGGTCTTCGAAATTAATTTTTGTAAACTCACCTTCCTGATGAAGTTTTATTGGTTCATCATTGGTTTGACCGCTTATCGAATCCATTTAAAAGGTTTTTGCTTTTAAAATATTACCGCTCAACTCCAAATGGTCTTCTTTGACCAAGTACATCCTTTTTTTCTTAGGGAAGAGTTTCTCAAGTTTCTCAGCCAATTTTAAATTGGTGTAGGTGTTCGCAAATTTATCTTTTCCCAATAAAATCTGAACTGCGTCAGACCTGTGCATTTCATAAAATTGTTTGTCCATTTTGTTGTTATTAAATCAAGTTATTTTTTCTTGGTCGGTTTTCTACGGAAACTCCATTTGTCGTATCCATGTTGTCCTATTTTATATTTATCTTCTACTTCAATCAATTCTTTTTCACCAACACCTAACACACCACTAACAAACATCTGAAGTTCTGTGAAAGCAGTGAATGCATCAACCACTTTGTAAAACTGAAATTCTTTTAGAATCGGGTTTATAATAAATACTTCATCCTTTAACTCACGATCAAAAACGAAAATCGGTGTTTTGTATGTTCTAAATATTTCAATTGGGTCGTAGGTTTCAACGAATTTGATATCATCATTCAAATTATTATTCCAATAATCAGCCTTTAGATATTGTTTTGCGTTCTCGTAACCATAAATAATATCGGTTTTGGTTACTTCTACCATAATTCCCATTAAACCACGTTCCATTACTTTATAATTGAATTTCCAACCCATATAAAGTTTACCACAGAATCCAACAATGAATCCACGAACATCACAATATTTCTTGCTCTTCTTATGGTCAAGTTGGGCATGGCAAACATTTCGGAAGAAATTTTCATCACTCCAATGATATTTCCTATATCTGAATTGCTTGGGCATCTTCTCAGCATCAGTTATAACAACAGGGGAACGCTCATAGACAATAGTTTTGTCCATTCCAACACTTCCTACCACTCCGTCATAATAATCTTTTTTCTTGGTTATAAGATACATCTATTATAAATTAATTTTCGTGATTTATTATAAATACTTTGCTAAACTATGGAATTATACGAAGAAAACCAAGGAATGTTACAAGTTTCTCAGGTATTTATTATTGTTTTTGTGACATTATTTTCTGATTTTCGTATAATCACTAAATAATGAATGAAAAACTAATAGATTTAACATTAAAAACTAATTCATTAACATGAAAATTAAATTGCCATTATATCAATACAAAAAGGAACGTCTTGACTACGTTAAAATTGTCCTAACAGGAAAATTATTAATAAAAATATTTATAGCTCAATTGCTTTTCACAATCATATTAATTGTCGGATTATCAGCGTTTTCCAATACACCAAAAGAAGTGAAATTAATCACAGAAATCAATGAACTAAAACATGAGTTCTATATGATCGATAAGAAAACCAATGACGTACAATATTTATTAAATATTCTTGAACATAAAGATAGTGTTATTTATCAGTCACTATTTTCTGCACCAGATTCCACACAGTCTTTTGAATCTGGTTATCTTTCCGAATATCGAGGTTCCTTTGGTGATACCTTAACATATCTTGGTAATAAACTATCTGATATTGAAATGCGCTTAGAACGTAGTAATTATCATTTCAGGAAATTAATCGTTGAAATCGGTGCTAATAATGAAAGACTGAATCACACGCCAGCAATTCAACCAATTTCAAATACCGACCTTAGTAGAACATCATCTGGTTTTGGAATGAGGATGCATCCCATTTATAGAGTAAGGAAGATGCATTACGGTATGGACTTCGTAGCAAAAACAGGTACACCTATATATGCAACTGCTAACGGTGAAATTAGTGTTGCCTCAAAATCGTTTTATGGTTATGGAAAATACATTAAAATTAACCATAACATAAATTATAATACAGCATACGGACACCTGAATGAAATTAAAGTTAAAAAAGGACAACAGGTAAAACGTGGTGATATTATTGGTACTGTTGGAAGTACTGGATTATCGACTGGTCCACATCTTCATTATGAAGTGATTTTCAAAAACCGACACGTTGACCCAATTAATTATTATTTCCATGACTTAACTGCTAAACAATACGAAGAAATGATTCGTATCAGTAATAGCATTGAAAAAAGTCTGGATTAATTGTACGCCAAGAGGTAGTCGAACCTGTAGGAAACGGCTTTTAAGACCGTTGTGTATGTCAGCGTCCACCATAACGGCAAGATGTTGCCCTTTGGGACAACAATTATTTAAATTTGATAATTGATTTCAGATTTATATTTTTATCTGTTTTTAATACAAGTTCATTCTCACCAGCACTTAGTGCTCTTTGAATTATACTACGTGCTACATTAACCTCACTAATGGGGATATCTGCATGTAAAACATATATATTCTTTTTTGATTGAACATCTAATCCAGATATAAGATAATTATTAGATATTGTTTTGGGGTCCGTAAACCAACTATATCCTAAATTATTTTTATCTAAATCATTAATATCATTTAATCCAACAAATCTAAAAGCAGGAATTAGTGATGGGGTATTTTTAAAACCCTCTGGAAATCTTGAACTTAATATTGCTTTAAAATCACCAACAACTTTTTGAAGATAATCTTCATCATTTAAATCATCGTATAAAAGAAATGCATAACCTTCATTAAATATTGCCCATTTAGCAATATAATAAAGTTGTTTATCAGTAAGATTAAAATCATTATAATAGGTTTCACCTTCATTCATGATTTCCATTATGATTTCATTTATAATGTTTCTTATCATAATAATAAATACTGTGTTTAAAATATTGTACTACCTAATGCAATGCTGATTGCGGTAAAGATTATTAATTCAGTCCACCACATCGCATGTTTTTTATCTAAAAGAATTGAGAGTAGTGCTAATGCAGCAACTGCTGCTGCCATATACCACATATGGAATTGGAATATCATGGCTAAACCACCAAGAATCATTCCACCAATTGCACCAAATAAGTGCCAGAATCTAGTTGGAATTTTGTGCATGGCTGCTGCTGCACCCACTAACACAATACCACCACCAGCAAATAACATCCAAAAACTACTACCAAGAATCATTGCCGGAAATGCAAATAGCCAGCAGAACGCCACAAATAGCCAATTATTTTTTTTAGGTAGAACGTAATAACTTTCAGATATTGATTTTTGAATCCCGAACTTTGCCCAGATATATGCCACATATGCGACAAATACGGTTACCATAAGCGAGAATAAGATTGTTGATAGAATCATAATGTTTTGTTTTAATATAAATAGAGAGACATAGGGGAATCGGACCCCATACACGACCTAAAGTTTTGTGCTTTATGCATATCACACTCAACTTATCAACAATCGTTACCTGAATGCATTATCCTTTTTTATCCGTGAATCGATTCATCGATAAAAATATTAGCACACATCCCACTATTAGTGGAGCATAAGGGATTCGAACCCTTGACCCCCTGCGTGCAAGGCAGGTGCTCTAGCCAACTGAGCTAATGCCCCATGAAATAATCTCTCCGAAAACTAAGGTCAGTATATTTCGTTCGTTCGTCACTACTTGAAACACGGAAAGATTAAAAAGTAATTTGGTCGAACAATCCCTTTTGTACCGAGTCTGCTGCAATAGATTCGCCATTCCCAGTGAGGGTTAGTCCATCTCTAAGGTAAGCCTACGTGCCACGTTAGCACTTACGAGTTTCCATAGGAGTACGTTACCAAATTACTTTAGTGGAGCAGATGGGACTCGAACCCACGGTCTTCTGGTTGCAAACCAGATGCTTTAGCCAAACTAAGCTACTGCCCCATAATTTTGTGTAGGTAGTGGGATTCGAACCCACAACGTTCCAACTGGTTTTACACAGGTGACATACCAATTTTGCCATTACGGAATATACCTACAAGTGAAGTAATCTGGTCGAACAATCTAAACCATCCAAATCTTTCATGATAATAGAATGCCCAGAAACTAATTCCGAACAAACGTATGTGACTTGTTTTCATATCTAAAACGCTTTATATATAAAATCATCAAAATAACATTCAAAGCATACACCAAAAAGATACATTGGTGTAACCCCACTTAAATTAATTCCGATGTCACGATAAATTTTCATTAATTCATATGGTATCATATCTCAATTATTTATATGACAATATACGAAAAAAACTCAATCTTCCAATATCTAAATCAAATTAATTGTCTCCAAGGCGGGATTTGAACCCGCACGTCCTAAGACACCAGATTCTAAGTCTGGCACGTCTACCAATTCCATCACTTGGAGATGGTATTAGGCTATAACCTAATTTCGGTTGTAGAACCGATTAAAGGTGTTTATCAGTAAAATTACCGATATCGGCAAACCATTACCAATTCTACAACTTGTGCTCCCGACAGGATTCGAACCAGTGACATTCTGCATGTAGAACAGACGCTCTAACCAACTGAGCTACAGGAGTATGTTTTAAAGGGCAGTCAGTAGCGAAACATCCTACCCTTTAATGGTCGAAACCATAACGGTCCTAAACCGTATTTTTTGCAATGAATAAAGAATTAAAATTTCTTTCAGTTAATCTCGTGGTGAAAGGATGTTTAATTCCATTTTCATCTAAAATAACTAAATATTTAGTTGCAAAATGAAATGGAGATTTTCTACATATTTCAAATTCCTTTTCCATTATTTTTTTCATGGGAGTAATTTAATATCTTGATTTGGTTGAACGAAATTCCCAAATTCTATCGGCAAGTAAGCATTATCTCGATATGCTTCTCCACCATTTACTGTTTCTTGGGTTTCTGAATAATGATGATCGAAATCAAAAAAATAATTACCATTTTCATCACTAATTTTCCAATACATTACTAGATTATCATGTTCAATTCCCAGAAAACCATAAAATGGGACTTTCATTTCTTTAGCGACTAATCTACATTTTTCTAATTTCTCAAATGTAATTAACCAACTTCCCCAAGTTTCCAATGTATCGAGACTCATTTGACGATTTTTACTTTCAAACAACACGACAATCTTATTATCAATCATCACAACACCATCATACACAATCGCTTTATCTTTCTCTGTTGTTTTGATTTCAACACCCCAACACTCTGAGATGTACTTGAGCATTTTTTCTTCCTGTTTAACAGTTTCTTTTCCTTTTTTAGTATTAACATCCAATCCCATATCATCTATTATTAAATTTTGTTAAATCCATTGAAATTGTTGGGAGCGTATAATTACCGCTTTTTTCAACATCTGGTTTGGTTTGAATAGCTAAACGATAAACTGATTTATATTTAGTTCCGATATTCCAAACACCGTTTTGACTTTCATTTATTAAGTCGATTATCTGACCAGCTATTACATCAACATAATCGAAGTTCCCAAATATATTTTCAAATGCTTTATCATATGGAAATGGTTTTGGTTTAAAACTGCATCTAATTAAGAGATAATCATCTGCTCTTAATTGCACATATGCATCTGAAACCAATTTAGTATATGCGTACCATGTTTCTTGATGAACAGGGACATCCTTTTCACTGATATAAGCCATACTTTTTGCATAAATGTAATCACTTGACACATGGACAAGTTTAATGTTATGACTGTCGCAAAAATCGACAAGATTTGCGACAAACTCATAATTAACTTTCCAATGTGCTTCCCGGTCTTCACCATAAGTATCGGTATTGCCGATACAATTCACTATAACATCTGGTTCAATGTATTCGTTGATATGAATGCACATTTCTTGAAAGTCTTTTGGCTTGGTAATATCAAAACCATCCTTATTCCATGACAAGCATTCCCAATTTGTTTGACCAACAATTTCTGAACCCAGAAGTCCATCACCTAATACCAATACTTTTGGATATTCATTCATAATGTTAAATATTTTCACAAATATAATATAAATATGTGAAAAACCAACAGTATCAAAAAAAACGACCTAGAGTAATGCGTAGTGATTCGAACCCCTGATGCCAGTTAATCCCGACATATCAGGTTGAAAGCCTGACGACATAAACCACTTGTCCAACGCATCATTTTGTCTGGAATCTCCAGACGATTTCATATTAAAATCACACTTTAGTATCACATATATTACTTTTGACCGCTTTAACGATAATTTCGTCTGGTTTATCCAGACATGTACCCATATATGATACTTTTTCCAACATTTCACTATTATAGCTGTATTTTTTAAAGAAATACTCTGTCACTTGTTACGGATGATGGCTTTTTCATGCCACAGTTCCCTGCTTATTTAAGGCAGACGTGCTTATTGCACCAACCCGTTTATCTTCATACGCCATACCCTCTAAGTATGACCCGACAACAGAGCATTATATTTTTCATAAAATTTTATCCATTTTCTTATTGCATTATCACTAACCCCATATTTTCTACCAACAGCACAATAACTAGTATCTTCTATTTCTTTTTTTAATTGTTCATATGGTGGTCGCTTAACATTACGTTGACCAAGATTTGAACAAGTTTTACATAATTTAGCACTTATATCAATGTTTTCCCCACATTTTTTACATTTATTAATTGTTGGTTTTGAGTGGAAAATGAAATTTTTTCTGTTTTTACCACCATGTGTTGGAAGTGTTGCATTACAATTAGGACAAACAATTCTTAGATTCTCAATTCTGTTATCAGTATTGTTACCACTAATGTGGTCAAGAATTAAACTCATATGTTCACCATTCCATATTTCATCTTGTCCACATTTTTCACAAATTGGTTGTTTTAAACCTTCCTTATATAATTTTTGTTTTAATTTAGTTGTGTTAAAAGTTGACCCAGTAACTAAAATTTCATCAATGTCTCTTCCCTTTCTTTTTTCTCTATTTTCATATCTAATTCGAAAATGTGAGGTGTCGAGATTATATAAATTAATGAATTTTTTTATCGTATTTCTATTCCCACAGAAGGGTTTTAAGTCTAAATTTTCAGCAATTTCAGTTAAATTTCGTGAGTTTTTTACAATCTCAGAAAACGATTTTTGTTCGTATCTTTTACTTTTCATAGCAATATTTTAATATAAATACTGTCATGATTTAAAAAAAGCAGTCTGCATGGAATTCGAATCCATCTGTTTTTCTTCCGTGACAGGGAAGTGGGCACACCAAGCACCCCCGCAAACCAAAATTCCAATACGTCAATGAACATGAACATTAAAAATGTTCGGATATTGGTAGTGTCAGTACCAATATTGTAATAAAAATAAAGAACAAAAAAACCCGACTCTTTCGAAGCCGGGTTTCTGTTTTCTATGTCTTTGGTTTTATCTTAAACCAAAGCCTTCGTCTGCAAACCCGACTGAGCATACCTCATCCGCATCATCTTCCCATAATAGGGCAACGAGCATGATTGATAATATGTTTACTTGTGTTTTCATCGTTTTCTAGTTTTTTTAATTGAGTACAAATATAGCACTCTTTTATTTAAATACAAGGATTATACGAAAAAGATTAAGAAATGTTACAATTATTTCTTATTTTTTTTAGTAGCCTTTCTAAATGTTACTACTTTCTTACCGTTAATAGTTGGCATACCGTGTTCGTCTTTTCCTATTGACTTTACTACTGTTGACTTGTTTTTAAATCTGCCCATCATAATAGTGTCACCCACTTCCACATCAATGCTTATATCTTCATTTAGTTTAGATTTATCTCTTGCATCGAGTTTTTGTACAACATCTAAAAGTCTTTTCTGGGTATTATCTTTAAACATGTTTTCAAATTATCTCATTTCATCGGCATTCCTCAATGATTCACTTGGAACAACATAACCAATCGAATTTTTATTATCCCATACTTGAACTGGTTTATGACCTGTTTCAAAAACCAGTACCGATTGTTCTGAATCTGGGTCACTATATTTTCCACCATTTCTTGACCACTCCTGTTTTTCTTCAACACTGTAAAAACAATGTGAATGACTTGCTGAAAAATATTGTTGTTGGTTGGCGAACTCATCGAAAGACTGTTTATCTGTAAACTCAATGGCATTGGAATTCTGAGAAACCACTTGAATAGCATCTGGAATAATAGGTTCACTAATCGTGGTAATGTTATATTTATTACTTTCAATATTTTCTTCATTCATCCCGTTAATACGCATCACCTGATTTAAAGGTATGTTATAACCATTAGGGTCAATTACTGGTTCTGATTCACCATCTTCACTTGGAATATATTCTATTTCTAACCAATCTGATGTTTGGGGATTATCTGAACCGTATGCATCTCTAACCCTTGCAGCATCACCTGCATCATTAAGCATTACTTCATATCCACCTGAATTTGAAACCGTATATGAACCTTGTGGTATAAATTCTTCAACATCTTGCTCAAAGTTATCTTTCAGTGGCATACCACCAACCTTATGCATCATTTCAAACAGCATTTGTTTGCTTGTATCTTTTTTCATAATTCTAATATTTATTATAAATACTAATTTTATTTAATATCTGTTACTCTATTACCGGGATTATTTGGATTTTCGTAATATTTGGGTATTTGATTGCCTAAAATATCTGTTGTTACCGTTCAAAAAAATCTAAGAAAACTATGTTTCTTACTTTTTTCTTCTTGTCTCAACCAATCGATGTTATGATTGTCCTCAAGCGTAAATTCGGCAGAACGGCTACCTATTTTAATTATTTTATCAGAAATTAATATTCTAATTCCTTCTTTTTCAATAAATACTCAAAAAATAATCTAAAAACCTTATTTTTTTCAATTATTTATTTTCATATGGTTTTAATTATGTTTTCTTAGTTTTACATAGATTTTCTTGAACTGTTGACAACCCAATCAATGAGACTAATATCTTCTTTATTTAGATATAATACATTATCTATGATATTTTGTAATTCTCCCAATGCAATATACGCATTATCCACTTTTTTTTGTGCGTTTGCTGTTTTTTGTTCTTCACCTCCAACCACTTCATTAACTGTAGCCACTAGTTCTTCTGCAACAACTGGTCTTTTTCTATCGACTAACAATCTAAATAATGTGTCAAGAACATCATACTGACCCTCATTGAATAACGAATCGATTGTTTGTTTTAATTGTTCTACTTTACTTTGATATTCTTCAGGGTTATCACTACCAATGGTTTCGATAACGTTTTCGTCTTCCTGAATACCTCCTTGACCTAATGCATCTAGTTGTTGGATCAGTTTTCGAACGGCTTGTTCGTTATCAAGATAACCTTCAGCACCTATTAAGAAATAATACCAATTTGATGGCACTAATCCTTGTAATGGTTTTCCATTATATAGTTGAACCATTCTTTGATGTGGTTGGGTTAAATCAAATAATTGTGGCATTAGTTCGGCAAGTGTTGGCATAGATTGATTTGCCATATCGATTCTAACCCTCATTAATTGTTCGTTATCTTGTTGTGAACTATTCCTACCGGGTTGAGCAAAAAGATGTGATGGAGGGTATTTCTGAATTTCTTGTTTAGCTTGTTCAACCTTTTGTTGATTGGCTTTACCTTCTTTTTCATTTCTTGATAAACCGAATACCTCATCAACTTTTTTTTCATTCATTGACATTCCCATCCATTGTGAATTATCAATCTCTGGCTCTGCTTCTGCACCACCATATTTATCAACGAGTTCCTGATACATCATTGTTGCGGTTTCGCTTTCATCGTCTTCAACGCTTTTATGCATTGGTCCGGGTCTGTAGTCTGATGTACTCAATGCAGAATATAAATTACTTGACTGTCCACCATGATAGTCATTTCCAAACCAATAAATTGCTGCTGCAATATCAAAATCCATATTCTCATCACCCATTCCCTGAAATCTATTTTGTAATAATACAACCATTTCTTCTTTGGTGGGGTCACTAGTATTTCCACCATATTCTTCATTTAATCGAGGTTTCAAGGTCTTATCGAGTCTACTCATGACTTCAAGAAGTCTTTTCTTATCGTATTTTTTTTTCATATTATAATTTTTATATCTTTCTTAATGATACACGATTCAATATAGTATATTTATTACCAACAATCCCCATGAATCAAATTTATCATAAATACTTTTCATGTCGATAAAAGTTCTGGCACTATTCTTGCGTTTAATTAAAAAACAAATATAATGAAAAAATTACTTATTACATTAATAATCACAATCTTCTCGTTCTCACTATTTGCACAGGAAAGAGAACTAAGCGATTACGAACTATATCGCATGGAAATGGAGCAAGAACTTTATGAAGTACAGGACACATCAGATGCACCAGACACCGTTTATGTTGTTCTTGAACAAGAAGCTGAACCAGTGGTTAACAATTATTATAATGGCTATAACCACCCAAACTACCGTTTTTTATTGAGTTTTGGCTCATTTTATCGTCCATATCACCAGCCATACAATAGTTATTATGGTTCTTGGTATAATTCATACCAATATAATAGATGGTTTGAATATGAGAGTTATTATGGTTATTATTATGGCTACTATGGTAGCCATTATACCCATAATACCTACTATAATGGCTACCATAGTAGCTATTATTCAAGACCCAACGGAAGACACTATTCTAGTTCTGCTGGACTTGGTTGGAGAAGTGATTATTATAGACCATATAATAAGAGTAATCGTAGTGGGTATGTAAGTACACCAACGACAACTAGAAAGAATACTGCTGTAAGACCAGTAACCACAAGGTCTGCAACACATAAAACAAATTATCGTTCAAATTATAATAAACCAAGTACGACCAGAACAACTATTGCACCTCAAGCACGTACACAGAGAAGTACAACTGTAAGTACAACTAGAAGTTCTTCAACATATAAAAGACCAACTCAACAAAGAAGTTCTTCAACATATAAAAGACCAACTCAACAAAGAAGTTCTTCAACATATAAAAGACCTGCACAAAGTCGTAGTAGAAGCTATAACACACCGTCAAGAGCACCGTCAAAAAGTTATGGTACGCCAAGTAGAAGTTCTTCAAGCTATTCAAGAAGTAATGGTTCTTCGGGAAGAAGTTATAGTAGTGGTGCAAGCCGTAGTGGTGGAAGTAGAAGCAGCAGTAGTAGCAGGAGATAATTATTCGAACATTCGAATCATTCTAATTGGTTCGTAATCGATTTCGTAGACTTTAAAATAGGTATCAAACAATGACTTGATATTACGACTTCCCGCAGGATTCATAGAATGAACAAGAATCTTGACGGGAAGTTCTTTTTTATTGTCCATACAATAATTAATAAGCCACTTAGCGCAATGAAATCCGGTTTTCTCACCATCACCAGTATAATCAATATCTGATTGTTGGTCGTAGTGGGAATCTGCAAGGTCATGGTCGAAGCTAATGATTTTGGGTACTCCAGCATATTGAATATAATCAATGAAGGCTTGATAACTACGTACAATATGCCAATCCACTATATTATATATGGGTAATGGCATGTAATTAAATGTGTCTTCGGGCATCCTGAAGTCATCAAGGAAAAGATTATACTCCATAATTATCATTTTGCACAAAGGTAGAATAATATACGAAGATAATCAAGGATTGTTAGAAATTAAAAACTATTTATAAAAAACTATGTTGATATGAATAAAAAGATATTAATTGCGGAAGATAATGAAACCAATTATCAATTATTATTTGCGCTTCTTAAAAAAGAAGATGTTGAGTTGTTGTGGGCGAAAAATGGAGAAGAAGCCATCGAGTTATTTAATGAGAATTTAGATGTTGATGTTATATTGATGGATATTAATATGCCTATAATGAATGGTGACACAGCAGCAAAAAAAATAAAAGAAATTAATCCTAACATCCCAATCATTGCAGTAAGCGCATTTGATAATATTGGACTTAATAAAGATAATTTCGATAATTATATTGAAAAACCATTTTTAGAGAATAATGTGGTGTTGAAAATGGTTGATTTTCATATTAAGAATTTATATGATGAGATGTCAAAAAATGAAGAGGAAAGGAATAAACTGTGGATGGAAAGTGAGAAAGAAACACTTAAAGTTTTAACCGGAGTTTCGGAAATATTGGAATTGACTGAGCAATCATATGATGAAAACACAAAAGAAATTGTCAATAAATTAAATGAACTTAATGACACAATTAAAGGAAAAACCAATGATAAGTAATTAGTAATGAATGTTCTTAATATAATAAATGAGGTACTTGTAGAAGTGATGTCCGACAATAATATCTGGTATCATGGAAGTGAAGATGCTAGAGGATTAATGCAACATGGCTTCACACAGAGAACCGATACTACCAATTATATCTCAGACCCCAAGAGATGGCGAGAATTGCAGAATGAAATGCAAATTGCGAGAACCACAGGTAAGGAAGACCAATACTTTGAATTACTTGACCAAGCCGGGGCACTGAGAAAACATATGTCATATAAGAAACCAATTTATTTTAGTGATAATCGTGGTGTAGCAAATACCTATTCCAAAGAGAAACGAGCTTTTGATTATCAGAATTCAGAACCAGCATTATTAAGAGCACAAATTAATGATAACGGAAACATACTTAAAGTCAGCGCACAAGGAGAAAGTTTCAGAGGAATCAAAACAGGTATTGTTAGAAATGCCCTAATTAAAGCCGATGTCAGTGAAGATGAGATAGAAAAGTATTTCGATATGTTCCCAACTGATATTAGGAAAGGCAAAATGACAGCAGAAACACTAGGAATAATTGCACAACTTTTA
>Ga0307928_10001700_pt1 | contig 16772 bp, 31 predicted proteins | sample AceLakmetagen232_FD_201815 | JGI IMG/M metagenome (GOLD analysis project Ga0307928, IMG submission 201815) | Saline water microbial communities from Ace Lake, Antarctica - #232 | ecosystem: Environmental > Aquatic > Non-marine Saline and Alkaline > Saline | place: Antarctica: Ace Lake... | reverse complement strand
CGGGGCAAAGATCTATATGTATGATAAAAAGAAATCTAATGCGTATCATCCTGTAACAAATTTTATTAATAAAGAAGTAATGGATATCATAGACGATCAAAACCAATTCTATAAAAGATATTCTAGCAAAGGTAAATATTCAAGAATACTTACATTTACTTTTAGATCTAAATATTGTACTTGTATTCGTGATGAAAATCAAGATTATAAAAATGTTCTTGTTGATGCTCCTGAATATGATGTTTATGAATATCAAGACGAATTCATTTTTAATGTACATGATATTATGTTAGATATAGTGGGTATGTTGAAAGCCTATGAACTACTTCGTCATGTTAGCGTGTATTTAAGACAAGATGATTATGCACATGCATACCACTCAATTTCAATTAGAATCGATGATGATGTTTTTAAATTGTATAATAAAGATCCAGAGAAATTTCATCCTGCGTTGAAGTAATGAAAGATCCCGACCTTTGGATAATAATCAGTATAAGTATTATTATACTGATTATTATGTACTTTGAAATACTTTTAAAATATCAATAATAAGCCGCAAGATCCGGATTAACATCTGGATCTTGTGTATAAGGAAATATTATGTTAAATAATTTAAAAGTAGTAAAGACTAAGATTGAATCAAAAGCGAAACATGATATAACTTTATATATTATTGAAGAATCTATTAAGATCTTTAACGAAAGAAAAATAAAGTACGATAGACGTTATATAAATAAAAACAAACACTCTCAATCAATTAAATTCTCCTTTAGCTATCGTGATTATTATGATTCTTCAAATAGATTTCACTTTTTAACAAGTATACATAGAATGGTTTTGAAAATAATTAAGGTACTACAAAGAGCTAAATTAGCTAATGATGTCACAGTATCTATAACCACATCTATGTTAACAAAAAAAACAGGTATATTGATAAATATACCTAATAGTGTTTATAGAGATCATGACATTAATCAATATAAATTTCCAAATATTCTTTATGCTGCCTATAGGAGAGATGAAAGAGATGGAAGTAATAACACTTAGTAGTACAAGTATAGACAATATATCTGATTCGGAATTCGAAATGATCTGTTATGCTCTTGATTTTCTTCATAAAACCAAAATCGAAGAAGATTCAAAAGAAAATGCTTATATCATAGAACTTGAAGATATGTGTCAAAAATTGGGTATGAAAGGTTATGATTTTTCATAGGGGATGAAAGAAATGGAAGTAAAAACAATTCAAAGTAGAACAATAGAAAACATATCTGATTCAGAATTTAATACTATTTGTGAAGCTCTTGATTTTTTACATTTGAATAAACTTAAAACTGTAAAGAATATAGAAAATAAATTAGTAAAGAAAGAATATAATTTAAATATCATAGAACTTAAAAATATATGTCAAAAACTGGGTGTTGAAGGTTATGAATTTTCATAGGAGAATCTAATGATAGTTAGTAATCCAAGAGAAGGTAAAGGTTTTCAATTTCCGAATCTTAAATGTGATATTTGTCAAAATGTAAGCTCTTATTATATCTTAATTGAACCTTATCATTTCTGTAAAAGTTGTTTAACAAACTTTATTGATGAAATCGATAAAGAGATTATAAAAGATATTCAAATGCCAGTATATTCAAATTAATAATATTAAAGGAGAGTAATATGTTTATTTGTCCTGATCTCCAATGCGAATGTATTCAAGACGACGCTGGTGGAGCATGTGTAGCATTTAAAAGAGGAATAAGTACAATGATTCCTAATATTAAAATTCTTCAAAATTTATGTGATGATGATTTAGATATTGATTTGAATCAAATTGTGTTTCCAATGATATTAGAATTAGATGTAGGAGTCTGTGCTAAATATGATAAAATAATCACCAAATGTAATTTAATGGATGTTCTCCAAAATTATTCGGAGGAATCAAATGGTAGACAAGACGATCAATTGGGACTATCGATATGATTACACATTAAGATTAAATTTTAATTTTGAGATAGATAATCATTCTGAACAAATTGTTAACGATACTATTCTTGAAGTACTTGGTCCAGAGGTTGATATTGATTGGAGAGATTCAAAAGAAATTGAAATACACAATATTGCTAAGAAAGGTTCGGGTCAAGAGAGAGATTTAACAGAATTAATTCTAAGTAGAATCTAGTAAAGGAGCTCATAATGCAAAAAGTATATACAAAAAAAGATATTGATTTTTCTCTTAAGAATTATACATTCAAGTGTCGAAAAGATGGTTTTGGTGATAATTACATTGAAAAATATATTTTCGATATACCTAAACCTATTCATGATATGTTTGCACCATACACAAATAAATTTTATATAGATACTAATTGTCGAAATAGCATGGTTGTTAACTTATCAACAAGAATTGAAAAGAAAACAAATAAGATCATACCTATTATCGAATGTGAGAAAGGAATTAAACTTGATCCCGGTAATTCTATAGTTAATGATATTGATGAGGCGAAAGAAATATTAGACAAAATATACGCATATCTGGAAGAGAAATTTAAAGAAATTAAACAACGAAAACATGAACATGATTGTACTAGTGTAAGAGATATAGTAAGAAGTATGGTCAATGATGAAATTGGAGATACAAGTGTTATTAGTGAACTTAAAGAAAAAGAAACAAAAATCAAAAAACAATTGAAAAGTGTTCAAAATAAAATCGCAAAAGAACACGCCAATGTTATTGATGATAAAACTTTAAAAGTTTGTAATGAAATAAAAGAGAATAAATATGTTATACCAGAAGAAGATGTAGAAAAGTTTCTTTGTGTAACCAAATATTTTGAGAAATCATCTATAATTCAAGTCGTTACTGAGCAAATTCTAAGTATTGAGGAGAAGAGAAAAGATGAAAATACTAGCGACAGTACGTAATATTGTCCCTGGTTATCCTAACGATGATGATATATTGAGTGTGGGCAAATCATGTGTAATTGAAGTTAATCGTACAAATACTCCACCATGTGTTCGAGAATATCTTGAAAAACCTGAGAATAAACAAATTTCATTTACACTTCTGGAGGAAGAATGATTAATTTAATATGCTTGTTTAAGCATGATTATCATAACATTAAAGATTTATCTGGTGGTTTTCAAAAAGTTGGTTGTGCTAGGTGTAAAAAAGAGTGGTTGGTTGGTGCTACAAATAAAATATTTGTACCTTGGAATAATAATATTGAGGAGTTTTCTACAGAAGTAGATCCTATGTTAGTGGGAGTATAGTATGCCTAATGATATTAGAGCTACGTTAACGATTAAAAATAATTTATTATATAAAGCTATAATGAGACAACATAAAAGTGTTGCACGATTTTGTATCGAAAATGATCTTGGTCAAGGAATAGTGGGAAGTTATTTGAATTTCAAAACTAGTCCTCTTACAAAAAAACGTACTACTAATAAATCACACATAGATGGTTGGAATATTAAACAATCTGCTATAAATATTGCAGAAGCTCTTGGAGTAAATTTCTTAGAAATATTCCCACCAGTATCTTATGAAACAAAGCAAAATAAGTTTGTTGCTGAACTAGATAGTCAATCGTTCTTGCCATACGACGATACTAAGTATTTTCCAATATTAGAAGAACCTGCTAAAGATTATGGCAAATTATATGAATTCCTTAATATATTGTCAATAAGAGAAAAAGACATATTGTCTGATAGATTTGGTTTAAATGGTACATCAAAAACATTAAAGTCTTGTGCAATCAAACACGATGTAACACGTGAACGAATTAGACAGATTGAAACTAAAGCATTACAAAAATTGCGACAACACGAACGTGCAGATCACTCATTGAGAAAATCATATAAAGGAGTTAATAATTCAAATGTCTGCTAACTGGTTTTCAAATTTTATACCATATGAAGAACCATGTGAATTTCATGGTCTCAAGTTCAAAACTCCAGAACATTTATATCAAGCACTTAAAACAGATAGTTGGGAAGACACTGTTAAAATTGCTAATTGTGATACACCTGGTCAAGCTAAACGAATGGGAGGGAAAGTTAAACTTCGGGCAAATTTTGAAAGTATCAAGAAAGACCTTATGAGATTTGCTCTTGAACAAAAATTCAATCGTGATACCAAATTTGGTCAACGTTTGATTGAGACAAAAGAACGTTGTATTGAGTGGAATAACTGGCACGATAATTACTGGGGTGATTGTACTTGTAATAAGTGTAAAGATATTCCTGGTCAAAATCATCTCGGAAGTCTTCTCGAAGAGATTCGAGATTACTTGTTAATGTAATGACAAAAACATTTAAAGAAAACTTAAAAGTATTATTTGAAGAAATATTAAATGAACTTCCAGAAAATTTTGAAGAATTGTGTAAAGAAGCGGTAACATTAGATATAGATCTTAATTTGTTATTTGGGGATGATAAAACAGACGATTTGTATGAAGATGTATGGTCTGCAGAATGTATTGGTCCTGATGATACAGGAGAAGCATATATTGAAAGTATGGTTCGTTATAGACAAAAGTGTAAAAAAATTAAAGCAAACACTGGTCTATATGATTTTAGTCAAGTGTTAGATAAACCAAATAAAGCATAGTAAGAGGCGATAATGGAATTAGTAGAGAATAAAGACAACTTGACAGAGATTGATTTAGAAAATGGTTCTTCTGGTTCTTATGATAATTGTATGTATATATATGTTGGTAAAAAATCTTCAAAAATTCATTTTCACGGTCCACAAATATGTGATAAAATACCGATTGGTTGCCACATAAGAATCAGATATCTACATGAAAACAATTTATTTCTGACATCTGGTGATGTTGATAATGGAAATAAAGTTTCTAATGCTACAAAAAAAGATAGTGACGAGCTTTATCATAATTGTGTTCATATACAACATGTGGTGAATAAATTAAATATGACACCTTTGCCACCAAAAAAGGTTAATAAGATAACTCGTGGAGTTCGAAGAGGAGCTGAACCATATATGTTTAAAGGTGAAATAGGATATATATTAGATATTGAGGAATTTAAACCACAAATATGATCTACCTACTAGGCACATTAGTGATAGCATTAAACATCGTTGACATCTTACAAACTCGAAAGTTATTTATAACTTATGGTGCCGAGGGTGAAGTAAACTTCCTGCTCAAGAATATCTACCGAAAATGGGAGTTTACTGGATTCATCGTGTTTAAACTATCACTGATTACGTTTGCGATCTTTATGGCACTATTTGCAAAAAGTATATTTGTTATGAGTATATTACTCTGTATGTACATATTTGCAGTACTCTATAATTGGGACGTGATTCGAAAAGACGACAATATAAAATAATTTTAAGATTATCCATTCACTTCGGTGGATGGATAATTTATATTTTCTCTGTTTTTATATAGAAATAATATTGATAATATTAATCTTTTTATAAAATACAAAATAATCAAATCATATGAGGAGGCACAATGATCGATCAAAGCACTGCTTGGATAAAAAAATATCAGCCGCTAACAATTGATGGTTATGTTTTTAATAACGAACAACACGAGTTACTTGTAAAAAAATGGCTTGAGCAAGGTCGTATTGACGGGAATTTATTACTTTATGGAGCACCAGGTCTTGGGAAGACAACTCTGATAGAGATCCTTATTCGTGCAATCATTAAAACACAATCGGATTTATTTCGTATGAAATCTCGTTCAGTAAAAGAAATTGATGAATTAAAAAGCTGGGTTGGTAAAGCCCCCAATCGTAGCACTCAAAATTTTGTATACATCGAAGAAATAGATAAACTCAGTAAAGCTGCACAGGTTACGTTGAAAGATTCTCTAATGGAGAAACATGTAAATACTTGTGTGTTTCTTGCAGCAACGAACCATCATAAAAAGTTGGATAGCGCATTATATGACCGTTTCACTTATAAATTTTCGTTGGATGCATTTGACAAAAGTGGTCTGTTCGATCAAATCGATCGTATCTTAACTGAAGAAGAAGCAGAGTTTGATAAAGAACAATTGAAGGAATATGTAGAGAATAACTATCAAAAAGGTTTAAGAAGTATTTTAAATCAACTACAAATAAGTTTCATCACAAATAATAGAAAAATTTCGTTTAAAGACTTAGCTGAAAATACAGAGATTGAAGACAACATCATTAGTTTATTCTTAGTTATTATTAAAAGTATCCTTAAATTGAATAATGGTCGATTGAAGAAACAATGTATGTTCTTCCCTACAAACAGTGTTATTGCACAAGACTACACCAACTTTGTCACCCTATTAAACAATAACTGGGACGTTGACTTTGACGTTATCTTTGAAGAACTCATTGATAGTATTGATCTATTACCCGCTAAAACTATTGTAATTAGATACTTTGAAACCATTGAGAATAAGAAGTTCCCTTACTTACATTTAATTAGTTGTTTGTATGATGTCATGGAAAGTTGTTGTAAGGCACAGTTATAATATTGACTAAAACGTCGCGCAAGATCTAGTAAAGGAGTCTAATAATGGCATCAGGAAAAACATGTGGAAGATGTCAATACTTTTTAAAAGTAAAAGGTTGGGGTAATACTCGAAATGGATTATGTGAAAAATATGATTATAATGTAAATTCAGATGGTACTTATGCTCAAAAATGTGATGGATATAAAAGTATAAAATATAAACGTCGCGCAAAGATCTAGTAAAGGAGTCTATTATGGAAGATTATTTTGAAGAAGCCTGTGATACACTTGATGCTGCAATATACACCGGTGACGCCCTTTCTGATGTGGAAACTAGAAGAAGATTTAAAGGTTACTTACGACGATGGAGTATAGCACTAAAAGGGTTTGAAGATACTACACAAAAATCTAGTAAAGGAGAATAAAATGGGAACAAGAATATCTGATCCGGTAAAGTTTAGAGATACTGTAAAAAAAGCAATCGAACTAGGTGGTGAATCTAAAGAATCATTTTTTGACTGTCTCAAACGGTTAAACAAATTACGTAAGAATAATAACTACAATTTACAGATGATTCCTGATTTTGTTAAGTATAGTTGGAGTTTTGCTTTTCATACTAATGAGAATAGAATGGCACTCAATGGTGGAATGATATTGCATGGTTTTGAGAATACTTTTTCAGTAGAGATAAATGGTTCCGCACATCCTCATTGGTCAATTCATACTTAAAAAGGAGTCAAATTGACAGATATTAATAATTTAGGAGTTCTCTATAGATATGATTATATAGTTAGCCATACTCATAATGTACTTCTCGATTTACATACTGTAGATATGTATCTCCATACTTATAATGTCATAAAACTAACACCAAAAGGTAGATGGATAGATTATCCTAATAAAAGAGGTCGTAGGTTTGTTTTAAATAATACCAGAAAGGCATTTGCTCGTAAAACAAAAGAAGAAGCATTACATTCATTCATAGCAAGAAAAGAAAAACAAATTATGATTATGACTATGCAATTAACTGATATTAAAAATGCTCTTAATAAAGCTATGAAAATGGTTCCTAATGAAGAAGTACATGCTGTTGGAATGATTTCTGATACCGATAATATTATCAAAATTGATGGAAAAGATGTTAAAGCTGATAGAATTATAAATGATTATCATGGAGATGGTGAAATTATTGCGACAGTTTTTGGATCAAAAAATGAGGTAAAGAAAGATTTGAAAGAATATGAGGGTAGAGGGTATGAATTTATTTATTTCATTAATGATAAAGTTCATACTGTTCGCATTATTAAAACTATTTTTTAGTAAACCATAAAAGAAATCATGGAGACATATAGCTAATGCTTTTATACTTTATGTGTGTAGCTTTATTTATATTAGTTCTTATAATTATTAATAGCTTTAATGAATTAACTATTAGAGAAGGATTTAAAAATCCTAAAGAAGAGTATACAAATCAGATTGCATGGATTGATAATACTATAACTAAAATAAATATGGGGATTTAAAAATGTGCTATGGAAGTAATTGCCCAAGTGAGTACCCGTCAGGTAAATGTGGTCACAATAAAAGCAAAGGACCATATCCTTGTGATTTTGATACTGTGGAAGAAGCCGAACAAGCTAGGAAAGATTTTGAAGATGAAAGAGATATGGCAATGGATCATAAATATGAAGAATGGAAAGATAGGCAAATGGGGATATGAAAACTGTTGAGATATTTTTTGATGATCTAACGGATGAAGCTCAAATAAAACTATTAGTTGAGTTTGAAACTACTGTCGCTTGTGAAAATTGGGACAGAATTCCTGTGGCAACTATCGAAAGAGAAGATGAAGAAGATGAAGCTGCTATGATGAGATTAATCGAACAACACGACGAAATTAAAAGAGAGTAAAGTGAACATTCATCTAAACGAGATGATCCGGCAATACAGCCGGATTACTCAATTTCCATACGAATATAAAGACATATTTAAAATAGATAAACCTATGAGATGGTTATTAGCAGATCAAAACGATCAGTTCATAAGTTTTTATAAAAAGAATCCTGAGCAACTATTATTAGATATGGATATAACTGGATGCTTCCCGACTATTTGTAGATTCTTGTTTCATGATATTAATCCAGACTTTGTAGACAAAATAGATAAGCTCGACGATAAATTAAAGAAAAATATATTCATATCAAACACGTTGAAAGGTTCGGAATATCTAAAGGTTTTAAATATAATCAGTAAGATGGTTATTATAGGTTTTATATTCGATCGGCAAGACTCACAAGAAACTTCACTCTTAGAATTTGAGAAAGATGGATGCCTGATCGTTACCACGGACAGAAACCTGGAAAATTGTGAGGTATCAACACCGTTTCAGGAGTTCGTCATTAAAGCTGGGTTTAAATTCCATGTCACTCACTATGATTATTACATTCGTTGTAATAATACTAGTTGGTTTTGGAAAGATCAAGATCAGTCACTAAAATTAAAAGGTATCTATAAGTATGTACCACCTAAAATCAAGGAATTTTATGAGAATCTTTTCTCTGGAAAATCCGCAGATATAGATTATCTTCGTAAAATATATAATGATATATCACTTCAATTTATTCGTAAGAATAACCTAAGCGATCTCTTTAAAGATTACTTTTTTTGTGATGATGAAAGAATTATGAATTCGACAGGTAAATATGAGAAGTATCAGTGGAATGCTAGCCAGATTAACCCAAAACTTTACCTTTATAATTTTATTTTCCCAATCTGGACATTCTACCAACGAAACCTAAACAATATTCAGTAACCATCTAATAAAAAGTTAAAAGAGTTCCAACCATTTTTTTGTATTCTCGATTTTAATATAGAAATAATACTTATAATTGGTTATACAAAAAACCAATTTCTTAATTCACTATTTTTCTTCTTAGAAAAAATAGGGGTAAAAATGTCAAAAAAACAAAGTGACTATGTTGCTCTGGATAGCATTACTGCGGTTCGAACGAACCCAGGAATGTTTATTGGTGATACAGAAACTCCAGATCATCTAGCTATCGAAGTTATCGATAATATGTTAGATGAGATTGTCAACAAATACGGATCAATTGGTGAAGTATTTGCTGATGAAGAAAATGGATTCTGGATAACTGATAACGGACGTGGTCTCAAAATGGGAACCACTGAAGATCCAGACACACACGAAATGAAAGATAGTATAGAATTACTTTGTACTAAACTATTCTCTGGATCTAAATTTCGTCAGAAAGATGACGTTGATTATAAGATTCAAATTGGAATGCATGGTGTAGGATTAGTAGTAGTTAATGCATTCTCAGAATGGTTAATTGTTCGAGTAAAGAAGGAAAACCAAATACACGAATATGTATTTGTAGATGCTAAGTTAAACTCTCATAATATTTTTGATGCTACAAATGAAACATTTTCAACTCAGATCGGTTTTAAACCTGATCCTAAGAATTTTGACTCTGTTTCTTTTAACATTAAAGATATTGTGAATCGATTACTATTATCTCAATCAGTACATGATCATGCTCAATTTTATTTCAATGAACAAGAGATACCGAAAATTACATTATATGATTATGTTAAGACTGCACTATCTATTGATAAAGATACTCAAATGTATCTTATTGAGCGTCAATTCGGAGATGAAAAGTTAAGAATATATCTTCAATACATTAACGCTAAAGATAGTGTTGTTATTGGTGATGTTAATCTACGTACATGTGATGGTACATATATATCCAATCTAAGTACCATGATTAAAGATATTATAGGTAGCAATATTGATCGCAGATTTAGAGGTCTTGATAATAAAGAGTTTCTAACAGGTTTAAGATGTTATATTAATCTTACTCTTGAAAAACCGAAATTCGACGCTCAAGTTAAATCTCGAATGAAAACTAGTATTAGACCGTATCTTCAGGCAATTGAAAAGAGATTAGTAAAAGTATTAACAACTGAAGATATTATGGATACATTGACTACCTTATTAGAATATAAGATTACTAAAAAGTTAGTCAAGCGTGGGAGTGGAAAACGTATTTCAAATAAGAATAAGTTAAGAGATTGCAGCAAAACACCTGGTGATGTATTGTACATTGTTGAGGGAGATTCTGCTGACGGTACTCTGAAGGTTATTCGAAATAAGAATACGGAGGCATCATTCCCGCTTCGTGGAAAGATGATGAACGTCAATAAAGCAAATGCCTTAAAGATCGAACAGAATGCAGAGATTAAGCAATTGATCGAAGCTTTGGGCCCTGAAGGGAGGAGAAGATATCACAAAGTAAAGTTGCTCAGCGACGCTGATAGTGATGGCCTTCATATTAATTTACTAGCTACACTCTTTATGAGTAAGTTCGCTAGTGATATGATTAAGGAAGGTCGAGTTAGTATTATCCTACCGCCACTATATGGTGCGGTTAAAGGAAAAACTTTTGTACCATTATATACAGTAGAAGAAACGGTTAAGTACCGCTCCCAGAATTATCAAATTAAGCGCTTCAAAGGATTGGGTGAAATGAATCCTGATCAACTTGAAGTAGTTATTAAACACGGAAACGAATATTTAATAGAATACCCACAGGATATGACAACAGTTGATCTTGTGGTGAGTAACACAGAAATAAGAAAGCAACTAATGAAAACGAGTTTAAATTTAAAAAATCTAATTAATTAGGAGATTATTATCATGGGAAAACCTTCATTTATGCCTAACCTGAAAAAAACCGAAGCAGCCGCCGCACCCGTAGTTGAAGCAGCACCAGTTGCAGCAGCTCCTGTTGTTGAAGCAGCACCCGTAGTTGAAGCAGCCGCAGCTCCCGTTGCAGCCGCTGCACCAGTTGCTGTTGATGCAAAACCGAGAAAGAAACCCAATAAACCGATGACACCCGAAGATACTCAGTTTATTGTTGCTAATATTAAGGGTATGAGTTATACTGAGATCGCTGAAGCTCGCGGTATTACCAAACATCAGGTGAATCGAGTTCTCATGCAGGTGAAGAAACAGCTGAAAGAAGCTGCAGGTGACAATCCTGAAGCATTAGCGGCTGTAGAATTGCACATCAAGAATGAACTGTCTCGTCCCGAAGATACCCTGCCTGGTGGTGGTGGTGGACGTGCGGCCGTTGTCAAGAATAGTATTGATGACATAGTTGGGAACATCATTAATTCTATCGGATAAAAGTAGATCCCAAATTGTTAATTGGGTGGTCAATTTCGGCCACCCAATTAATATTCTTCTAGTTCTAAACTGAGTGGGGGATCTAACTAGTATGGGCAAACTAAACGTAAACAAAGTTATCATTGTTGGTACATTAGAAAGAGATCCAAATATTGGATTGACCAAGAATGATAAGAAAGTAGCTAATCTTTTAGTAGTCACTGATGAAAGTTATACTAATAATGAGAAAGTAACAATCGAGAAGTATGAGAAGCATAAAATAGTCGCTTGGGGTCGACAAGCTGAGAATTGTGAGACCTTCAAAAAAGGTGACAAAGTATACATTGAGGGTAAAAATCAAACTAGAAGAACAGAATCTTCGGTTATTACCGAAGTCGTGGCTACTCTAGTTCAAAAATAATTTTAAATTAGCGGTTCTGAAAGGAGCCGCTAATTATTTTTAAGAAGGAGAGTTTCAATGGGAAAAGTCACGATCTTTCAATGTGATTACTGTGGGGAAGCATATAAGATAGCATCCCAAGTTAAAATAATGGATGGTTCTATACTTGACGGTGATGGAAATGTTGTCTTTGAAGGTGATGGTGAAAATCTAATAATATGCAATCATTGTCTTGTCAAGAAATTTGAGAAAATCACTGAAGAAGTAAAAGAAGAAATAGTAGAAGAGATTGAAGAAGATGTGTCTAAAAAGAAGTTATTAAAGAAAATAAAAAATATGAAAGATGAAGATGAGTTCATCAAAAATATTGGATATGTCGGTAGAGATAACTTTACTAAAGTATATAAAGAAAGTTTAGTAGATCATTACTATCCGATTGATGCTGCTGAAGATGATAAAGAATTAGATATTATGTCTTTTAATAGTCCTAGAACAGCTAGTGTAATATACACAGTGTTTGCTAGTGTACCACAAGTGAAGAGAATGAAAATATTCGTAAATGAAAAAGATAATGACTTCGCATTTGCTAATGAAGATCTTTTTGAAGAGTAATTATGGCTAAAAGAAAAGCTCAAAACATTAAGAAAAAGAAAATTGATTTTCTCCAATCAATTAAATCTATGACAAAGTGGATAACTAATCCACAACGAACAGAAGAGCAATTGGTTGAGTTAATTGATAAATATAAAATAAAGAACTATGTGGTTAAGAGAATATTAAGTTATAACTATGGGTTTCCTCATATAATCAAATATTTTAATACTTACATGAATAACCTTTATGAGTTTGACAGCTACGATACTAGATTATTGGTTAAGTCATTAGTGTATGTAATGGATATAAATAATAGAAGTAATAGTAAGAACTTTATGTTCCTTAAATCTAGTGAGTTAAGAGATGAAATCAAAAAGACCATCAAAGACTTAATTAAGGATTATTTATCTACTGTCCATAAAATTGAATGTAATCGACGTGATCTGGATATTTATTACAAACTGTTTAAGACAGGTGTCATTAAGGATGAAGATTTACTTGAAATAGATAGGTTAATGAATGGTGATAAACCTTTAATTAAATCACTTAGTTTTATTAATTACAGTGAAGCTATTCAGGTGCAAGATCCGGATGAAAATTCAGAAGAAATTCTCAATATTGGTGAAAAGAAACTTGATCTAAAAGTAGTGCAATTTATTAATGAAATTAAAGATTTAAAAGATTCTACAGAAACTTGTAAGACTTGTAAGTTGTTCAAGAAACAAATGGTTGTTTTAGATACGAATAAAAAAGATCTAGGCGATACAGATATTATTTTTGTTGGTTTAAATCCTGGATCAAGTGATGTCGAAAGTGAATTACCTTTTACAGATGTTGGTGGTATTCAAATACGTCAAATAGTTAATCAGCTACCCAGAGAAACTACATGGACTCTCTTTAACGCAATTTTATGTGCAACTCAAAATAAGAAAGAAATCACTGCTCTTAGTAGTGTCGATGATATTATTAGAAACTGTTTGCCTATTACTGGAAAGATCTTTGAGAATTTTTCATCGAAGTTGTATATACCAATTGGTAATGAAGCGAAAATGATCTTTGGTATTACAGATAAGATTACTGCTGCATCTGGTAAAGTTTACGCTTTAAAAAATGATGTTAATGTGATACCACTAATGAGTCCAAACTCAATTACACATAATGCTAAAAACAAAAGTATTTATGAAAAGAGTGTAAAGAATATCATCGAATTTATTACACCAACTGCTAGTAAGGGTAAGCCAAATCTTAAGACGAAACCAACAGAAATCACACACAGAAATCTAGTTGAGGATGAAAAAGGATTACTGTTATTAGATGTTAAACGCCTTGAAAAGAATCAACTTTTGATGATTTATACAGATCATGCCGGTGAAAAGAAATACATTATTAAAAATTATTCTTTTCCAATATTAATTAGAAATAAAGAGTGGAGTGAATGTGATATGATTACAGATAAAATACACGAATCATGCCAAGTATCTGATTATGAGAAATCGATGATTTCTAAGAAATGTCATCAGATGCTTAATCAAATGGTTAAAATATAAACATGTGGACATATATTAAGAAAGATGACTTTGACCATTATATAAACGAACATCCAAGTCTCGAAGAATTTATTCAAGATTTTGTACTATTAGAAGCTAATGACGCATTCTTTGTACCCAGGTTATTCGCTAAAAATTATCCTAGTAAATATCTTAATGTATTAACTGGTGTACAAGAAAAATTTGAACCTGATGTTATTGATGATATTGAGTTTACAGGTGAGTTACGAAAAGAACAAGAAGCAATACTTACAGATCTTGCAAACATATATAAGAAAAACGGCTATCTTAACGGAATAGTCAAAGCAAGACCTGGTCTGGGTTACTGGTTGGCTCAGGATAAACTCCTCTAATTCGGTGGATCTCCTTGAAATAGGACAATGCCGAGCGAAGCTTTCAAAAGCTGCTAACTTTTGATTGAACGTGTAACGACTATCCCGAAAGGGAGTACATCACAAGCTATTGGTGGTGGAAACGGGGAGCACTCTAGAATTTTGAAAGGTTAATTTGGTTATGATAAAAGGATATAATTTATTAAATCTTCCACAAAATGTTTTAAATAATTTTTGGAGACATGTAGATGTTCCTGATGATTGGGAAGAAAATTCAAAAGATTGTTGGTTATGGACCGGTGCAAAAGGTGGTAATAAAGAAGTTTATGGGACATTCTCATATCGACGTATTAATTTAAAAAAGAAAACTTGTAGAACGCATAGATTCATATATGAATTTTATAACGGTGAAATACCTAATAATAAAATAATTTTACATAGTTGTGATAATCCACCTTGTGTGAATCCATATCATTTGATTTTAGGAACAAATATGGATAATACACATGATATGATAAAGAAGAATAGACAATCATATGTAAAAGGATCAGATGTTGGTACATCAGTATTATCTGAGGAAGATGTTGATGAAATTCTTCTAGGAATTATAAATAAAAAATACTATAGAGTTTCTCAAATTTATGAAATTTATGGTGTTGATTCTAATACTATTCATAGAATCTTAAGAGGGGAAAGATGGAATCACCATGTTTCACAAAAATATAATGAATCTCAATTAGCAAGTATAAGAAAAATGATAAGAATTAATACAAGGCCTAAATTAGATGAATTAAAAGTGGCAGAGATTAAACAATTAAGCAGACAAAATATTCCTATAAAGATTATTGCTAAAAAATTTGACGTAAGTACTACAATGATATATGATATTCGTAAAGGCAAATACTGGTCTCATATAAATTAAATTCTAGAGTGAAGATATAGTCTAATCTCATAGGCAACTATGAGTAGAGGTTTATCCTCTAGATATTAGTGTAGCGACTAATATCAAATATAAATGAAAACTGTACTATCTGTTTACATAGCAGCACAACTAAAGATTAAGACACTGGTTATAGTTGATAATCAAAATCTTATGAAACAATGGATACAATCGTTTCTAGACTTTACTAATTTAAAAGTTGAAGATATTGGTATCATTAGACAAAGTGCTTTTGGTGTTGATAAACCTATCATATTAGGAATGGCACAAACATTATTAAGAAAAGTTAAAACCAATATTCAACAAAATTTTAAAGCACTTGATAAAGCTGGTATAGGATTAGTTATCTATGATGAAGTACACGCAACCAGTAGCGCGCCTATATTCTCAAAAGTATCATTATTGTTTAGAACCCGGAATATATTAGGATTATCTGCCACACCATTTCAAACAGGTGTTGCTGAAGTTCTTATGAAAAACACTGTCGGAGAAATCATATCAGATTCTAAGAATTATGATATGAAACCTGAGTATCGTCTTTTGAGCTATCAAAGCAAATTAGATAGAAAGAAGTTATATGTATTAGGTAAATTCTCAGAATACATTCAACGAAAATCATTTTATAATAAGATAATTATCGAAAGTGTAATATATAAAAAATTGATTCTTGATCAAACTAGAGAAATGGTAGAGCTTGGTCATAGAGTTATTATAATATGTTTCACCAAAAAACAAGTAACAACACTATCAGAGATGCTTACTGATAATGGTTTAGAAAATAAAATGTTTTATGGTGAAGATCGAGAGATTACGTATAATGAAAAAATACTTGTTGCTACTTATTCTTTTGCTGGCAAAGGCTTCGATTATAAAGAACTTAGTTGTCTAATATTAGCATGTCCATTAGCAGGTAAAAAATCTCTAATTCAAGTAATTGGAAGAATACTAAGAGCAGACGAAAATAAATTAGCTCCAGTAGTAATTGATCTAGCGGATTTGAGTGTACCAGCATTTACTATTCCGGAAATGAGAATGAAGAAAAAAGTGATCACCAATGAATTCGAATGTAGAATAATTGAAAAAGATCTTTGTGGTGTTTATTGATAAGTTAGGAAATATTAAGTATAATAAAAGAATATCATTATCGCAATCTATATATAGAAATTATATTAGTAGTATTAACTGTCTAGTACTGAATTTTATTTCATAAATCTAGTATAAAAGGAGAAACATAATGATTAAATTTTATTTATGGTTGTTCAAAAAGATTTTAAATAGACTCTCAAAAAAACCTATTTATCCAGAGAC
>Ga0307928_10001699_pt1 | contig 16773 bp, 18 predicted proteins | sample AceLakmetagen232_FD_201815 | JGI IMG/M metagenome (GOLD analysis project Ga0307928, IMG submission 201815) | Saline water microbial communities from Ace Lake, Antarctica - #232 | ecosystem: Environmental > Aquatic > Non-marine Saline and Alkaline > Saline | place: Antarctica: Ace Lake... | reverse complement strand
TCGTCCTCGTCCTCGTCCTCGTCCTCATCCTCGTCCTCGTCCTCGTCCTCGTCCTCATCCTCGTCCTCGTCCTCGTCCTCGTCCTCATCCTCGTCCTCGTCCTCGTCCGGCTCCTCGTCCTCATCCTCGTCCGGCTCCTCGTCCTCGTCCGGCTTGTCCTGGGTGTTGTCATCCTCCTCGAGTTCGAGGAACTTTGCTGCGATGGCATCGTAAGGCAAGACATTGAATATCTTGTCCAGGCACACTACACGGCCGAGAATATCCTCCTCGTCCATTGCCTCGCGCGGACGGAAGTCGATCCTTGTGGCTTCCAGGTATGCGCGGCCTTTGTAGGCAGCCTTGCTAAAGCGAACCTTGAGCGTCCGGCCGTCGCTGGTGACATCATAGAACGCCAGGTTGTCCTCGTCGCCTTCGTCGAGTTCCTTCTCGAGCGGGGCTGCAAACTTCCCCTTGGACATGATGAAAACGGCAATGCCATCCTCATCCTCGGGGTCGATGATATTGTAGGCAACGAAACGCTGGGGCGTGAGTGCTTTGACTTGCTCCTCGTTCTCGTCCCAGTTCTTCGCCAGTCTTGTCCGCTCCTTGCAGATCGGACATGCGGTGGATCCTGATACGGAGGCCGGGCATACGAGGCTTACCTGTGTCGCGCCGACCGAATGGTGGACAGCAAAAGGATACTTATACCAGAGCACCCCAGCCTCCACTTCGTCGGGATGCTGTTTTGTGCCGACCTCGTAAGGTAGCACGTCAAGCAGGACGGAGCCGGACTTCTCCGGCGCCCATTCACGCACGCCCTTCGGCAAGTTCAGCCACAGGGATCCTCCCGCGCCGCGGTGTGCGTTTGCCCGCACCGTGTCGCGACTTGCTCGCTTACGGCTGCTCTTCTTCGTCCTTCGTTTCGCCATGTCCTCTTTCCTTCCACTGTTCAATAGATCGTAAAACTGCGAATGTCAGAAACCGTACCATTACGTAGAGTCCGAGCAGACCTGCCAGCCCAACTATTCCCCAGCTTAGGGCCAGCAGGACAATTCGCATTACCCGCCTCCTTTCCGTTTTGCTTGACGTGTTCGCTTCTTCTGCTCAACCCCCACTCGATTCTCCCGTGTCATCTGCTGTTCCTTCCACGCCTCCGCAAGGTTACGCGGGACGCTCGGCCCCGCAAAGTATTGCTGGCCGTGAAGCACGACAAGCTCCTGGAGCATCGACTTCTTCTGTTCCATTGCCCGGACGGCTTGCTTGAGCAGCTCTGCCATCCCCTTTGCCCGAAGCCACCCTACGTAGGCCTTCTGGTATCGGGCATCGACAACTACAGCTGCCGAGATGGCAGCCTCCGTTGTTTTCGTAAGCCCAAACTCCTCGGGCTTCTCGCGGCACGCAATGTTCATGCGTGCCTCAACCGTGTCTAGCTTGAGCTTGAGGCGTTCAGCCTTGCCCTGTGCTGCAATGTATTCTTCCGACCATCGAAAGAACACCTCGGCCTGGCGTGCGCATTCCACGTCCAGGGCTTCGGGGTCTATGCGCTTATCACGCTGGAATTCTTCAACGTCCATTATGCTCTCCTTTCCCTACATAATATTATCGGCTCTACCACCCGGGCATCACACGTCCTCGCCATACAGGGCCTCATAACATGCCGCAGCAAGGCCGGCAGCCTTGCTATTGTAGAACGGCTGCTCGAAGGCCAGGATGATGGAGTAGGCGTGAGCATCGGCTTTCTTGAGCAGGACGGCACGGGCATAGCCGAGCACGTTCCATCGAATCTGTTCTGGGTCGCCCTTTATATTTTTCAGGATCGAGGCGACCTGGGACCAGCTGGCTTTCTTCATCAATGCCCGGCAAAGGTCGATGCCTTCATGCTCGATTGCCAGCTGCTCTGCAACAGCCTGCTCTCGTTCGTCGGGTGCCAGGTTCGCCACCTTGTCGAGCATTACAAGCAGTGTCCGAGGACTTCCTTGGCACGCCTCGACAAGTTCGCCCCCCAGGTCCCTGGAAATGTCAAGCCCAATCTCCTCGACCGTTCGTGCAAGCAGCTTTTCCAGATCAGCAGGACTCAGGCCCGCTACTGGCATCTCGCAGCATCTCGTTCGGATTGGTTTGATGAGTTTCTCCGGCTCCGTCGTGCAGAGCAGGAAGTAGACGTGTGATGGTGTGTCCTCGAGCATCTTGAGCGCCGCGTTCTGGGCGTCGTTGGTCAACTTGTGGCACTCGTCGATCAACCATACACGACACTTTCCAACGGGGCTTAGGTGCATGGCATCCGCAATGGAACGGATGGTGTCGATGCCACGGAAGTTGGAGCTATTTACCTCCTTGAAATCCATCTCGTGACAGCGGAGGCGTCGTGCAAGAATGCGGGCGAGCGTGGTCTTCCCACAGCCGCTCGGACCGTGGAATAGAAGCGTGTGCGGAAGAGTCTTATTGTAGAGCATGTTCCGTAGGGCGGCTACCGTATTGTCGTTTCCTACAATCTGCTTGAGCCTTTGCGGCCTAAGCCGTTTGTAGAGCTCTTCGCTCATCCTATCTTCCTTGCTCTGGTGTATGCAATCATCTGCTCCTGTTCGTCCGGGTGCAATATCCAATAGCCCGACCACTCCCTTGTGCCGGGCTCCAGACCTTGCCATCCTGCCTTGTGTTCCGCCAATGTAATCCGTACTTCTTTCTTGGCAACCCAGGATTCTGTCACGGGGGCTACTTCGGCCTCGATTACCAAGGGCACACATATCCAAGGCCATGCTTTCATCAGTTTCTCAACCATGACTTCCTGCGTAAGCAGCAGATAATCGTCCACCTCCGCCTCGGGAACGTCGCTTACAATGCTATCATGGATCTGCCCAATGACCAGCGCCTTCATCTTGTTCCGCCTCAGCTCACGGAGAACGAGGCGGGACAGCGCCCAAAGCAGACAATGGAACGCAGAGCCCTGGACCGGGTAATTGATGACCTCATTTCGCTTTAGATATCCCTGGTAAAGAAACCCCGTTTTGGAGCGGAAGGAACCCTTGCGCTGATACGCCTTGAACCAATCCTTCTTCCACTGATCGTAGACTCGGAACCGCTCCTGCCAGAACCGATGTTCCACAGCCTGAATGTGCGCCTCGAACGTGCCAGGCACGGGGTCCTTTCCCGGGATACATGCGCCGCGCCGTCGGATGCCTTTTGCTTTGAGGTGCTCCCCCAGGGCGAGGCCGCTTTCTGTCACCAAGCCCATCTCGGATGTCGCGTTCCACAATGACTTGGCACAATCCACATACCAGTCACCATAAAACTGGGGGAAAACGAACATATTCTTACCACAGTAGCGTATCGGTTTTGTGACCTCCTCGGCAGCAAGCATGTAACATTCCATGGCCATGTCCCTGTGCATGTCCTTGGTCTCGTCTCTGATGTATTCGATCATCACAGGGTCTTGGTGGTAGCACGCAGCAATCCGCACCTCGATGCCGCTGTAGTCCACTTCGACAAGTTGCCGTCCTGGCCGTGGGATTATTGCCCGCCGCACCAGTTGTTTTATCCCCTCTTCTCGGACTGGGATGTTTTGGAAGTTCGGATGGTCCGACGAGGAGCGGAATGTCGTGGTGGTGTGTAAGTTGAAGAACGGGTGGAGGTATTCGTCCTGGACCTCGCGTTTGAGGCCGCGCAGATTAGTATTGAGCGCCTTTCCCAGCTGCCTCACACGCAGCATGTCACGGACAAAGGGATGGTCGATCTTGCCTAATGCCACCTTATCCGTTTTGTAGGATCCGCCAGCCGTTTCCTCGGAGCCGTCGAAGCCCATCCAGTCGAAGAGAATGTCACCCAATTGCTGCGTGCTATCGAAGTTGGTCTTGGGCCCATAAGCCTTCCGCCACGTTCGCGCTACGTCCGTCCGTTCCATCCGTGCCTGGAGGCGTTTGACCTGCCGTTCCGTGCGCTTTATGGCCGCGTCGAGATATGGGATGTCTACACGCATGCCCGCCGCCTCGATCTGTGCCAGTGCCCTTGCACCATTGTGGAGCAGCGTGTAAGCATCCTTGGAACACGGCGTGACCTGTGCTTTCATAGGGCCCTCTGCTGCATCTGTGTCTGCTGAATGTCCGCGAGCATGTACTCGAGCAACGAATCCAGCCCGTTATAAAGGAGCAGGGATTCCGTGTCTATCTCATGGATGCGGTTGAAGCCGTTTGCTGTCTTCGACTTAAGGAACCCCGAGACCTTTGATTCGTAATCCCCAATGCCAAGCTGGACATAGGCCTGGAATTTCAGCGACGTAATTCCCGGGCGGTTGTCGAGGACGTGGGCCGCAAGCATCGTGTCCCAGTGCCACCCGACAACAGGATGGCCGAGCTTTGCGATTGTCCACCGCTCCTCGAACTTGAGGTTTGAGGCAATTTTACGGAGGCCCCTGGCTCGTAAGACACGACTAAGATTTCTATGGCACTGCTCGTCGATCAACCCCGCCCATGTATTTTTGCCGTCAAGGCAGAAGGAGCAACTTACAATCCGATGCTTGGGGTTATCAGGTTTGAGGCCCGTTGCCTCGTAGTCAAACGCAAGGATGCCTTTCTCCTTGGCCAGGTCGCGGAGTCGTAGCCGGACCAGTCTTGGTTTTGTCACCCGATCCACCTGCTGTTCCAGATCCTCGAGGCGGCTGACCTGCGGCTTCTTGGCATGCAGAGCAAAGGCGCTTCGTAGATGTGCCTTGGTGAGACGGACAAGTGGCGCGTCCATTCCCGTGCGGTCGAGATACGATGGGTGATAGGTCGGGCATATCCACGCCTGGTGCAGAGCACTTGGAATCCTCCAGCCAACCCAGCGCCCCAGGTTTCCGATGTTCCTATGCCATTCCGTGCCGATCAGGCTGTGGGCTGCTGACGTGCCCAGCAGAATGACTACGTTTGGTTGGACCTCCTCAATGGTCCTCAGCAGGTTGGGACGGCACGCCTCGATGTAGCGGTCCTCAATTTTGTTTCCCGGGGGCCGGCAGATGATCGCATTGGTCTTTGTGGAATCCTCCAACTCCTCGCCGATCTCGTGGAGTAGCTTGCGGAGGACCTGGCCCGTCTGACCTATGAATTGTGTTCCTTGACGATCCTCCTCCGTGCCCGGGGCCTCGGCAACGACCAGCACTTTCTTCTTCCCGCCACCCGTCGGAGCCATGCGAGGGCTAAGGCATTGGGAAGCCAGTCCGCACCGGCCGCAGTGGGGCAGTCTGGACGGGGCTTTCTCGATGTCGTCGCGCCTCCAGGACGACTGCTGGAAGAAACCCTTTGTCTTGCTCAAAACTTCGTCCCCTCGTCGGAATCTTCCACGATGGTCGAGGCGGAGTAGTGCCTTTCAGTAGGCCAGGGCTGTCACGAACTCAATGCTTCCCTTGGCCAATTTGATCCGTGACGGGCCTACCGTAATCCGTCGTGAGTAGGTCAGGATGTCGCGGAGGAACTGCGGGTTGATATGGAACTTGAGCGCTTCCTTATTGTAAGGCACTCGCCTACGCTCGCGAATCCAGCCGCCCTCCTTCCGAGCAGTAAGGCACAACATATTGTCCTCGACAACAACCTCGACCAGGGGCAGCTCTTCGTCCTGCATAATCTCCGCTCGGCCCAGCATCTCGGACAGGATGGATGGGAGGAGCATCTTTTCTCCTCTGACCTCCAGCACGTCCTCGATGTTGTCGTGGTAATCCTCATGGTAGCAGCGAAGGCTCACTACTGCGCCGTCGTCAAGCTGGAACTGCACCCATCCCTCCTGTAAGCAGACGGATTGCAAGGGCATGCCACAGACCTTCTCAATCGTCCGCCCGGGAACACAGACCTCCGTTGGGAATCCTGTGTCAATGCGCGCTCGGAACAAGCGCGTGTTGTCCGACGCCTCGATGAGCTCTGGCGTAATGTGGACAACGGTGGTCAGGATTTCTGCGTAGTCCTTTCCGCACGTTTGCGCGGCCATCCGCAGGAGCTTGACGAACTCCCCGGGGTTGGATAAGGCTGTCCACTTGTCCGGGGCCGGGACGACATCATATGGCAGGAGGACCTCCCGAGCACACGCCACCCCCGCCTGCCGATTCTTGCCTCTGACCAGGAGCTCGCTGCCCTTTCGTTGGAGCCGGACCTCGTCGTCGGGCATCCGATCCAGCAGGGACCACAACAATTTTCCCGGGACGGCTGCTGTGAATTCTAATGGGCACGGCCCCCGGTAGCAGATCTCATCGTTGAATGTGATGATCTCCCCCCCGTCGAATATGTAGCACTTGCATTGTTCCAACGTCTCCAGCCTGCGGTCCGCCGTCCTGCCGACGTCCGCCCTGCGAAGCATCCCCAGCATCGTTTCCCGTTTGATTCTCATCTTGATGATCCTCCTCTCGCTTGCGTTGGCGCATGATCCGAAAATTGGACTTGGAATAGTCGAAGAACGAGAATAGAACGTGGTCATTCATCTTCGGGAATTGAAGCTTCCCGATCTCAGAAAGCCCGCCTACCAGATAGATAATCATGTAAAGAGCCCCTTCTCGGGTGGTTGAAACTCAAAGGGCCACGGCCACTTTGGAACTATCTCTTCAATCTTGTGGTAGACAAGAAGATTTACGTCCAGGCGAGCCGCTTGGTAATTCACGACCCCGCGCTCCTCACAGATTTCCAGAAGGCCCGCCTTGTCCTCGGTAGGCCTTGTAACCCAATGCTCATCCCCCTGCAACTCGTAGTCCATTGGTCGGGGTTCGAAGCGGCTCTTCCCCAATGGCACCCCAATACGTTCAAGAAACAGGAGCACTGCTTGCCGCTGTGCAATCCCCATGGTGCGAATGTGTCGGTGAGGGGGTGCTGGGCGGATGGTGCGCGCGGTCATGGATGTTAGGTATGGATGGAGCCAGTCGTACTTGTCTTTTGTCACGGGCCGAGGCATGAGGATAGCGCCGAATCGGGCCTGGTCGAGCCACGTCTTGGCATCGACGCTATACCATGGGTAGCGATACATGAGCTGAAAGGAGCCTACAGCAAAACCGTGGACCTTGACGACGGGCATTCCACTACTGTCCGTTAGGTAGCGTGCCCAGATACGGTCGAGCGGGAGCTTGAGAACTGGGACAGGGTTCGGCACAAGCCCCCCGATACATAGGTAGTCGTAGCCCTCGTCAAGGTATCGGACAAGCCACCCAATGTCCGTGCCGTAATGCCACACCGGCAGGGGCTTCAGTCCATAGCCCTCGAGGTATTTTTGATTCTCGTAAGTCAACTCCGCGCTCCCCATCACGTCCAGGCTTGCGTAGGTCTCGAAGCATCGTCGGTAGCGAAGCAGGAACTTAGCGTAGGCTTCCCGATACTCACGATACTCCGGCGTATGCACGTAGGAGAAGTCGCTCGTGTGGCTACGTGTGACATGCACCCCAAGCTTGTTCTTCATGCTGGCAGTGCTCGCGATCTTCCGGCTGAGGCGATTGAAAAGGGCGGGCGCGCCGCAGTCAAAGAAAATCTTCACGGCCATGTCTGTCCTCCCCGCTTCAGCACGTGCCATGAGGTCTCTGTAAGGCCCGCATCTGACCCATACCCGTCACAACGAGCCCCGCCTGTGTGTGTGGACGTGTCATTCATTCGTGCCGCCGCTACTTCCCTATAAGCCGCAGGAACTCGGCCCGGACTTCCGCTTTATCGAAGCAGCCCCGAAGGCTGCTTGTGACCATTCTGCTGTGCTGCTTTTGGACGCCTCGGCTGGTCATGCAGAAGTGGGTGGCCTCAAGAACACAGCCGCAGCCTTTCGGCTTGAGCTCGCTCTGCAGGACCGCGGTGACCTGTTGCCCAATCCGCTCCTGGATCTGCAGCCGCCGTGTAAACACTTCCAGGAGCCGCGCCAACTTGCTTACCCCAACGACCCTGCCATCTGGAATGTAGCCGATATGGGCATGGCCGTAGAAGGGCATGATGTGATGCTCGCAGTGGGAGTAGAACTCGATGTCGGACAGCACTACCATCTCGTTGCAGGCCCCGTCCTCGAAGGTCTTGAGCACCCCATGCGGATCCTGCGAATAGCCTACGAACAGCTCTTCTGTCCAGGCTCGTGCAACCCGGTCCGGGGTCTCAGCAAGCCCTTCTCGCTGCGGGTCCTCGCCTATGTATTCCAGCAGGCGCGAGATGTTGTTCTCAATCCCCGTCTTGTCATCGGGCGTTGCGCGCTCCCAGGGAAACGAGACCCACGAGACCCGATCAGTGAAGTCCGCCTTATTGAACAGCGCGACAAACGGCACGCCAGGATGCTCGATAGCGAGGTCGTCTCGTGTGGCGCCCGTTGCGATGATGTCATCCACAACCAGCTCGGCGAGGTCCGGGGACTCAACGAGATGGGGTCGAACGTCACAGCCCAGGACCAACTGTCGGGCCAGAGCCTGCGCTGCAAAGATGCCCCCACGAGGCACGCCATACAAGGCCTCGGGCACGCCGCGCTTATTCTCATCTGCGATTTCCATAAGGTCAAAGGCAACCGTGTGTGCGGCCTGCTCGACGTCTGTCCATGAGAGCTCTCTGTGCGAGCGCATCTATCCTCCTGCCTGCTGCTGTTATGTGGGAGTAGAATGTTGGGTGCCCCGGTCGGAATGGCGTGGACCGGGGCACCCGGAGGAAGGCCCGGGTGAGGGGCCCTCAGCTCTTTCTCGCTACCCTGTCCAACTTCTTGCCGTCCTTGACGAGCAGGAAGGAGCAACGATTCTTCTCGTCCGTGCGGCAGGCCCAGTTGAGGTAGGTCTGCATCGTGTTCGCGCAGCCGCGGTCCCCGCGCGCCTTCTCGAGACGTGCCATGAGCACGGCGCGTTTCAGGGGAAACGTTCCGCGCAGGACCACCTCCTGGAAGACGGTTGCGAGGCTCTTCTCGCCCTTCCACTTCCTGCGCTCGCCCGGCTTCGCCTTGGCCTCCGGCTTGGCCTTGGCCTTCGGCTTGGCCTCCGGCTTGGCCTTCGGCGCTGCCTTCGGCTTGGCCTTGGCCTTCGGGTCCTCATCCTCGTCCTCGTCCAAAACCTCATCCTCATCCTCGTCCTCGTCCAAAACCTCATCCTCATCCTCATCCTCGTCCAAAACCTCATCCTCGTCCAAAACCTCATCCTCATCCTCATCCTCGTCCAAAACCTCACACTCTTCACTCAGGCATCCGTCCAAAACCTCGTCCTCATCCTCGTCCTCGTCCTCGTCGGCACTGTCGATCATGTCTTCCGCTTCCAGCCAGTCGAGCTGGGCACAACTCAGATCTTTGAGAACGGCATCCACCTTGTCCCAGTCAGGGTCCTTAATCTTCGCTTCGAGCCTTGCTTTGAGTTTCGACGTTGCGGTGCGGCCGTTGACCTCGACACCCAGCGCCTCCAGAATGCTCGTGACCATCTTTCTGTCCGCTGCCGACTTCTTGCTCGCAGGCATCCTTCCGCCTCCTATCTGGTGGAAATGTGTATGTGTGCCTTCTGGCACAAATTATTATCACGCTCCTGGCACAAGGATCTCCTAAAATCTCAACGGATTCCCAGGATTTTGTGCAACTGCACGCTAAGGCGCCACCCCGGCCATTTCTGGAGGACCCGCAACACCTCGTCCACATTCGTCGTGCCGTCCGGCCGGGTCAGGGGCTGAAGGAAGTGGTGGGTAAATCGCCTATATGCTTTCCAACCCTCCATCAGTCCTACGTAGTTGCCCACGACAACGACTTTTAGCTCCAGCGTAGCGGCAAGCGGGAACATCCACTCTGCCTGTTTCGTTCCCCCGGGGAGCTCCTTGGGGCCAATCGTAATGCAATGGAAGACCGACGGCATTGGGGGAAGCCCCAGCGTCCCGTTGGTCTCGATGTGTAAGGGGAACCCCATGGACGAAAGGAGAAAGACGAGGTCCTCATCCAGCTGAAGCAACGGCTCGCCCCCTGTAAAACAGACAGGAGGTCGGGGAAGAGATGAGGGACAATGTGCGCCATTCCATCCGCCCACGTATGCAGCGTCGAGGACCTCGTTCAGGATTTCCTCATCAGCCATAAATCGTCCACTCTGGTGCTGGGTATCGCACCAAGGACATTCCAGGTTACAGCCGGAGAACCGAACAAAAACCATGGGCGTCCCGGCAAAGGCGCCCTCGCCCTGGACGCTGAAGAAAATCTCGTTGATTTGATAACGCTCTGCCATTCTGGCCTACTTTCGTTTCCGCAGATTGAATGTGTCCTGACGCAGCTTTCCGTCTTTTGTTCTCGTCCTTTTCCTTCTCCGCAATGTGGAAGCCATTGGGTCCTCCAGGCGCTCGCGGGCCATCTGGGTGTACTCCGGGCTCAGGTCGATGCCGATGTAATCGCAGCCCTCGCGACGGACGACCACGCCGCAGCTGGCCGTCCCCGAGAACGGGTCAAGGACGATGCAGCGGCCGGTGTCGTCGTCATGCTCGCAGGTGGGGCGGTAGCAGAGGACGGTGCGCCCGCTCAGCCGCGCCATGTGCTCCTCGATGCTCGCCTCCTGCCCGATCTCGCGCCCCTGGTCGGGATGGTCTGCCGGCAGGTACGAGCGGAGCCCCCAATACGGCGGGCTCGTCACGACGCACTGGACGCTCGCCTCCGGGAGCGCCGCCAGCACGTCCACGGCATCCCCGCAGTAGAGCCGCGCGCCGGGCATCTCGACGTCTGGTTTCATCGCATCATCCTCGTCACGGGGTCGTTGTCCCCGGGTCACCACGGTCGTCAGTATCGCGCCGGTGCGCACGCGGTGGCGCCGTAGCCTCCGCCCAACTCGTCTCCGTTTCGTGGACTCGCACCCGTTCCACACGCACCCCATTGTCCTTGGACATGACGCCATGTTCTACCTCGACTGCCAGCGCCTTCTGGACGTGCCCAAAGATGAAGGCAGCCATAACTTCGGCTGTGGGATTGCAGGGGAACTCGACAACCTTGTGGCAATCCGGAAGCTCCGAATTATGGAGGAGCGACGTGGGCAGGATAAGCGCGTGGTCCCATTCCTCGACAACCTGCGCCAAGGCTTTGCTTATCAGACCGAAGTCCAGGACCATCAGGTCGGGGTTGAGGCATCGAGACGCCAGCACAACATCCACTCTGTATGAGTGGCCGTGGATGCTCTCGACACACGCCTTGCTATATGCACGCTCCAGCTGGTGGGCCGCCTCGAACCGGATGGTTTTGCAGACACGGAATGTGCATTGTATTTCTGCGGTTGTGCTAACTCCCATGAGCGTCGCTCTCCTTGCGTCTACGGGGCTTTGTCCCCTTGACGTGTCTTTGCGCCTTCCCATCCCGTTCCGTTCGAGCACGGGCCGCTTTCGGCCTCTTAGCCGTCTCCTTGGGCGTAACAGCCTCGGGACCCGTCAGCCGTCCCGGCCTGTAGGGATAAAGCGGACAAGAAACGTCCGTGCAATGTGCAACCTGTCGCCCCTCCCAGCCGAAGCATTCCATGCAAAAGCTTTCCATTGCTGCCTTTCGGCTGCGTCCGCGCATGGCCTCCCGATACCGTCGGCGATAAATAGACGGCATCGCTTGGAGTTTCCTCCGCACCGCCTTTGGCAGCAACTCGTCTGCCCCGCGTAGTTTTGGAACCTTCGCTTTCTTCCCGGCCTTTGCTTTTGCCACGAGCGTCTTCTCCATTCCTGTCGATTTCCGACACATTATTATCAGCCCCGCCAACGGGCCTTGCCGTTCTAACTGCGATTTCACCCCGCCTAAACCTCGGCACGTCCTGGATGCGGAAGCCCCTCCGAGGTCGCGACCTTCCGGGACCCGGAGAACCCCGGCACGTCTCGTGCATGTCACAGCACGGCGCCGCAACAGTAAGCCCTCCCGAGGGTGGGGCATTGTCCAACGTAGAGACAACGGTGTGCCAAGAAGGGGCTCTCGCGCAGCACGATCCAGTTGAGCCGCATTACCTGCGCCTGCTTTTCGGGGGGCGTCTGATTGAGCCCAAGCACTCCTGTGCAGTGGGCTTGCTTGCGCTTGTCCTCGGAGAAATTTCTCATGCTCTGGGTCACCTGCTCGTAGCTCGCGGCGTCAGCTTGCGTAGGCACGAGGACCAGGGCGTGATAGTCCTGACTCAATCTCCGCAACGCCATCCAGGTCTCGTTGATTCGATCCCGCCCCACCTGTCGTGCATCTTCGGGCGCCAGGATGTCGGCGTAGTCTATTACGATCACGTCCGGGACAAAATCCCGCGTCCGCTGCCAGGTCTGTAGGATCGTCGTAATTCCCGCCACGTTGATGCTGCTATTGGAATGGACGCTACTCATTAGGTATGGCCGATTCGCGGGGATGCCGCACCCGCGGAGGAATCGACGGACGGCACGCAAAGACCCGGCATAGGACACCGGATGTCGGCAGATCTTGTGCCGCACCTCCACAGCGAATGGCGGGGCCCCTTCATCATCTCCCGTGTCCGCCCGCTCGATGCCCACCGGCACGGCGACACGGCCGCACTGCGTCTTCCACAGGGGACGGCCCGACAATCGGACTCCCATCCGCTTCATCAACTGCCCCTCGCTCAGGTCGCCTACCTGGAAGAACGCAACCTTCTTTCGGTTCCGAAGCGCCCGCATAACGAACTCGACACACCACCAGGTTTTCCCCCGCTTCTCAGGACCCTGTATGGCGATAAGGCTGTCACGCACAAGCGCGGGCCCGAGGAACTCGCCTGCCTCCCCGGGGAACGAGAGCATGGCATCAGGGGGCTCTGCAAAGGCCCGCTGCCATGGCGCCTCCTCGCCGAGCAAGTCGAATCCTGCTTCCGTCTCATACCCGACCTGGTGGAACTCCTCGATGCTCTCGGCTATGCGTGCCACGTCGCCTTCCAGTAGCGCCCATTCCAGTCCGTCGCGAAGCGCTGTGGCCTTGCGGAGAGTTAGGAACGTACTTAGCTCGTCGAGGAGGAATGGCACGTTCTGATCCTCGCCATCCTCATACTGATCCGAGAGCTCGCTGAGGAATCCGTGCAAGGCATCCGCGTGGTCGTCCTCCTCCCCCTGCTTTGCTGCCCAGGCAAGATACAAGGACTCGATATGGCGCTTGGGTGCGCCGCCATACTGCTGGAAATAATCGACACACCATCTCACAATCTGCTGCGCATGAGGTGTTGCGAATAGGGCGGCATCGAGAATGGGGGTTGCAGCAGCCAGGAAGTTGTCGCTTACAATCATTGCGGTAAGGAGCCGTCGTTCCGTATGCGTTTCTACTGGTTGTCGCTTCACAGAACCTTCTCCTAATTACATTCCGAGACCTTCCTCGTCCTCGTCTGACAATTCGCCGCCATCCCTGATCTTGTAAGCAGGAGGTTGTTCTCCTGTGTCGTCCTGCAGCTCGCGGCGCATGGCGGCTTCCAGCTTGACGAACTTCCCGCGAAAGGACCCCCCACTAAATGCTTGTGGGATGAACTTTCCCGGGTTCGGGAACTGGGAAGCATACCACCTCAGCACGGCTCGGATTCTCGTAATGGCAACCTTGTCCCTGGCATGAAGAAGCCGGAGCTGATTCGCCCAGTCCCGTAGGTGTCGTGTTCTATCCACTTTGGTGTGCTCGAAAACCGCGTGGTGTAGGAGCTCTGCGAGGTGCTGCCAGCGTGCATGGATATGGGAATGGCATCTACGAGAACGAGTTTGTTGTGGAGGAATGTTGGTATCAGGTTTTTTCAGTTGCAACCTACGTCCAGGTAAGGGGGCCTTACGGGGCCCTAAGGGGCCCCCGTATAGGCCCCACCCTTCACGGGGTATAGAATTAGAGTACGGCGCGCTAGAACAAGTGACGTTGAATCCGAGGTTCCAACTGACAATTAGTTGCCGGGGATTCTCGCCTCCCACACCGATGTCAACGAGAAGCCGTTTCTTCAGGAGCTGTCGAATCTTCTGCTCCATCCAAGCGTCCGTTGCTCCCATGAGAACCGCGAGGTCAACATCGGTCAAGCAACAGCCGGAACTTGGGGGCTCGTCCATGGCATCAATGAGCGCGAGGAGCCATCCTTCTTGTGTCGTGATCTTCCCGACCTCCACCATGGTGAAAAGCTGGGCGGGAATCGTTGCGTGACGGTAGGGATGTTCACCCCTCATTGTGCCCTCCCATTCCAAGATTGTCCATTACCTGCCGCGCTATTTCTGGTGACATATCACCGGGGTCTGTGCGGAGGTCCGTGATGAGTTCTGTCTGGCCGTTGAACATGCCGAGCCATGCGGCCAGGTGTTCGGCTTGTGCCTGGGCAACATGACCAGGGTCCAGCATGATGTATCGCTTCTCGAAGCTCCGCAGGATGTTGGCCTGCCCGACTTTCCATCCAATGCCTAATAGCGCCACTGCTCCTGGGCCGAGGCGCCAGACATCTGTTGGCCCCTCGACGACCACGACGCTTTCTCCCGGCACCTTGTCGATGCCGTAAAGGATGGAGCGAGGGTCCTGTCGGATGTCCTCGTGTCCTGTCATCCGATACTTGGGCCGCATGTCGTCCTGGATTGTCCGTCCTAAGTAGGCCGTGACGTGCCCTGAGGAGTCCCGAACGGGCGCAACGATACGCCATGCCCACAAGCCTCCGCTTGGGCCACACCCTTGTAGATCCCAGGTATGGGCAAGTGTTGGCGGATGGAAGGATCGCTTTTCCAGGTATCGTGTGTGCTGGAGCCTGAGCACGCCGAGGTTGGGCGGGATGGGACAGGAGCGCCTCCTCACCCCTGTCGTGACCTCAGGGGCGGTGGTAAGGGAGGGCGGCCCATCCCGCCCGGTGTCCTGGACGATGAACGGCTGGACGGCCCGGAGGGTTGCGGCCTTCGAGGACGTGTTTAGCAGGGCGGCCAGGGTGTCAAGAGACTTGTGTGTGCCACACCGCCAGCAATGGAATACGCTGGTTTCTATGCTGTAGCCCATGTGCAGCCCGGATGTGCCTCCCGCACAGAACGGACAGTTGACTTGTATCCATCCCTGGTGGGCATGATGGTGCTCTCCGGCTTCGGCGAAGTCGATGCTGTAGCGTCTGCACAGGCGGGGGAGGTCAATTCGCATCTGTGCCTCTGTCCTCGCCGTCGAACGCTTGGAGAAAGGACATGACGGCCGTCCTCATACTGATGTTTCGTTTTGCGCACGCGGCCTTGAAAGCAGCCTTTGTCGAGAGCGGGACTTTGTGGATGAAGAAGGCGCACGTTTCCTCTGCCGCCTCCCCGTCGGGTTTCGGGTAGGGGGCGGGGGGAAGTGTCTCAGGGGTGGGTCTCATTGCTCTTCTCTCCTCATTGAGTCGAGTAGTAGGTGGGTCACGTTTGCACGAGCACCGTGGCCATCCAGAATTCCGTTGACGATGTTTCGCTTCTTCTGCACAATGGCGAGCACTTTCTCCTCGATGGTCTCCAATCCAATCATGTAGTAGATGAGGCACCGGTCTGCCTCCTGGCCGATTCGCAGTACGCGGTCCTCGGCCTGGTCGTGTTCGGCTGGCGTCCAGCCCAGCTCCGCGAATAGGACGGTACTGGATGCCCGTTGCAGCCCGTCCAGCCCTGTTCCGGCAGCCTGTATGTTGCCAAGGAACACACGGCACCGCTTATCGCTTCTGAAAGCCGCTATTTCCGCCTCACGCTTGTCCACCGGCGTTGCCCCCGTGATTACGGCGGCTGCTGGGAAAGTGTCGTGTAGGGCTCCAATGATCGAGCGATGACGCCCGAACACGACGAGCTTTTCTCCTGTCTCTTCCAGCCAGTCTTTGATCCATGTCTTGAGGCTCTGAAGTTTGCCCTCCGCTGCCAGGCGCTTCAGCTTGCCGAGTCTGACGAGATGTTGTGCGTTAGCTGCACGCCTCGCGGCTTGCTTTCCACCCACCTTGGCGAGCCAGCGTAGGAAGTGTTCCCGGGCCTCGATGTATTCGGCCCGGTTGTCGATCTCGACGGGCAAGGTCACACGAGTTTTTTGTGGCAGCTCCTTTAGCACCTCCTCCTTCGTGCGGCGAATCATGTATGGCCCCACCCGGCTGCTGAGTTCTCCTACGTGGCTCGCGCCGCGGAAGTCCCAGCCCCGGCCACGGAACCCAGGCTTGGGGTCACAATAAGCCATTGCGTATTTCCAGAAGGAGGTGAAATCCCGTGGAGCAATCATGTTGAGCACCGGGAAGAATTCTACGGGCCTGCTCAAGATCGGGGTGCCTGACAAGGCGATGACGTTGGGACATAGGCGCGCCAATTTCTGGCAGGCTTTCGTGCGCTTGGCCGCTCGGTTTTTTACGTAGTGGCACTCGTCGATGATGAGCGCGCGGGGTTTCCGGTCGCCCAATGTCGTCGTCCACCAGGCCAGGATTGAGTAGTTGATGATCCATACCTGGCCGTCTGGATTGTGTGGCGTCCGGCCCACCAGCATTGTGACCGCAATGTTTCCATACTGCTGACATTCCCGGCGCCAGTGATGCTTGACGCTGGCGGGACATACGATGAGCGCAGGCCGGGCCTCAGGATGCCGGACCAGCCATGCAATCGCCTGTAGCGTTTTGCCCAGCCCCATGTCATCCGCAACGAGGGCCCGGCCTGCGCGCCGCTCGATGAACCTCACACCACGACGCTGGAACCGCCGCAGGATGGATCGCCAGCCTCGTATGTTCGGAGCCATGTCTCCACCTCCGTCCAAGCCTTTTCCAATTGTGCGGCGTCCCACCGCAGCTGCTCCGTTAGGTAGCCCCGCACTGCGCGCCGTCCTCGTGCGCGGGTTAGCACAGTCACGTCCTCCGCAATCTCGGCGGGCGCACACAATATTATTGAGACGAGCGTGCGGGCCTCCGTTGTCAGTTCCGAGATGATGTGCATGAGCCGGCTGCCTGCCGATGTTGGCGACGGGGAAGTATTGACC
>Ga0307928_10001696_pt1 | contig 16782 bp, 13 predicted proteins | sample AceLakmetagen232_FD_201815 | JGI IMG/M metagenome (GOLD analysis project Ga0307928, IMG submission 201815) | Saline water microbial communities from Ace Lake, Antarctica - #232 | ecosystem: Environmental > Aquatic > Non-marine Saline and Alkaline > Saline | place: Antarctica: Ace Lake... | reverse complement strand
AGCAGGATATATTATTCCGACTACAGTAAAAACTGGACAATGGGATACAGCTTATGGTTGGGGTGATTGGAATGGTAATATTGATATTTCAACTGATACAAATTTAGCTGTTACTTCTCCAATAGTTTTGACTGGTGATACTTTAAGCTTATCTCAAACTTCTATAACTTCTCTAGGAACTGTTACAACAGGAACTTGGAACGCTACAGCAATAGATTTTTCATCATACACAAACGCTACAGGTGGAACTTCAATAACCTTAACTGGTGATTCTATTAATGTAGATGATGACTTTTTAAAGAATGACGGTGATATTGGAACAGGTTTTTTCGATTTTGGAGGAGCAGTAGTTGAAATGTCTCAAAATCAAACATACGATAGTGTCGCTGAATATGGCTTAGATACTACAGATACAACCTTCGTTATACATGATGGTACAGCAAAAAGAGTATTTGGAGACGATATTTATAGTATTCCATTTACTATTTATGCAGACAGTAGTTGGGACTCTGAAACTGTTCCGATAAGGATTACACCAAAAGATATGGCTATTACTATTGTAGAGGTTGATACTATAACAATGGGATCTAATAGTAATCTTACGTTCAACATAGAAGAAAGAGCATTTGCTTCATTGAATAGTGCTGGCACTGATATATTCTCTACCGACCAGATAGCTACATCGACTGGTTCAGTTGATACTTCGTTCAGTAATGCTGGTATAGCTGCAAAGTCTAGTTTAGTATTCACTACCGGAACTTCTGCCGAGGTTGGTACTGTTGATTTAATAATCGGTGTAATTTATTATAGAAAAAATGTTGAATAATAAAAAACAATTTAACAAGGGAATTTTACTAGGAATTGGAGCTGTATTATGCTTTTCAGTTATTACTACTTTTGGTGTAAAAGTATATCAAAGTGGAGTAAGCCCATTAGGACTTTTAACTTTTAGGTCTTTAGTTGCTGGTTTTCTAGTTTTTCTAACAATTCTTATAAGTAAAAAAATATCGTTCAGAATTGAAAAAAAAGATTGGTTTAGAGTATTTATTCATAGTTTTTTATTAGCACTTTTTCTTATACTATTTTGGCAAGGTACTAAAATACTCACGCATATTCCTACTATATACGCTTGTTATTTTACTTATCCATTTTGGACAATGATAATAGCCAGTATATTTTTAAAAGAAAAATTTAATAAAATAAAAGTAGTAAGTTTATTCTTAGGTATTATAGGTACATTTTTTGCTTTAGGGTTTTTACCGTCATTGTCGTTAGTTAATATTAATTTATATGGTATTAGTCTTATACTTTTATGTGCAGTAATTTGGGGTGGTGACCTATTAATAGGTCAACAATTATTTAAAAAGTATCATTACTTAACTATCCTTTTTTATAATTTCTTAATCTCATTGATAATATTTGCATTATTTCAGAATCCAGTTGAATCATTTAATGAGATAAATTTAGTAGCATTACCTTACATGATAGCTATAGCTTTTATATCAACATATTTAGCTTGGATTTTATTTTCAAATGCAATCAAGTGTTTTGGTGGTGTGAACTGGGGATTGACAAACTTGTTATCACCGTTCGCTAATGGCTTAGTTGCATTCTTGGTCCTTGGTCAAGTAGTTAGTTATTATCAAGCTTTTGGCATTACATTGAGTGTATGCGGGGTATATATTTTATATAAAAATAAATAGAAAATATGAAAAATTTAAGATACATAAATTTAGGTGGGTTGAGCGGTGCAAAAATTGCTGCTGAACATGAATTAACAAGACATCTTAAATTCGTTGACCCATTAATTACTTCTTTCTTCGCAGAGAAATCTACCCTTACTGTTACAGGTTTACATAACGTTGATAAATATCTAAAACTTGACGAAGTAACTGAAGACGTAGAGGTTGCTAGAATCGATTCTAAGAAGAGCGTAGGGTCATTATTGTTAGATACTAACTCTGCTCTAATTCATCTACATATTAAAAAAGCAGATATAGGCGATAATAAGATTGAAAAGATAATGTTAGCAAGTATCGCTAGAGTTATGAAGGAGTATAATGTTACGCTTAGTAGAAGTGGACACAGGTCTAATTCAAACGATATTGTGATAAAAGAAGACGAAATATATAAGAAAGTAGGAGGCTCTTGGAGCACAAGTTATTGCGAAGAGTATAAAGTCTTCGGGGTATTAATAAATTTCAAAGCAAGTTATAACCTCTTAAAGCAAGCATTTAGAATGGACACTGCCAAAATGGAATCTAGGAAGACTGACAAAATTGAAGATGTTGTTACTGGACTAGGTTGTGAAAATGAGAAAGAGGAAATTATGGAAAAAGTAATTAATGAAATTTCTAGAAGATTAAATTTTAATTTGTTGGTTGATGAACTATCTATCGAGGAATCAAATACATTAAATAATATATCCAAATTACTTTCTAGTAATGATTGGATTTATAATGCAAAAAGATGATTGAAATAATATCAAAAAGAAAAGAGGACAGTAAAACTTTTGCTATAGGAAAAGGAGTTTATAAGTTAGCTTGTTTTTGTGGTCCAATTCATTATAGTAAAAATGACAAATGGGAAGATATAGATTTAGATTTTCAAGATGATGGACTTGGTAATTTCGTGTCTGATAAGAATAAAGTTAGTGCAGGTTTCAGACAAGATTTAAAGCTAGAAAAATATTTTGGTTTGCGATATGACTATGAACATCAATTTGAAGGAACTATTAAAGAAATAAAATTAGACAGTGTTGAAAAGGTAGCTAGCGACAAAATTATTTCTTTATCGAAAGATTCCAAAACAGAAGTAAAACAAAAGATTAATGCTGATATAGAAATTATTAATAGGCTCACTTCAACAAGCTTAATTAATTTTGTTAAGGTTAGTAATCCTATAGAAGATTTTAAAATAGTTGAAGAATTACACCTGAAAGGACTAGCTTGCTCCAATGAAAAGGAGAATAATGTTTATATACCAGACGAAAATAATCGGTTTAATTTTGTAGATGAAAAAGAAGAATTAAAATTTTGGATTAATCAACCTTTTTTTGAAGATAATAATAAGGATATAAGTAGAGAGATTAAACATAGTTTAGAAGAAATAGACGGTCATTTAATTTATACTAAAATTCCAACTGAAAATGGAAAAGATGATTTACTATTAGCTCAATATCCAATTTTAATTGATACCAATACTTATTATAGTTCCACCGCTGATGGTACTGTTAATAAGAATGATGGTGATGATTGGGATGAAATACAAGACGCTACTGCTGGCACGTATGTTAATAGTTCTGCAGCAAGTTCTATAGCTGGAATCGCATCTGGTTCAAGCAAATATTACTATGCTATACGTTTCTTTTTTTATTTTGACACTTCTGATCTTCCTACTACAGCTACGATAACAAACGCTGTTTTAGGGATTTATGGATATTCGCTTAATGATAGTATAGTCTCTGCCCAAAAAGGCACGCAAGCATCTACTCTAACACTTGCAGATTTTGATAATTTTTCAGGTTCTGAGTATGGGCATGTCTCTTGGGCATTAAATCAATATAATTCCATTACTTTTAATACGCAGGGTAAATCAGATATTGAAAAAGACGGAACAACTAAAATTTGTTGTAGAGAATATACATATGATTACTCGAACAGTTCCCCAAGTGACGTATATGAAAATGGATTATATTTAGCAGATGATACCTCCTCTTCTCCAATAAGAAAACCTAAGCTTGTAATTACATATACAACTGGTACTACAACTTATAGAAGAAGAGTTATAGTCGGTTCTTATTTACTACTAAATTTTATAAAAGTATGTTTAACACAATCATTAAATTATATCTCTGCATTTCAATTTCTATTATTGTATTCTGTGCAGGACTTTGTTTCCAGGATAAAGAAGTCCAGATTATTACAGAGAAAGAAGAATGCAATATAGTAGAGGAAACTTGTAAGTACTATGTATATTCTGATAATGAAAAACTTTGTATCAGTAGTAAGGTGAGAGATTATATAGAAACAATTTTAACGAAAGGAGAAAGCAGAATGAAATCTAAGAGGGGAACATTTGAGACTAAATAGAGATTTATTAATTAAATATATAATATGAAATTAGTACACAAACATCCTATGCTTGGCTCGAGTGTAGACAAAGACAGTATAAGTTTAACTATTAAGGGATTTGGTGTAGCAATCATTCCTGCTGTAATAGCTATTTCAAAACTCTTTGACGTTGAGTTAGTCGAAGGTGATTTAATTCAACTTGTTAATTCTATTGCTTCTATGGCTTCTATGGTTATGGTTATATATGGCTTAGGAAGAAAATACTTTAATAAATAAAGCGTATGTTTTTAAAAGAATTATTATTTGATTACGAAACTATTGTAAGCTTGATAGCTTTAATTGTGGCTGTAATAGGTGTCTATTGGAAGATGAGAATAGACTTAGCCAAATTAAGCTTAGAAATGGAAAAGCATAATGATGAGATGGATTTAAAAATAGCCGCGATTGAGTGTGATAGAAAAGAGAAGTGGAAGAAGTACGAAGAGAAACAAGATAAACAAGACTCATATCAAACTGATATATTAAAGGGTGTTACTGAAATTAGGGTTAAAATGGAAGGAATGGTAAAGGATATTAAATGGCTTAAAGAAAAATAATATGTTGAAAGATAAAATCTTACAAACAATATTGCATACTGGCCCATTAGGGTTAAAGCCTAAAGTAGATGATCCGAATGGTTATAAATTTGGTATTCTATTTGGTCTTTTTTATAAACCAAAGCACACTAGAAAAGTATTAGACGTAATGTCAGTCAAGAGTCAATATAAAAATACATGTGGTTGGGTAGCTACAACAGGAGCAAAAGAGTATGATGAAAAGGTTTATTTAGACGAAAGAGGAATTATTGCTATAGCAGCACGAGAAGGAAAGTTATCAGGCGATGGATTTTCTACTCTATTAGATAACGAAAAAGTATTGCATGCATTTGGTATTCCGGAGAAAGGATTAATTAAATCTTCATACCGCAGCTGGAAAGAATATATTAATCCAGCTATTCTTACAGCTAAAGTATTACTAAATGCATTAACTCATAGGAGCGATAGTTTCTGGGCTATAACAAGAGCATCTGAAATATATAAAGCATTGGATGACGGTAGACCAGTTAAGATAGGAATAGGTTGGTGCCGGGCTTTTAATATGAGTGGTGGCTTTAAAATGCCTTGGATCATTAGTAAAATAATAGGATTTTTAGTAGGCGGTCATGCATTATACCTTAGAGGATACGACCAAAATTACGAAGGCAGAAAGGTTTTTATAATTAGAAATTCATTCGGTGCTTGGTGGGGTGATAAAGGTGATTGTTATATCACTGAGAAACATTTAATGAAAGAAATAGGAAGATACGGGGCGTACGTTAATTTAGATATTAAATCTGATGTAGGAAAAATTTTGATGGAAATGGATGGTAAGAATGTTAAGAGTGAAGACTCTCCAGCGATTTGGCATATTCAACAGGGAAAAAAGAAGCTCTATCCGAACTGGTCAACATTCCTAGCGTGGAATCAACTAGAGAAAGGATATGAAACAGTTGATAGAAATGTGCTAGAGCAAATACCTCAAGGTGATGATATGGATATTACTAAAAGTATTTACTGGGAATTTATTAAGAATTTAAAAGACCCAGAAATTTTAAAAGAATTATTAAGTATTTTATATAAAAAATAATATGAAGAAATTATTACTGGTATTGCTATTGTTAATACCATTCCAAATTAATGCGATGGTAGAACCACCTATGGCTACCGTAATTAATCTCGATACACTACATCGTAAATCTGTAGAAATAGGAGCAATGGATGCTTTTGACGATGGATATGTATTAGAAGTATCAAACGGATATGAGTTTATTGCAAGTGATAAGCTAGGTTATAGTGTAGCATCATCTTATTCGACTACGTTATCGTCATCGATGACTTCAACTCAGAACACTGTATCAGTATCAAGCATCACAACAAAGATTGGTGATGAACTAAGTATGGCAGTATTAGGGGCCAAGGTCTTTTTCACATTAGAGCCTGGTGGCTCTAAGGAAGAGATTGTTATGTGTACCGGACTATCAGGTACAAGTTGGACAGGTTGCACAAGAGGATTATCCTCAATAGGAACGTCAACTGTAACAGTCGCAGCACGAAGAAATACACATAGCGCAGGTTCAATTATTATAATGAGTAATGTACATTATGTCTATGACGAGATGGTTGATAAAGATACTGATGAAACTATTTCAGGAGATAAGACCTTTACTGGTGATACTCATTTTAATAATCTCCCAACTTCTACCACGACATACGCAACTAACAATAATGAAATTATTACGTTAGGACAAGCTAATTCGATTGGTAATCAGGGTGCAGCGACTTCTACTTTTGACACTTCTGGTATCGCAAGGAAAGGAACAAAGGAACAGATTGCTAATGGTACAGATTTGGGAATATTGAACCCATTATATATCCCAGTGGAATTTGCTTCTTCAAGCAGAGATGTCGCTACAACTTCATTAGTAGTCACAGAAGCAGACGGATATATCAATCAGAATAGAATTGATTTGAGTGAAGACTTTAGTTTTAGTGGAACTACTACATTTACAGGTAAATTAGAGGGTGCTAGTAACAATTGGTTTGGAGATGGTTCTGACGGTGACGTAGTAATATCAAGTAATACTAGTCTTACTTCTGATATGTTTTATGACAATTTAACAATTAATACAGGAATAATATTAAAGCCTAATGGATATAGACTTTTCGTAAAAGATACTTTAACTTTTATAGGAACAGGTAAAATTCAAAATAATGGAGGTGATGGAGGTAATGGTGGCAATGGTAGTACACCTGGGACGTTCGGAGCGGGTGGAGCTGCTGGAACTATAGCTTATACAACTGACAACACAACTTTACCTTATCCATTAGCAGGGGTGGCTGGTGTAGTTGGAAAATATGTTAATGATTCTGACAGCGCGGGAAATAGCGGAACACCAGGAACAAGCAGAGATAAGGCTCTTAATATTAATGCCTCTGGAGATGGAGGAGCAGGAGGTGCAGCTGGGTACTCTGGTGTTGACCCATCAAATGTAGGTGGTAGTTCTGGCTCCAGTGGTAATGCAACTTATTCAAATATGAGCTTTAATGTTTTATCAGATACATTTTCTTTCATAGATTTCTCAGATGATAATATTTCTATATTATATCCTACTACAGGTAGTGGTAGTGGAGGAAGTGGTGCTGTTGTTGGTGTATTTTCTGGCGATTTAGCTGCTTCTGGTGGTAGTGGTGGTAGTGGTGCAAGTGGTTGTTTTATACAGGTAAACGCAAGGAATATAATTACCGTTAATGGAAACACATATGTTGAATCAAATGGAGGTGATGGTGGAGATGGTGGAGATGGCGACACAGCAGGTGGATCGTCAGCTTCTTCAGCAGGTGGAGGTGGTGGTGGAGCAGGTGGAGCAGGTGGAATATTAGTCTTAGTATATGAAACTAAAACAGGAACAGGAACTATTAGCTTATTAGGTGGAACTGGTGGTGAAGGTGGAACAGGGTCTTTATGGTGTAGTGGTGGTGGTAGTGCTTGTGGTACTGCTTATGATGGTTTATCAGGTGGCAATGGAGCAGATGGTACTTCTTATCTATTCGATTTATAAGAAATAATTAATAATATAACAATATGCCAACAGCAGAAGAACTAAAAAAACAATTCTCAATAATTTATTAACCATAATAATATATGCAATCAACAGTATTAAGTACTATCCTATCTAGGATGAATCGCTGGCAGGATATTGAGCGTATCGAGGAGCAGTTCAAGGTACGTGATCTTGACAATGCACTACGCGAGCAAAAGCGTGAAATCAATCCACCTTGGACATTACGTAAAGGAACTCTACGTATTTTTAGTGGTGTAGTTAAATATCCAATAGAAAGTGACCACGATGAATTAGCTTTTCTAGAGCCACAAAATATTGAGAGCTACAGAGATAGTGCTAGATTTTATAATACCTCAATCAAACAATTTGTTCAGCAAGTAAATTCAACTAGAAATCTATTATCAGAGATTTGGATTGATGGATCAAAGATGCTTGGAATAAATTATAAGACAAGGCAAGTTGGTTCACAACTACTTAGTACTGCTGAAGTTGAAAGCGATTATATAGCCTCGGAAGATGCTAGTGCTATTACGAAAGATAATGTAGTAGTGAAGAAAGGAAACTCAAGTATTAGATTCAATGTAGTTAACAGTGCTGGAATGGCAGTTGTTAAGAATACTTTCACAGCGTTTCTTGATACCAAATATAAAAATAAGTATCACTTCAGATATATATATCTAGGAGGTATTCCTACTTCAATTGATCTAAGATTACAAACTGATGATGACAATTATTTAACAGGAAATATTACTACTCAATTCGGTGGCCAAGCACTTAAAATTAATGACTGGAATCTTATCGCTGTAGATTTAAACACAGCGACAGAGGTAGGTTCTTTTGACAATACTTCCATCGCCAGTGAAATGGTTATTCTTAATGATGCCCCAACTGGAATCTACTATCTAGATGAATCAAACTTAAGAGAATGGGAGTTATTCGATTATTGGTATTATGGGCTTAATAATGTTATTACTCTTGGGAATACATTGCCTGACCAAGCTTATCTATTTAACTCATCTGAAGTTTATTCAACTGACTCTAAGATAATCGGTGATGATGAATGGATTGATGCAGTAATGTATGACGCTATGCTTGTCTCTATTAATGAGACAAAGAATAGTGTTATATATCAAGAGATAAATAAACGAAGAGAAAAAGCTTGGACTAAATTGACAGAAAGATACCCTTCAATGGTTCCGATTATAGTCACTCAAAAATATAGGTTTAATCATAATCCAGGTGGTTCTGGTTATTATAACCGAAATATATGAACAAATTTTTAAAATACATTGGTGCATTATTAGGTATTTCTATTGTGATAGCTATATCTATATTCATGTATCAAACTCGAGATAAAGAATATGAGGTTGTAGGATTATCAAACCCCGGAGCTAAATGGTTTGTAGTCAAAGGATTCAATGGTTATCAAACAAAGATAGATTTATCAAAGCTTCCTAATGGAGCAAACGGAATGGGCCAAAACACCACAGCGAACGATGGCGATAAAATATCTATTAGAGATGTAGGTATTGAGTTATTTCCTGATGGAACAGCAAGTACTACAGAGAAAAGAATAAGCTCGGTTCATACTTTTAGAAAGAAAACAGCAGAGAATATAATGATGAGAGCACATGGAACAATTCTCGAGTATTATGAAGAAACAGGGAATAATTGGACACAACTTAAAGCAGGCTACACAGATAATCAAAAGTTCGGTTTCGCTGACTATCAAAGGACACTAGAGTATCAAAGTTACACATACTTTGGCAATGCAGTTGAGCCTTTCAGTAGGTGGACAGGTGTTCATACTCAACTTACACAAGACGTTGCTATTGGTACTACTACAGTGCATGTAACTGACATAGACGATTTGGATGATTTTAGCAATACAGGAACTATTGTTATTTGTGGTATTGATTATGCTTATGCTTCTAGGACTCAAACATCTTTCATAATCGCTACTTCTACTAATGAATGTGCTAGTGGCACAGGTATACCAGAGGCCATAGAAGAAACAACAGGTAACCCAAGAGGTAATATCTATCTATCTTTTGATAATAGATTACTTATTGCTGGAATTGCTAGTACAACTCAAGCAGTATATTTCTCAGAATATGGAGATCCTAACGACTATATTGATGCTGCATTAGTAAGCGCTACAACAGCCACTGACCCAGATATTTTTAATCTAGTTGAGGGTGGTGGCGCGGTAACAGGGCTTACAATGGATGAGAACGCTCTATACATTTTTAAAAGAAGCATTATATATAGAGTAACATTGACAGATACTGATTATAATGTTACTCAATTAAAACCTTTTGATGGAAAAAGCCAAACTACTGGGCTAGTTTCTAGTGGCGGAGCCTTCACAGGAGGTAATGAGGTGTTTTTTGTAACCCCTGATAATCAAATAATGGAGATTAAGAGGATAGAAAACGTAGATTTCCCACAGATAGTACCTATATCAGATGTAATTAGCAACACAGTGGCAAATATGGGCTTTAACGAGACCTCAGGTATTGTCTTTAGGAATAAAGCATATATAACTTCTAAATCTACTTCGGATGGTCTCAAGAATGATACAGTGCTTGTTTGGAATATAATTGATAAAATGTGGGATAGTCCGCTTATAGGTTGGAATGTAGAAGATTTTGTGGTGTATGACAATGGAGATGGAGAAGAATTATATATTTCAAGTACAATATCACCTAACATTTATAAGGTAAATGATATAGTAACTGACGATATATTCGAGGTTAAAGCTAATTGGAGAAGCAAACAGTTTAATTTTGATAGCCCTGAGATGATGAAAGATATGAGTAACCTATTCATTGAAGGTAAAATGACACCTAACACTACTTTGTCTATTAGCTTATTACTAGATGAGAATGGATTTAGCCAAACCTTTACAACCGAGTTATCAGGAAACGACACACAGTATTTCTTCGATGGTGATGAATTTAACATCTTTGGTTTTACTGCTTTTGGTAGCAAGATATTTGGTAGTAGTGGAATGATTGATAATAAGAATAAGTTTAGAGTATATCTAGGCAAAGACTTCAGGCCTGCACCATTTTATAATGCTTCAATCGAGTTTGCTAGTGAGGGGTTGAACGACCAATGGGAAATAACAAACTTTGGATTTGAAGTTAAGCAATACTCACAGCCGATCGATAGGAATTTATATAAAGCTTTTAAAAATTAATTAACTACATATGGCAGAAGTAAAAAAAGTTCTACCAGTTCCAGTAACAGGAGCTGAGTTAGGTTTTAATCAAGGTGCGGCTGAGGAGACATTTATTAACAAAGAGATAGTTGACGGTGGCCAGATATTTTCTGGGGCCACTGACCCTGCTACTGGACAAACATTTGAATCATTTGTTCCGGGTGTAGTAGGAGTAGATGATAATGTTAATAAAGTTACTGAAGGTTCTGATGGATTACGAGATAATGCAACAGTAGCTAACAATAATTTAAAAACATTGGATAACACAGAAACTAATGCCCAGAATGAAGCTGATGATGCTATTGATTTTGATGCAGAGTTCGAGGATTTGAGACAGATGTCGGCTGATATAGGTAGATTCACTAGCCAAGATAATGATGCTATAGCTGATGCTGAAGCGGCAGAACGTGCTAGATTTGCTCCATTGATTGAAGATGCTAAAGAAAGAGGTAGACAAGGATTAGCAGAATCAACAGTAGCAGCAGGAAGACGTGGAGGATTTCAACGAGCTAGAATAGCAGGACAAGCAGCACTTGGACCAACTCAAGGTGACGTAGGTTATCGTGGTGCAGGTGGAAAACTAGAATTAGTTGAGAGTGCATTTCAAAGGAATGTAGATGATTTAAAAGCACAACAACAAAGAGCAATCTCATTAGCAAAGTCCGCAACTAGAGCGGCAATAAGATCACAGAAAACAGAAGACTTCAATCGAGCAACTAAGATATTTGAAGCTGCGAGACAGCTGGAAGATGATAAGAATAAGGTTAAGGCTGCAAGAGTTAAGGCTGTGGCAGATTTAAGAGCAGAAGAAAGGGAAAAAATAAAACTAGGACTTTCTGTCGGATCAGCATCTAGGGATGAAGTAAAATTTGCCAGTGAACAATCTCAGAAAACTTCAGAGATAGCAGCATTAAATCTAATAGATGTTGATGAAGTTGGAAATATAATAGAGCCGAGTGAGGCTGAAATAATAGCGATAGCAAAGGCACAGGGAATAAGCCCCATATCTTTAGTAGCTGAACTTAATAAGCGGATAGATGAGGTAGAAAAGATACAAGCAGGTAAAAGGAAAGATACTCTAGCAGAACTTAAAACAGTTGCTGATACAGAGAGGACACAATTCTTAACAGAGAAGGGCAAGACTTTATTACCTTTTAGTATAAGAGAAAAACAACTGTCTATTGACAGCAAACTATTAAGTATCGCTAAGTCTCAAAAGGCATTGACTGATAAAGATACAGACCCAGAAAGTTTAGGTATTACTCAAGTAGAGGTTTTAGGTGATTTACAGGCTACTGTGAATGGTTTAAATACTGGCGGTTTAACTCTAGATCAAGTAGCACCTGAATTACAACCGTTTGTAAGTCTTGGAACAAATGAGTTAGGTGAAAATCAGTTTAGATTAAATGAACCAACTGAAGCACAGTTTAAGATTATGGTTAAGCGTAGAGCTGAAACACTGCAATCACATATACAATTGGAAGATTCTGTAGCTAGTGATTTACAAAATGACCCGAGTAAAGAAAACCAAGAAGAGTTAAAGGGACTATTAACTTTACAAGGATTTAATAATTCAGAAGCTGACGGATTAATAAAACAAATCGCAAGACAAAATAATATAGATTTAGGAGAGACGGGACGATTGCCAGGACAAGACGTAGCGATTGTAAATAAACAAGGTGGACCAAAAGAAAAAGATGCAAAACCTTTCGGGCTAAATGAAGAGGGTCGTTTAATAAGACGTAAAAACAGAGCTTTAATTAATCCATAAAATTATTATGCCAACAACAAATACTAGTAATTTATTAAAATCAGGTAATTTTAAAATTAATACCGTAGATAGACAGATAGGTAGATTTGAAGCTCCTACGCCTAGTTCTTTTAGTAATATAAAAACAGGGATAGCTAAAAATCTTGAGATAAATGCTAAAGAAAAAAAGAAAGAAAATGATACTGGATTTTTTTCTGGCGGTGCGTTAAGTGATTTTTTCGATGTACTGAGTGCAGGACGATTTGCTATTACTGGATTTATGGAAGGCAAACTTGAAGACAGAGGAACACTAAAAAAAACAGGAGCTAATTTAGCAGAAGGTGTGAAAGAAAGAAAATCTAATATAGATTTATTACAAAGAGTAGGTGCTGAAACAGGCAAAGGAGGTTTATTAACAGGTAACTATACACCAACCGCAAGTGTTTGGGGTAATTTTATTCGTGAAATACCTAGTACTGCCTTGGGTTTAGCAGCAGATTTATTTCTTGATCCGATAGTTATTGGATCAAAATTAGGTGTATTCAAAGGACTGACTAAAGGAACTAAGGAAGCAGCCATTGCTCTAAAGACAAAATCTCCTGCAGTAGGGCGTATGGTTAGCGCTATAGAACAAAATGATTTATTCCAATCAGCTAATAGATTTTTTGTTACTAGAGGTGGTCAAAGTGAACATTTTAAAAATCTTGATCGTAATAGAATTATATCTGAAGCTCTTGGTGGAGAAAAAGCTACTAAATTATCAAGCCCTGTGATAGAAAGTCCTCAAGTAATGCAACAAAGATTAAACCAAATATTGAAAGGAGGTGTTACTACTAAAAATGAATTAAAAGTAATAGCTGAACCGTTAAGAAAAGAAATAGATGAGTCTGGAAAAATTATATCTGAATTATCACCTGATTTATTAAGACCGGAAGTATTTGAATCGAATAAAGGCAAATATGTTTCTACTATTTATAAATCTAATATTTTAGATAAACAAGATGGAGAACTATTAAATAATTTATTCTTAAGAGGCGGAGAAATAAAAGCTCCAGGTGGACAATTTAAAAAGAGAAAGTTCTTTGGTGACAAGATACTAGATGGTGGATTAGAAAAAAGTGGAATATATAAAAGTAAGTTTGATGACTTCTTCGATTTGTCGCATGACGATAAGTTGAAAGTATTAACTAAGGCACAAGATGACACATTGCCTAGTTTTAGAAAAGAAGAATTTAAAAGTAAGCCTGTAAAATTAAGTGAAGAATCTGTAATAAGGACAGAGGAGCGAGTAAGGACATTAAAGAATTTAAATAATCCTTTAGAAAAAACTAGAGTAAAAATAACAGAACAAATACAGAAATTTCTTACACCATCTCAAGTAATTAAAATAAATAAAATAAAATTAATTAATTTAGAGAAAGAACTTCCGCTCGAGAAAATATTTAAAGTAGATAGTAAAGGGATTATAAGCAAGCTGTCAGATATACCAAAAAGGAAAGCTGCTGAAAGTATATTTAGAAAATATATAAAACAAGTTGATGAAGCTTTACCTGAAATAAATATAAGAGAAACTCTTGATGTAAAAATAGAAAATACTTTTGTTAATTTGTTAGAGAATAATATAGACAACAGTATAAGAGCTAACACAAAAAAATTAAGTAAACTAGTATCAAAAAGAGAAACACGAGCAGGAGAATTATCAAGGTTCGAGCAATTAAAAGGATTAGATAAGATAGCCGCTAATGTTAAAAGAGCAGTATCAAAGAATGGCAACGTACTTAGCTTTAAAGATTTTGAAACACAAGCTAGTGCAAAAAACTTGGCTGATTTAATGACAGGAAAAGTAAGGCAATCGTTGGGTGAAATAAAAGAAGCTGGTCTACCAGTTACTAAAACACTAGATGATATAACTAAGGCAAAAATAAGATTACAATTCTTCGATGATCTTGTAGAGTCAAAAGCTGTAAGTTCAGTCAGGAATGATACTATCGGACATTCGTATCAATTACCTGAATCTCCATTACTAGGAAGAGCAAGCAGCGGTTGGATGAAGAGAGCTGACGTAGAAACTATACAAGGAAACTTTTTTAAAGTACCTACAGAATTAGATAAATCTTATGGTGCATTATTAAGATTATGGAAAGCAGGAAAAACAGCATATAATCCAGCCACAATATCAAGAAATGATATAACTAACTTTATGGTACTCAATCCACTTGGAGGACTAGCACCTTGGAGATTAGATGTTTATAATCGAGCAATAAAAGGAATGGGGAAACAAAGTGATGCTATATGGAATGAATTTAGATCAGTAGGAGGAGGACTTTCTAGTCAAGCAAGCGCAGAGTTAGTTGATAGAGCTACTGATATGTATAAATCTACAAGCGATACAGCTAAAGGAATAAAAAAAATGTTCCCGAAAATAAAAGATTTTCATAAGAAAGTTGTTGATTTTTATGGTAATCAAGATACATTTTTTAAGTTTGCTAATTTTATAAAGGGTAAAGAAGACGGATTATCACCGTTACAATCAATGCAGAGAGCTAATATGTACTTGGTAGATTATACAGAGATGCCAAACTTTATTAAGTGGGCTAGAAAATCACCGTTCGGGGCACCATTTATTTCTTTTACTTACGGAGTAACAAAACCATTCGCTAAAACATTATTGAACAATCCTGATAAATTAAGTGCATACTATAAATCATTGAGAGCTATACAGTCGCTTAATCCATACGGAGAATCCGAAGAAGATAGAGCTAAAATTGAGGCTGTATTACCTGAGAATTTAAAAGGTATGAAGGCTTTACGTATGCCTTATAAGGATAAGAATGGAAACTCTGTATTCTTAGATTTAAGATATCTTTTACCATTTAATATATTAGAAATGGCGGATAATGATGGAGCATTAACTAAACTTGGAGTTCCAGCAGCTATTCAACCTAGTAATCCATTGACTACTATAATTGGAGATCTCATCAGGAACAAAAGTTCTTTTAATGCCAGACCTATAGTTCCTGCAGCATCTAGCAGGTGGGAAGCTTCAATGGCTGTAACCGATTATATACAAAAACAATTATTGCCGTCTTTTAGTGTTGGTGTACCTACCAAAGTTGAGGGTAAGTTAAATTTTGGTGGATATAGTTCACAGAAGATAATTGATACTATAATGAAAAGACCTACATTTCCAGCATCAGAACCGAAAGATCCTACTTCAGCAGTATTGGAAGCGTTCTTTGGATTAAAAAACGTGCCAGTCGATATAGAACAAGAGGCACGATTTAGAAAAATTGATAAATTAAATAAAATTAGAGAAGTAACTACTCAGATTATAAGGATTAAACACAGAAAAACTTTGACAGCAGAAGAAAAAACTAAAGAAATAGCGAAACTAAAAGAAAAGTTAAAAAAGTTTAGAGTACAACAATAAAAGATACTACTGCAAGAATTATAACACCAATAAAGAATGTTATTAGAATATTTAATATTAATATTTCTATAAATGCTTTTATAATATTCATATATTATTCAAGTACCCATACCTCTTAAGTGCCTCGAGCTTGTGATAGGCGTTAGGAGGAGTACATTTAAAATGCTCAGCGAGTTCAAATATCGTTGGGTATTTTTTTAATTTATCATAGTACTTATTACAAATATCTAAGTACTCTTGTTGTAATTTTGTTAGTTTTTTCATGTTTAATTATTAATATATTTGATAATAGCGTTATATGCTTTTTTAATCTCATTTTTGCTTAATTTAAAATTAATATTACATGAAGGACATTTATATCTTAATTCACTTAAACTTTTATTTTTTATATTTGAAGGACATATTGCACAGCACTTTGGACACTTAGATATAATAAATATACTATCAGATGTTTCATTTATTGTTACATATTTAGAAGTTATCATAAGTCTTCTGATTTAACGTAGTTTGTATCAAAATATTTTTTTTTATCGCTGTATGGTCCTTGTGAAGCTTTGTCTATTTCTTTAATCCTAGTGATTTCTTCCTGTAAGTAGAAGGCAGCCTTTTCTAAGTCTTCTATTTCATTTTCCTTCAATCCTGCTCTCCATACGTACTTAATAA
>Ga0307928_10001694_pt1 | contig 16789 bp, 32 predicted proteins | sample AceLakmetagen232_FD_201815 | JGI IMG/M metagenome (GOLD analysis project Ga0307928, IMG submission 201815) | Saline water microbial communities from Ace Lake, Antarctica - #232 | ecosystem: Environmental > Aquatic > Non-marine Saline and Alkaline > Saline | place: Antarctica: Ace Lake... | reverse complement strand
GAGATATGAATCATCCTTCGCCCATTGCAACTCATTGTAACGTGCAGATCTTATTTTCCAATCCACCATGCCGCCTCCATTTAGGTATTTTCCGTCATTTAATTCTTCCCGCCGATCCTATTGACGGCGTTGGATTCATAAACAGATTGAGCATGGAGTCAAGCGCCATTATTGCAACTCCCGCCATGCCGGTAATTACTATTAGCAAGACTATAAACCCGATTTTTTTAAACATTTTCCCTCCATTTCAATAATCCCCATATCGATAATCCGAAATAAACCGCAAACATGAACGACTGGGCGTACTCTCCGTGAGAATAATCATGGGCCATCCATGCCGCATTCGTGAAACACCAGACAATGAAGCATTCCCGCCGCCTATAAATATTTAATATAATCCCGGATATCGAAAATGCCGTCACGATCCACATTTTATATTTTCCATGCTGATTTTATTATTCAAATAATCCACGATTATAATCATCTTGAGTTTCTTCCGCGCGTTTTTTATCGCATCTTTTATGTCCCGGCTCTTCATATCCCACACCGCAACAAGGACATCCGAATTGTTGACGATCTTTTTATTCCTCACAAATACCGCTGCCCGGCCGTCACGATCCCAATTAGGAGGGAACTCAATCAACTCAAATCCGCATTCGCCAGCCCATCGCGCCGCCATTATGTCAACCCCATGAGCACCACCCGAAACGACTGAATCAACATCTATGCCGCGCAACGCCCGCCGCAGTAATAATTTGAACTTCAGGTAATCGCAGAACTTTTTACTTCCGACTATTCCGACTCTCATAATATCCCCTGAATGAAAAATAAAAAAGGGGAACATGGTTAGGCATGGTAGGAGTTTGGAGGCTTCGGAGGGCACTCTAAAAACCTGTTGCCAATGTTCCCCTTTTATAATTAGGGTTTCAAATTATGTACCTCTCAATATAACACATTCTCATGATAAATCAACTCTCTTTTTCTTCTTTTTGGGGAAGAACTTTATTGAATGTTTTTTCGATCTGCTTGAACGTGCGTTCCCTCTCCATTATGTCCGGCTCAATCTGCGTCGTAAGCAGGCCTTTAAATTCTTCATACAAAGATTTTAGCGAATGCAACGCTGACAGGTAATTTTCTTTCTCCATCTCGCGCCGGAACGTGACCTTCATTAATTTCGGCTTATCCAGGACAATCGGACTGCCATCGCTGAACACTAACCCAATCGTCGGACTGTTTGGATTCTCCGATAACAATATCTTCGTGAACTTCACCCCTTTCGGAATGCCACCCTCAATCTTATGTTCCATAATCACCCGGCCGTCCTCGAATATTGTTGCAATCGCCGACTTTGATACCTCGATTACATAATCCATAAAAACTCCTTTATTTTTTATTTCTCCGGTTTATTAAATTCTTCATCGCCTTTGCCTGATCTCTCCGCGTTGCCATGTTATTACGCGCCGTGCCCCGAACGTGCCGGATGTGAATTTCTTCGTTATCAAGCTCCTGCAGCTTCCCGCGTATATCAAAAAACGATCCGCTGACGACGATCCCTTCACCTATTTTTATTTTTTTCCCACAACATTTGCATGTATTCTCGCTCTGAAATTCGGCTGCAATATCTTTCATAATATCCGAGCTCCTTTATATATCGGATAACGGTAGCATAACACGGCCCGTACTCATACCCTGCGATGTCCTTAAAAATCATCTTGCTTGCTATCCGTTGCGCAGAAAGTCCTTTGCCAATCCATTCTGCGATCTTCTTTTTATAACGCTTGAATGTTGGCCGCCAAAAGGCTTGATTAACTTTTCTTTTTGTTGTCCTGTCCATTTCCTTCCTGTTCGGATTCGAGAAGTGACCGGAGATCAAATAGTTCATCCTCCATGTCTTTTAACCCTGAATACCAATGCAGCTCACCTATTTTTATTTGAATGGCCAACTCTTCGAGCTTTTCAATCAATACCAATGCCAACTTCAACTTTTCCGGTTTCAATCTTGCCTCCGATTTCTGTACGGCGAACGCCCGTACTTTCTGATGGATTCCGCGATTGAACCTTTAAACGAATCTTCAGTATATTGTTTCAACTCTTTCCCCGCGTTAATCCTCGCCTCCGCTTCATCCACCCCGACTCCGAGTAAACTTCCGCTGCTGACCTCCGAAATATACACATCGCCAGATATAATATTAACATGCATAAACGCATCAACATAACTATGCCTGTCGATTTTAATCCTCTCGCCGGCCCGCTCATAAAATACCATATCGCAATCACGGCTTTCTGAAAGTATGAAAAATATCTCTCTCATTTTTCCCCGCCCTTCTATTCAGATGGTTCGGCTTCCAATAACGCATCGAGTGCGTAAGTTGCATGACTTATTGCACGAAACATTTCCGCGTTATCGTTATTGGTCTCTTCTGCAATCTCGATGCTGATTATGCGTACTCTGATTTCACGGACTAAATCAAGGGCCTTTTTTTTATTCTTCATCATCCTTCTCCTTCCATGATTCAACTGTCATAATGGGCGCAGGTCTGGCAGGTCTTATTCATGCTTCGCCTCCTCCCATGTCGCCATTGCAGCCCTATGGATTCTACAAACCCACGAGTGTCCTGTTGTTTCCTCCGGTATCCATTTATCAAGGTCGCAGTTACATCGCATCATGCTTTCTTTTTCTCTCACAATCGGCATTATATTTTCTTTTGTTAATCGTTTCATTTTATCTACTCGCCTCCCACTCCTTGAGGGCTTCGCGTCCGGCAGGGGTGATGTCAAAAATATCTAATTCCATCTGGCCATCATGACAAATTTCAATCATTCGTTATCGCCTTTTTTTGTTTGCCAGAACCAGCCAGACTTTCCCTTTTCTTGTTTTTGCTGAATTCCATGTATCGGCTGCCCCGCTTTTTTCCGCTCCGCCGCCTCATGCTCAAAACCGCCAAAGCTGATGGGCATTACTATTCCCCTGATCGAATCAACCGTATTGATTTTATTGTGATCGTCAAATCTTATATGAAAACGGTAATTCATCTTTACCCCGGAATCCCGCAGGCTCACGACCTCTTCCGTAAATTGAATGGTTGGCGCCCCTGCCGCCTCCGCCATTTTAACCAATCTTTTTAAAACCGGAACGCCGAGGATAAAATCAGGAATGTGATTGTCCGGATAATCGTATAAAAATTTGCCCGTCTGACCGACTGGGACTTCAAAATCCGGCAAGCCATAACTCACCCGCCGCGTTATCTCCCCATCTCCAGAACCGAGTTCTATAAATGAGGAAATAACCTGCTTTCTTACGTTGATAACATCCATAAAACTTTCATCGTCCCTGAACCGTTCGTCCACGCCAACAAAAATATGATCGTTCTTACTCATGTTATCCGATTCATCTGAACAATTCATCCGAACAAGGACATGGCCTTCCGTGGCTTCCCAATATTCGCTGGTTCCGTAAATAAACCTAAAAGACGATCTGACGCAATCCTTATCCATTGCCGCCCGCAACGAATTAAACATTGTTTTTGATATTCGTTTTTTCATGCTGTGCCCTCCGATTTGTGTACCTGAATTATACTAATTATTTATGCAAAGTGCAAACACTTTTTAATATACTTTCAACCCCTTGTAATCCGCACCCGGACTTGTTCCTGTAATCATTCGCCGCCCAAATAATATAGCTGTTCTCTGCCGGTTTTAAAAATAACTTGACGAAGAGAACCACGGCAATAAGCGCCAGGCCGAATAACGCTGCAATATGTATAATTGCCTCAAATGTAGCGCTCATTTTCTCACCTCTTTGTTTTTAATAATTCTCTTTATTGAAATCAACCCAGAACGCGGCAGTTTCATCCTGGAAATTAAAATCGAAATTATAATAGATTTTACTCTGACGTATCGCCGCTAAAATACAAGCAGGGCAATCGCTTGTTTTCTCTCTCACGACCTTTAACGCATCGTCCAAATCACACTGATTCTTTATTGTTTCTGAATACATCCCCTCATTGATTATCACGGGTTCAGGGAACAATGCGACTAAATCCGCGACCGAAACCTGATTCCCCCCGTACAAAAAACACATCATGCACCGCCTGTCCGGATTCATAGTACAACCCAATTCGTGCCGCTCCATGTAATACTTGGAACATCCACTTTTTTTGCAATAGTCACAATAATACCGATTAACTTTTTTGGTTTTCATATCACCTCTTTAATTTTCGGATCATTGATTTAACAAAGAATAATTTCACGCCCCGGATTCCAATCAAATAATAAATAAAATTCACTGGCAATTTTAAGACGAATATGATTCCGTGAAAGAATTTGACTGCTCTGTTGATTGCCTTCATGCCCTTATTCTCCGATCCTTGCCTGAGAACTCAATGATATTGTCGCCCATTTGACACATGCCGATAATGCGACTTGACACCCTGCCGTCTATGATTTTATCAATCGACTCAAGGGAATAATTGCTCGTGAATATTGTATGACGGTTATTCATGTCACGTTCATTTATCAGATAATATGTGACCTGCGCAACATAATCCGTCATTTTCTGTGCGCCGAAATCGTCGACAATCAGCAGCCGGTTACTGTGGGTAATTTCGTCTATTCTCTCCATGCTCTCGTCATAATTCGCCTGCAGGTGCATAATAAACGAGGGATAAGATATGAACCGGGCCTCGTGCTTCGGGAACATGATGTGATAAATTGCTATTGCCAGCATCGTCTTTCCGGTCCCTGGTGCCCCCCAAAGGTACGCGCTCTGTGTCGTTAATTTACTGACAAGCAGCTTGTCTTTTATCTCGATGTTGTTGAAATTTCTAAACTTGTCTGGCAGGCATGAGATATAATGACTATAATTGCCGTCCCTGTCTCTGTCTGCTTTAATTTCATAACCTTCTGGCCAATAAGAACATAGACGATTATAGAATTTCTCAAACGTTACCCGCCGGGCCTCTAATTCTTTCTGCTTTTCTGCTTCTTTCCGCTTGTCTTCGGCTTCCATTCTTTTGAGACATTCATTACAAAACATGGAATTCGGTCCGGAATATATCGAACCGCAGCTCATGCATTTCCGCTCAGACTTGAATTTTTCGTCCGATCCCTTTTGGAATTGTTGTATGCGGCTTGTCGATTGAGTCATGGCCTTCTTTCTCCTTTCTCATTCGCTCCCAATTAAGAATAGTTAAATAATGGTTTTTATATTTTTTACCTTTTGAACCAATATATTCATAAAGCGCTGCTATTTTTTGATAGGCGATATTATCGCCAAACCCTTCGACAAGTTTTTTGTAATCCTCTTCAGATATAAGAATGGTTTTAAATTCAGTAAATTTCTCACGCACGAAATTGCGGTCATCATCTTTAGGCTGCACATTCTTTTTATTATTTATTCTATTCTCTTTTATTCTATTCTCTTTTAATTTACTTTGTGTACTTTCTGCGGTAGAAACTGGGGTTTCTGCGGATTTCTGCGGAATAAACCCAATAGATTCCGTAGAAACTGGGGTTTCTGCGGTAGAAACTCCATTAATAAAAGGATCAAAGTCCGCCCCCATAATATCAAGTTTTGATGGTGGCTTTTTCTTTCTAATTCTATAAACATCGGTTATTCTATCAACAAAATTCTGACTCCATACGATCCTTTTCGCCCATAATTCACGGTCTATTGATCCAAGCTTAGCGAGTAAATCCAAAATCAATTTAGTTTCTTCCGTCGATAACCGGGTTTTCGCCGATAGAAATATCAATTCATTATCGTCATTCAAATCAAGAAAATGACCATCCTTCCGGCCAAGAACCTCAAGAAGTTTAAACCAAAAGGCATATCCATTGTTGCCGTAATTAGATTCAATCACAAATAATGTCCGGCGCTCCGAGGCATCGGTATCATGGGGAAAGTAATCGACATACTTCTTCGAAGGTCTGCCCATAAAATCTCCAAATAAAAAAGGCAGACCGTTAACAGTACACCTGTGCGAGAGATGCTGAAAAAAACGGCCTGCCCTTAAATTTTGCCAACTAGGTTCGCACAACCATACTGTCTACCATTGTTACTACCTCAATCCTGAAAAGTTCCGTTTACTCTGGTGAATTTTACTGATACAATTCGACTAAATTCCTTAACCGTCGCAAGAACTCCCCCGCGTTCTCCCCGTCAATCTGGCCGATCCATTCATCCCAGTGCAATACCTGCAGTTCTGTCTGCTCGGCGGTTCCCGTTACCTCGATCTTCAATTCCATGAGCGATCCTCCTGCTATTTCCAAAAACGGAAATCATCATCCCGCAATACAAGAAACGCTAAAAATATTAAAACCGCAATGCTGGCTGTGAATCCGTCCATGTCATCGTCCTCTATCTCTGGTTCGTTTTCATCAGGCCGATAAAATAGTCAATGATTTTCTGCCCCTGGCCCTTGGTTAAAAACGCATAATTATCAACTCCATAAGTTGCCTGGATATAAACGAATACCGATCCGCCGCCCTCCCGCTGTGTCTGTGCCCAGTATTTCTCTATCTCTTTGATCTGCTTTTCCGTAATACGTTCCTTGAGCCGCGTTACTAATGCCGTCATATCCTCTACCGTTTTTACATCGAGGCCTTCGATGCCGCACAATTCCTCTATGTACCCCGGGCCGATGTTTAAATGCTTTTTGGCCTTTTCGACCTCCCGGTTTGCCACTTTCCACAGCTCCACGATCTCAAGTTCTTCTTTTTCCTGTTCTGGGTCACCGCCGAGTTTCTCATTGATAACGTCGTCAGCGGATTTCTTTTCACCGTTACCGCCGGCCGGTTCGGCCCCGCCGCCCGTTGCCTGCTTCCATGTTGCAAATCCCTCGACAATCGCCTGGTACAACCTCCGCAATTTCACAATATCGCGCTTGTCGAAATCAGCAACCGCTTTCCCGATCCACTTTGTTATTTCCGCTTCCGAAACGCCCTGCTCTGAGTAAGAATCAATCATTTTATCGACATTGAATTCGGCCTTGTCCATGCCCTCAAGAGTTTCGTTTATCGCGTCGCTGGCCTCTTCAATGATATACTGAGGGATTAACCGCAGTCCCTGGTTCCGGATGGCTTTTGAGATGGCCGCGTTTTCTTTATTATAAAGCTCTTGCTCTGTCGATTCAACCAGGTATACAATTTCCCCCCTCGAATTAACGCGCTCACTGATAATCTGCCGGCTGCCAATCTTTTTACTTTCCCGCTCTACCGTCTTGTCGATTGTCAACGTTGCAGTGAATGTTGTATTCGTCTCCAAATCGCAACACAAAACCTTAACCAGCCGCCGCTTCACGTCCTCGAACACTGTTTCCTGATCAACATAAATATTTCTGAATTCCCGGATTGCCATTTCCGCAAACCTGATTGACAATCCGGCTTTAAGAATTTCGTTCCCCTTTTTGTCCCGGCCGACGCATTTTTCATACATCGCGCCGGCTGCGAATTTGGGCCGCTTACAAACCTTGATCATCCGCTCAAGCGCATGGTCTTCATTCCGCTGGTTTTTGAAGGCCATGAAGTACGCCGTCTGAATCCGCGTCTTTGCCGCCTCCGCTATTGCCTGCGACTCCCGACCGATAGCGCCGGAATCCTCATCTCCAATTGTTTCCAAACCATCCATATTCATATTTTCACCCCTGTTTTTATTCCTCGAATGAAATATCAGTTATTGATTTCTTGACCGTGAACCGCCGTTCATTTCGCGTCGCCATATACTCTTCAGCAACTTCCGGCTTGTCTTCCCGGAAACCCTTCAAATTGAAATAATTCTTTTCCGATGATGTGCATGTTGCAATCAAATTATCATCGTATATCATGCCGCTTGAATCCAACATGTAGACCATCATTTTTTCTTTCATCTCCTTTTCGATTTTCTCGAATTTTAACCGTTTCACCCGCGCTTCCGAAAACTCCTGAGCCATCCGTGCAATATCTTTTGTTGCCTCGATGGTTTTCAAAGGATCGGCGACCGGATACAATTCCAATAAATCCCGATCCGATACCGGCGGAGGCGGTACCCTGGCTTCAATATTATTTTTCCAGAATGACACCAGCCGCGCCGTTATTTTCTTAATCAATACATCGTCCCGCTCAACCGCGAACGTCAACACTGCCCGCCGCTCGGGAATGAATACGCACAGTACGCCCCATTCCCAGCCCGTAATATTCATATAATGCAGGACCTGAATTTTATAATGGATCGGAACTTCCCCGTTCCAATTTTTGAACGCCATCGCCGACGCGCTTTTTCCCTCCCATACGCCCAGAGTTTTTTGTGCTACATTTCCGTGAATTGCCCGATCCAGGTTAGCGCCCAGAAAATCAAAGTCCGGATGAAACCGAATCTTGTTGTCCTGCCGCAACTGAAACCCGGTCTTCTCCGCGTATTGATCTGCAATAAACGGCTCAATTGCCAGCCCGAACTGCAATATGCTTTTCCGGCCAGCATCAGACTCAAGTTCCTTTTGTGCCTCTTCTTCACCGTGAACGATCCGCTTATAGTACTGATACGGCGTAACCCACGGATTTAATCCCAGCGCTGCCGACGCGCCGGAACCACCGATGTACTCACCGTGTTTTTGCATCCATACAGAATGAGGCATTCCAACTGTGGATATATAATTTTTCGCCATTATTCTAATGCCCTCCGTTTGTGTCTATACATAATACTAAAAAAAGTGTTAAAATACAATAAAAAAGTATATTATTTTCCGCCGCCATTATGATATTGAAAGTTGCACATCCTGATATATCCGCACTCCGGAAATGTCACGGACACCTGCGCGGACAGCGTTCCGAATGGCCGTTGTATTCACCTCAAGATATTTCCTCGGCACAGCGCCCTCGTCGGAAACTTCAAACGTCCATACCTTCTTTGTTGTCGATTTTACGCCGTCATACCGCTGCGTCTTCTCCGGGGCCATCGCCGCGACTGCCTTTGTCCCCGCCTCCTGCTTTGCCTGCTCTGCCTCACGCATGGCCGCCTCAAATTCTTCACTCTCTTTGTTCGCGTTTTCTGCCGCGATCCGGGCCGCTTCATCTACTTTTCTCTGCGCCTCTTCCTCTGCCCGTCGTGCCGCTGCCTCAAGTTCCCGGCGTTCCTCTTCCTGTTTCCGTTCGTAATCCATGACCTTGCCCCTGAGAATCTTATCGGAACCCTGGAATTCAACCGTGTGCCGCTTAAAGAAATCATTAACTTCTTTCACCCTGCCATTCAGCGGAGAAACTAACGCCTTGCGCGTCTTTTCAAGCCCGGAGACGATGGTTTTAATATCCTTCAAAACATAAGTAGCGATCTCCCTGTCGTCACCGCCGGCAATAATAATACCGTCCGCATCCTTCGAAATCTGGTCACTGATTGCCACTAATGATTCAGACGCTTCGTTCAACTGCCCTTCCGCTATATCAACAGACTGGAATTTTTCTAATGAATTCATAACGTAGTCTCCGCTTAATAAATGGTTAGCCCGCCCAGCAATTCAACTAAAGCTGGGTATTCTTTTTTTATAAAATACTTGCTCTCGCGCTTTGAAACCAAATCAAATAAATCATATTTCACATTTAACTTCCTGAGTTCCCGCATTTTATACGATCCCAAATGAACCTTGCCGACAATTAAAAGCCGCTCAATATCCATGCCCGTAAAATGCCGTGACGATTTAACTCTGGCCGTCAAAAACTGGATAATTGCATATTGAACCGCCGCAACATGCACTTTTGGACGTTTCTCTTTTAAACGCCCCTGCTCGCCCTGTGACATATTGCCGTACTTTCCTGCGTTGGAAGTCTCTTTTTCAAAAGGTAAGGGGATTATCCTATGACCTTTTTCGATCTCGGCCATTCTATTCGCGGCGTTACGTCTCCCCGCGTCCGCGCTTTCTTTTGCACCTCCGCGCGTCGAAAACGGATTAAACCCGAACCGGAACGGCCACAACGGACATTTCTTTTCCATGCAGTACCTTATCCCCTTGTACGATCCCCCGGTACACTCAAAACATTTCGCCCGAATCCCTTTGCCGATGGGCTGCTTTTTGATACCCGCCAATATAACCGCGTCCCTGTGCAATTGCTTATCACTCCGGTTCATTTCACTCCCCTTCGTTTATTAATTCTATCCCGAATTCGATTATCGCCCGTTTTGCATCAATGCAACCGACATAATCGGCGGCATTAATAGCATGAGCGACAGCCATATCAGTTTCAGGTACGGAATCGACATCAGAAGCAAGAACAGTACGTGCGGCAGTCTTGGCAGAGACAGCGGCGGCAAGCGCGGCAGTCCAAACCGGAATATCGGTAGCATTAAAATCGGCGGCGGCAACAACAACATCGGCATTTTCTTCCGTCATGTGAAGCCTGTCCATTAACCAATACTCCGCCGCTACTATTGCCCGCCTGGGCCGGTCATCGCCAGGACATAACTCCTCAAAAATAGACAAGACCTGCCGTGCCGCAAATATCGCAAACTCTGTCCGATGCTCAGATAATTTGAGTAGCCGCACAATAAGCCATGCCGCGTAATCAAACCGATTGCGCTCAGCGCACGCCCGAATAAAAGTATCATGTTCTAAACCGATTAACCCCCAATTCGTCACATCCTCAATACCCGACGAGCAAGCACGCAGATCATACAATAAAGCTATTGTGATTTTCATTAGCCGCGATCTCCTTTTGTGTGTTCTAAATGCGGGATGTGAACCTCAAAGCTGCTCGCCGCATTATCCATTATTACCGGCATTGCCTGCGCAATTTCGCCCAGCGGAATCTTGCCATCCGCATTCAAATCAAATCGCACCCATAAGGACGGTCCGCCGGTATAATTATTTATTCGCATAACCTTCATCGCGCGCCCCTTATTTTTTGGGTTTTCTCGGCCGCTTTTCCCGCGACTCGATCTCTGCGTTGATAGCCGGCAGATCCAAGATCAAATGCGGATTACGCGCAACCAGTGTAAACAATACCTGGTACCCGCGCTTTGATATTCTGCCGATGCGCTTCCATGAGATCAACTGCGGCATTTTCAACCCGAACATTGAAGCGAACCGTTCTTTTTTCATGCCCGTACCCTCAATCATTCCCTCCAAATCTGCCAATGTTGCAATCGTGTCCTTTTTCATCCGCTATTCCTTTCTGATTTCTGTGTGTCCGCAAAAGCCGCATTCATACTGTCGGCGGAACCTGTAATTGTTTCCCGTCTCCGACTGCCGAACGCTCACGACAATAAACCGCCCCTGGCGCCCGCAGATGGGGCATGAATTAACACGGTTCCGGAGCTGTGCCGCTGCTGATATTTTCGCCCTGCCGATACTATTCATTTACTCACCCATTCGCCGGGGTTCGGGAAACGGATTGCCTCGGAAAAGTAACCCTCAACATCAGGATTCATTCTCCATGTCCTGTGACCGCCCCATTGATACAGGTAGATTGCCGGCTCCCATTCTCTATTCATAGGTTTCACCATCACCAGATCCCCTGGCTGGAATCCCCGATCTTCCCCTTCGACTTGGAGGTGGAGGACTTTGCGAGTAGCGTCAGGATTGCTCCGATTACCGTTTTTGTCGCAGGGGTCGCCATTCTCGTCATATAAACCAAACTTATATATTACCATCTCGTCCGTGGCGCAAACCCACTCTCCCACATTAAACATCGGCGCCGGTTCTTCCTTTTCCGGGGCTTCGATTTTACATGCGAGCTGCCGCAGGTTTTCCGCGACTTCTTTAATGTCCATGATTTCTCCTTTTGTTTATTGTGAATCCTGCCAATATCTATCAGTATCAACTGAACACTCCGCGCAAATCCCCGTAAGCTTAAGAATCATATCAATGTTCGGCCCGCCGTACCGCTTGCACCGCCGACAGAATCCCCGCTCTTGCGCGTGTTTATCACACAAAGGAATGTTCCCCGTCTCCGGATGCTCGTAGACGCTGTCTGTTACGATCCCGCATTCCTTGCAAAAATATTTAATCGCCTGCATTTCCGCCTCCGATTAAAGGAATAAACCGCTTATTACATCCGCCGCCCTGGTTGCCGCGAACTTTGTAATGTAGAACCGGGCCGTCGATTCCGAAAGTTCTGTTTTAAATAGCATCTTGCCTCCCAATTTCATCCGGAGATTAACCGTGTCGCCATTGGAACCGATCCGCGCCCAGTGTGTATTATTGGAGACGACAAAGGATGTCTCAAATTCCCCGCGTACAATAAACCCCTCACGCCGGCAATGCTCTTTAATCCGATTAAACATAGAACCCGTCATTTCACCCTCCAAACCTTGCTGATATGATACCAGTGATTTGCGTTTTCATACGTTATTACCCGCGTTCCGTCACAGGCGAGGACTGTTTCAATGTTCCCGTATATTGTTCTGATTTTCGTTCCGCGCTTCATGTTGGTTTCCTTTTATAATAAAATCGCGAGGCCGCCGCCCGTCCCGACAACCCCGCGCCGAATTCGTGATGTGATTATCTGCGCGAAACCTCATCGCTGAACGATTTAACGGCCTGGTTATATTCATCCGTTCCGCACTCGACCCCGTCCTCAATTAATCTGTTGTCGAGTTCGGCATTGAATTTATCGAGCTGGTCGTATGAGTATCCCTCTGTATTATCCTGCCGAAATCCGTCCTGTTCGATATTTAATATTTTCATCTCTCCACCTCACGTTAATATTATTTTACATACAGGCGCTGTAATGATGCGCTCGTTGCAATATTGATGTATGTCATGAATCCGTTTATCGGGTTCGCGTCTATCTGCGCATATTTCAATTCATGTGTTTCGATAAAAGCCCGTGCAGATTCAAGCTCTGCTATTCTTCTACCAACAATCCGCGCCCGATTTTCTGCACGGTCATCAGGAGAATTTAAATGGCTTTGCAGGCGGATTCTCGCATCCCTCAGCCGCCCGTCAATTTCTTCTATTATCAATTCTCTATTCATGATGCCCTCCGGTGTATGTTTTAATCTTACTTAAATATACTACATTCCTTCGCCATTGTCAAGTACTTTTTTAACTTTATTTGTACTTTTTTTATGTTTTTGTTGTGCTTTTTACTGTTTTTTGTGATGCTGTTTTTATTGAACTTATGAGGGCGCTAACCGCTAAATACTCCTATTCCTCCGGTATTCCCCGTCTGATTGTTGTAACTTATTATATCATATATACTTACGTGCTTTTTAAAAACGCTCACAAATCGCCTGTATGCCATTATTCTACATGCACGCGTAGGCTTGTATGCCTGATGATTTTCGCGTATTCCATGCCCACAGAACGTATGCCTGTGCGCTTAAGTGCCGCTTATCTGCTGTTTATTTTATTCCAATGAAAAATTAGTTGACATTCAGGAGAGAACAGAGTATTTTAAAATGTCGCGTTCGTTATCTCCGTGAAAGCGGAAAAACGTTATAGTCCCCGGTGTTTCGAGCACTGGGGACTTTTTTTATAATTTTTATACAAAACTGGATTTTATAATAAAAAAGCGGCGGATTCTCCCACAGAACCCGCCGCAAAACTACTTTCCAATGGAGCTTTCGTTATCACCCTCATAATCTGCTACATGGGGCGCCCTCCTGTTTATGGTTTTATTTTACTTATGAAACTACTCGCCCGCGACAGCCACCCGCGCATATACCGGCCCTTCGATAATTCAATATAATACGCAATTCTCAGACCCGCAATGCCTATTATTAAATATTTTTCCCGCCGCTCCGTATTGTAATGCTCATTCAATACGCCCCACGTCTGGCCGCCGATATTGCCGTCGACCGTTAATTTTTTGTATGTCCCCCGGTTCAATGCGTTTAACGTCTGCTGTGCCCATATTGCCGCGTCGCCGATACCGTGATTTACCGCGCAATCATAGAGCAATCCTGCGACCGCCTGACTTTTTATTTTATCCCCGGATACCGGGTCCCAGTATTTTCTATAATAAAAGTCCCGAACCATCGCGTCTAAATCCGGAAGCCGTTTCAACTCCTTGGTCAGCTCGAAATCATTTAATACGTTCAACTGGCTTTTCGCTCTGTCGATGATCTCCCAGCCGTCCCAGTCCGGATTGAACTTCCGTGCGATCCCTCTGTATGTTTCGCCGCCTGAATCATTAGGATCGTGTGAATACCCGCCCTCAATATTATCCGTGTACTCAAATGCAATATCAAACTCTGCCATTACCATTATCCAATTAATATAAATACCGCAAATCCTACGACGGAAAACCCGATAACTGTTATGCTGATTATCCGCATCGCCCACCGCGTTATAAAATATGATAACGGGAGCCCGTACCGGCCTGTAATGCCCGTAAGCTTGGTAATGTTCAATTCATAATCTGTAAACATAGCATCGATCCGCACCGTGTTATATGTTATCTGCCATATCGCCCACAGTCCCGGAATTGCAAAACCGGCCAATATCAAACAATCCAAGACGCTCGATCCGCGCCCGATAACATAAAACCCGATTGCCAATGCTGCCCGGCCTGCGTTCTTTATCGGATGCCAGTTCCATGAGTTGACATACCGAACCACACCATCGCCGTATAATTTATCGAATATCCAGCCGTCGCGCATCGCATCACAAACCGTATGCACCACCAATAACGCATAAAATATAATTATAATGTTTTTTTCCATACGACAAATTGCCCTCCGTAATCAAGCCCGTCGTCAAATGCCTGCATACTGAAACGCGCACGGGATAGGATTATGCCCGCCGATACCGTGGCGCCGCGCTGCTTGAAATATCCAATATCAATATAAGGAGTATACTGTATCCGTTCCAGAAATGTTTCATCGCGGCGGATGACCTTTCCCTCGACGTTTCCGATTTTTAGAAACTTGTTCGAAGCCTGAACATAGGTTTTATAGCCACCGGATTCAAGCTCCACCAGCGCCACGGAGAAATCAATCGGTTTATGTTTAAAACGAATGCGTACCACCGGAGATGACGGCGGGAAATATGAAAGACTCCCGTATAAATCGAAAGCAGGGAGCTCTCTTTCGAACTCATAGCTAAATGACGGTACACCCGCCGGAACCAACACCGTGTCCGGAACCGCGATTGTAACCGTGTCCGGCTCATAATATGCCGTGAATGCCTGCAATGCCCGGATGCGCTCATTTTTGCCCTGGACAACCTTAAGCAATCGACTGATTTCATATTTATATAACGCCGTGTCATTCTTCAGGATTGCAACTGTACCCTCAACTCCGATGAACCGCGAATAAATCCCGTCCGCTTCCTGTATCAATTCCGAATGCCGCGCCTGCAGCTCATTGTACTGGTTATATATTTCCTGCCGCCCCCGATCCTGCCAATACAGAGCACCGGCCATCAGGATTATAACGATATACGGGGCATACTTAATATATTTCATGATCATTTCCCGCCGGGTTTGAGTTTGTCAATAACGTCAATTCCATACATTTTAGCGACAACTTTAATCGCCACGTTCCCGCCGATGAAGACCATCAACACGCCAATCATTGAGACATAAACAACCTGTTCCGTGATTCCGCTGTGGGCGAGGAACGCGATTAACAGAGCAATGATAATAGAAAAAATAAACTTCCGTGATCTGTAACCGCCATCGGCCGCCATGCTCTGCGCTTCTTTGAGCTCTTCCATTACTTCACCTGCTGCGTTGCTTGTTGGTTTGCCATGCTATTATTTGCAATGATGATACCTGCGTTAAACGCGATGGCTAATATTCCCGCCATCAACAATAATCGAATGGTTAAATGTGACCGGGTCTTTCCTGACTGGGATTCAACTTTATTCTCGATTTCTTTTGCTAATCGGCAAGAATTTGTATTGTGAGTATCCAGCGAATCAACAACCCGCTCGATTGCCGTTTCATTTGCGCTTTTCAATAAATCCATTGCCGCCCGCAATTCTGCCGCGCTTTGCGTGTTGTCTTTAATGACCTGGATAAGTTCTGCGAATTCAGACATCCGTAGTCGCTCCATTGATTTTAATTTATCATGGATCGGCAGCCTGTGAATTTCTTCCGTATTGTGCGCCCCTGCTCCTGTCCCGCCCAATTAAATACGTCTCCGAGTTTCCCGCCAAATGTAGCTTTTAAAATATTCCAACCTACTGAGCGCATAAAATATCGGGCGGTCGAGCAATCTATCCTGCGTCGTTTGAATTATTGAGTCGCCCTTGAAAAACTTATAATATTTTAACGCCTCGTCATAGAGGATAAAATACAGTGAGTCTGTTCCGTTTAATAAAAGGCCCGATGTATTTAAAATTGAGTCACCTTTGAAGAATTTCCACTGGCGGTTCGGTTCATCGTATAACCTGAAAAATAACGTATCCGCGCCTGCGCTCAATGATACGCCGACCGTACCAAGCTGTAAAGAATCTGTTGTCGATTTAGCTGAATCCGTCCCGTTCGAAGCATAACTCCATATCTTAAATTGTGTTTCATAGTTGCGCGGGAAATGAAAAGTCTTCCCTGACCATGCCGACTTAATATACGCCGTCTTCGTCGTTTTAAATGATGCTGTCTGTGTCGTATCTAACCACAGACCAATCGAAGTGTCATAAATGGAGAATACGTTTTCCGTGCTTACATCTAACGGGTTTCCGGCAATCGAATCCAGAACTGCTGAGGAATCTGTAATAGAAGAAAACGCAAGGGAGTCAGCAGCGTAAACATTAGGCAGAAGATAATAAATTATCAATCTCGGTCTTGTTGCCGCTGCTTCTCCCGGCCCCGAGAAATCAATGTACTCATTATCAGCAGGAGCAGTGGCAGAACTGTCTAGTGATGATATGAAAGC
>Ga0307928_10001693_pt1 | contig 16793 bp, 17 predicted proteins | sample AceLakmetagen232_FD_201815 | JGI IMG/M metagenome (GOLD analysis project Ga0307928, IMG submission 201815) | Saline water microbial communities from Ace Lake, Antarctica - #232 | ecosystem: Environmental > Aquatic > Non-marine Saline and Alkaline > Saline | place: Antarctica: Ace Lake... | reverse complement strand
GATCATTATTGAAAAAAACAAATTTAACCCTGCGATCGTTTAAGTCTCTCAATTTATCAAGAATATTAATGAAACCAGAGGCTCCCTCCATAGCAGAGCCGACATTGTAGCCAGTAGACCAAAGGTAAGGAGGATCGATCCAAAGCATATCCTTAGGTCCCCCACTCTTTCCATACTCATCCATGATCTTCAAAGCATCATCGTTGGTAACTTTAATATTTTTGAAAATCTTTGAAAATTTGGGAATAGCTTTAAGAATACTTCGAACCTTTCTTGAAGTAATTTCCCCAGTTCGACCTCCGGTAGCTTCGACCAACTTAGCGGCTACTCGGAAAAATTCATCCTCCTTGTAAACCGTTTTGAAATGATCAACCCAGTTGGCCCCCGGATTGTTACGAAGATATAGACCTATTTGAGCAACAAAGTTAGACACTTCATCTGGGTTAGTTTTAGCTAGTTCGATAGCTTCTAATGTCTTTGGATCTAGTTCATTATAGGTAATTTTGGCTTTAGGGAAGAATTTTTTGGAGAGATTTGACAAAAGACCAGAGCCACCAAATAAATCAACAACATTGTCAATTTTATTAAGGTGTTTAACATCCGAGGAGGCAATATTGCCCAAGTCTTTTTGTTCAATTCCCAATACATCTAATACGTATCCAACCATGCCTCTCTTATTGCCCATGTAAAGCAAGGGGATATTCTCCCGAACCCACTCCCGGTTCATGGTCCCCTTGGTTGAGTATTTGCCATAAGGCATGTAGAACTTGCCCTTTTTTGGCAAAGAAAGATCATTCTGCACTGCCACAAAAGCCTTCTTAACCCTGCCTCCGCCGATGGCTTCGTCGATGTCGACCATAAGATCCTCCAGAGAATCAACCTGTTTACTGATTTCCGGATTTGTTTTAACCATTTGATAGTAGGCAAAGTCTCTCTTCCAGTTACCGGTAGAGATGTTGCCGGTCAAAGTCTGTAATTCTTTATTTACCAGAGTTTTTACCTGTCGGATTTTCTTAACATTAGATCTGGCTTTGGGATCACTTAATTGGGTTTTAAGAACCTCGACTCTTTTTACATAGTCTTTCTGGTTTTTGGCAACAGAGAGATATTCCTCGAACTTCTCGGTGGCGATCTCTTTCTCAATTTTCTTGAGAGAAGTTTTTGGCTGTTTCAAAACTTCTTTAGATTTATTGTAAATATCAATGAGTTGAGATTTTGTTACTACTCTTACTTCTTCTAATCCTGCCATTTTCGCCGCCGCCCACCGATGATTACCATCTATAATTTTCCCAGAATCATCTACAACAATAGGAGGTAGTACCTCTGGTTTTGTAAGTTTTGGTAATTGTATCGGTTCATTAGTAAAAACATTGTCCGCCGGTCCACCGCTAGCGTAACTCATAGAAGTCGCATTAAATAAATCTTCTCCTTTTTGTGATGGTTTGATTGTACTTATTGGAACTTTTTTTGAAATTGAATCTAAACTACCACCATATAATCTACCTTCTGTCTGTGCCATTGCAAACTCCTCTGCATTTTTATATTCTACAACCTCATCTTTTAATTTTTCTACAGTTTTTGGCACTTCTCCAGGCACAACCACATCACCAGGAGCCGTAGGAGGCACGATATCAGACGGAGGGGCTACTGGTGCTACTGCTCCAGGCTCTGGAGCGGGAATTACACCTCTTTCAGGGATTGCGGGCGGGATAACTGGTCCTGCGGCCGGACCGGGGATCGCCGGCAGTTTTGTTTTGGGTACTTTCTTAAGTCCTCCCATGAAAAGGAAAGGGAGGCCCATCAATGCATACTGTTTGGCGTCCTCGACCGCTTCCTTGGGTTTTCCACCAACGGTCGACTTAATAATAGCCGGAGCAATCACACTGGCAAGGTATTTTTGAACAGCAGTCAATTCCGAAGCATTAAGAAACTTTCCCAAGGCGGCTCCGGTAACCATACTGGTGGCCAATTCCTGAATCTTTCCCCCCATAGTCTCGGCGGTTAACCGAGGGGCTGAATGTATTCCCCAAGCCACAGCATTGACCAACCAGGGAGCGGCGGTTGCACTGAATTTAACAATCCCGGCGGCTTCCATTGCTCTCATGGCTTTTGAAGCGGCGGCGGGAGCTCTGAGATAGGCCAACTCTTTCCCTCCCCAATTTAATAGTTTTGTAGAAGCTTTCTTGGTTACCAAAAACTGACCTATATTCGAAGTTACTGCCCCAGCAGTAAAAAGAGCCTTTTCCGTTGGGGTTTCCGAAGGTTGTGGCTTTTGGTATGGTTTAAAACCATATTTGGTCCTTAATGTCTCTCCCCACTTTTTAACCTGGGGAAATTTTGATTGAACCCATTTGGGGAACTTTTCCTTAATTTTTTCAGCAAAAGGAGCTTGAGAGGCTCCACCGGCAAAAAATTGTGTTGCAGGGAGTATTCTTCGGGGTTTGACAGCTGTCTCAACAGGCATGGGGGTAGGTTTTTCAACCGGACGAAGTTTAATTACCCTATCTTCAACTTGTTTTTTCTTCTTGAAAAAGTCGGTGATATTATCAAAAAATGACATACCTAATTATAAACTATCGTAAGTAGTTAGTATTCCAAGCTCTTTCCTCAATTCCGGAGTCAAATTTCTAGCCACATTATCAACATAACGCTGTCCCAATTTATCTAATCCAGAAGGAGTGTTACCCTCTTCCCAAGCCCCGGTAGGTCCTCTGTTATGAGCGGCAATAGCTCGGTTAATATCGCCATCATATCTCTTAAGACTAGCTTGAAATTCTTTCGCCAACCAATCAATCGCAAAATTAGGATCATCAGCCTGTTTGTCGGTTACTTCCGGATGCCACTTAGTATTTATCTGAGCAATCCCCCGATCAATACCATCTTCTCCACCATCAAGCCTAGCATCGATTACATACTTACTTTCTTGTAACAAAAAAGCGGCAATTAATGAAGCATTCATGGAATAAGTATCAGAAGTCTTTCTGATAATAGGGGCAATAGTAGCATCTGGCAATCTCTGGTCTAATCCCTTAAATGTAATAGGATCAACAACTGGAGGTCCAACTCCCCTTTCTGCTGTAATTGTAGGCTGGGGAGCAAATGTAGGCCAAGGGGTAATCGTGGGTTGAATGGTTGGTTTGATAGCTTCTGTTTTATCAGCCAAAACAACCCCCTTAGGCTCGGGAGTAACCGTAGGTTTAGGGGTATATTTCTTAAAGAGAGATCCGGGCTGTAAATTGCTTGAAGATAAAGGACTCAGTGGAGCATTGCGAAACCAATTATCTACAAACCTTTCTTTGGTAGTTTCGGCAAAACTCTTTAATTTTTCTCCAAAATTTTGTGGTGATGGTTGAAAACCAAACTTATCTTTAGGCTTGCGAGTAAAGATCTCTTTTATTCTCGGCCAAAGTTTCTTCTGCTTTTCTGCAAAAATTGGGTATTGATTTTTGAAATTAATTTCAGCCATTTCATTTTATAGTGTGATGATGGTTCCATCAGGTAATTGATATTTAATACCCTCATCGTCTCCTCCAGCTTTAGGTTTAACTCCCCATTGAGCCTCAGTAGCAGCAGTTTCAGCAGCCCCACCATGCTGTTTAGCCATAGGCCCTTTGTTATACTCTGCTCTAATTTGAGATAGTGGCAATTCAGACATATACCGAGGACCAAGTTCATAATAAGGAGATCCGGCTTGAATATCAGCCTGTAAACGAGATAAAGCATCAGCAGATTTTCTTTCTGTTGCAGTTCCAGCCGAAACTCCACTTTTAGCCAATTGTTGTTCTTGAATGCTTCTATCCCACAATTCTTGTTCATTAACCTTTCCCGCAATAGCCGTTAAGATATCTTCGGGAGACATACTACCAGTAATAGATACCCCCGCACTGGCGGCAGCTCTTCGAAGTTCCTCTTGATACCTTTGATCTGCCATAATCATACTCATTTGAGTATTGATATCTCCAGTAATAGAAGCAATATTTGAAGTAGTTCGTCCGTAGCTAGTAGACAATTCTGCCAAGCTTTTGCGAGATGGTTCACTCTCAGAGGCCATCAATCGTCTTTGTTGAGCTTCAGTCATGAGAAAACCACCAGCTCTCTCCTGAACATCCCCCTCAACCCCTTTCAAATAATCCTCAATTTCATAGATTTGTTCTCGTAGAGATGTTGCTGTTGACTTGAGATCACCTAAACCATACTGATCAGAAAGACCTTTGTAAACATCCTGAGAACTTTGACGACCGCCGGTAGAAGCGGCTCCGGCTCCGGTGGTAAGTCCCGGACCACCTTTCCCCTCCCCTCCGGTTTCTCTGAAATTAGCTACAATAGCGGCTGGATCATTCCAACCGGCATAACCCCCATACGCTTGTTTGATTTGATCCGCACTTAACTCTGGCATACCTCATTTTACCAAAACCAGCCTTTTTTTACTATCAACCAACACTTTCTTCAATCAACTGATCCATAGATTTTCCCTTAATATCCTTATAAGACGGAACTGTTTTCCCTCCACCGGTAGCGTTACCCCCACCAGATACCTTTTGAGCCAAATTCTTACGCCTAGCTTCTCCGGTAGGATCTTTGTTTTGATTCATTTCGTAAATTTCATATATCTTAACCGCCGGAGCATTATCCATATGATAATTAGTAGCAATTGTGCCCAACTCTCTGTTAAGTTCGGTTCTTTCAGGGGTTCCCAATTTTGGGATCTCCTTGCCATCCTTAGCCAAGGCATCAATATCCGCGTCAATTTGTTTATTAACCTTGTCGAGCTCTTTTCTCAAAACGGCCTGTTCTTTCTTCAAAGCGGTTTTGGTCATTTCGGTAATTGTCTTTCCGCCTTTCTTGATAAAGGTTCTGAAGGCTTCATTCCAACTAGAAGGATCCTTTCCCTTCTCAAAAATGTCAGGAACCTCTATTTCCGGCTCGTCGCCACTCTCGGGGGGTTTATCAGGCTCCGGAGCCTTTTCTGCCAATTTTTTATCAATATAATCATCAACCTCTTCTTGAGTCTTAAAAGTAAGCTTGTCATCCTCAGGAGGCTCACCCTCAGGGGTTTCTCCCTCTCTAGGAGTGGTATCAGTACTATTAACGGTAGAATCAAAGGCATCCTGCTCTTCCGGGGTCAAATCATTCCAATTATCCTTGAGAGTTTTTTTATCTTCATCAAGTAAATCAGCAGCCGGTAAAATTCGTATTTCTTCTAGTGGTTTCATTTTTTATCTAAAGGATAATCTAACTCAGTGGCAACATCGGATACTTTCATCTTATCAAGTTTATCTAGAACCTTTTTATTCATATCCATTTTCAAAGTATCTTTAGCATAGGTATACATTTCAGCTCTGGTAGGATTGGCATTGACTGGTGCCGGGATCTTCCCCTTTGGCTCTGTTTTCACTTCCTCTTTCAAACCCTCAAAACTATCGGCATCGTCAGTAGTATCAACTTCCGGTAATTCCTTTTTAGGAGTTTCTTTTGCTTCGGCGATTTTATCAGCCTTAGCCTGGGCCTTTCTTTTCCCCAAAATAGATTCTAAATCACTGCTCTTGTTCATAATCTCAATATCTTTTTTGAGTTGTTGGTTGGGGTTTAGAGGATCAACTCTGTTATATTCTTCTTCTTTGACAACAATCTGAGCAGACAATTTATCCCTTGCGGCAGAATTATTTGTAGAAATATCGCGTTTGTTGAGAATTTTATTGATCAAATGTTTGACCGCATGTTTTGCAAGGAAAAAAGGATAGGTAACAGTCTGTCCGGTTTTAATTAAGTAAGGTGGATTCCCCGCCGCTCGATTATATTCAAACACAAAATCTTCCCCGTCGATATTCTGAATCGTGACCGCTTTATAAGAATTATTATCCATCTAGTTATAGAATATATATATTTTAATGATTTGTCAATATTTACTTCTTAGACTGAGTTTTAATCCACAACATAGGAATACATCGACCAGTAGTATCTGTGCTGAGTTCAATAGAATGAGCTCCAATGTCTTCAATATATTTAGTTAAATCAAGATTAACAACCCGGGGACTGCCTGCATCGGGATCCCAGGGACCACCTAAGGCGACAGTACGATCAGCTCCGTCAATCTCAATCTCTACATTATCCGGATAGGCGGCATCTTCATAAATTCCAAAGGTGAGAGCGTGGGTGTGGGCAGAACCAGCTTCAGTTGCTTCTCCCGGATGAGAGTGTGACTTTACATCAGTGGCAATACCATTAATAGGGTGCGTATGGGCAGAAATAGTACAATTTGTTTTAAGAGTAATATCGTTGTCGCTTGGTTTATCACCGTCTGGATTAGCCCCCCAACCTAAACCAATGTCAGAACCATCATCACAATCAGCAGCAGAACCTCCCGACCCAGGCTGGACCATTACATAAACATAACCTAACGCCGCCAAAGTAGCATTAGTAGAAGTAGTTCCTTTAATTTTAAGAGTATGTTGATGAGCAGAGTCATCACCCTCTGTAGCCTTACCCGTAATATCATGAAAATGTGATCCTCCGGCTCCGATATTAACAACGTGAGTATGAGCAGATTCACTTGCACTAGCCTTAGCAAAACCTCGGTATTTTTGAAATAAGAGGTTAAGAATGACTTGGTTTATAGCAGTAACATTCTGATCGATATAGAAAGGTAAAATGAAGTTGTAGGTGGCATCAAAATTATCGGCATAACCAAAGGTTGATATACTATAACTACCTTTGACCATGTTTGTATCTATACCACCAGGGCCAATTGTCTGCTCAGGAATTGTTTTGGCTGGAGTAGAGGGAAAACCTACTATGTCTTGATCTCTCAAAGTCCAGCCTCCTCATCATACTCAGCAATAATTTTATGTACCGTAGGAATAGTAGTACCAGTTCCTGCCAAAGTCATCTGAAATTCAACATCCGTAGCTGAAAACTCTTTATTTAAGAGATGGGAAGTCTCAGCATCAGAAGCAGAATAAGAAATCACCGCGTCAAAAGCTACCCAGGCGGCCTCTTTGTCAGCTTTGTATTTTATAGTAATCGACTCACCGGTGGCTAAAGGATTGTGGTAAACCTTCAATCTCTGAATCTTGGCCCGACTACCAAAACTCTTCCGGCGACTCTCATAAACAACTGAAGACTGTAAGGTAGAAGTAGACAGTAAATCAACCCCATAGGTAGCGGCATTTCTCCATCCAACATAAATCTGTGTTCCCAAAGTAAAAATAGCTCCGGTTAATACTGTAGCTCCATGCACGACTCCATGAGATTGAGGATAGGCAAAATTAAGAGACAAAGGTAGATCCTTATCAGGCCGACCGTACTTGTATACCCCCTTGTAAACCGTTGTAGAGGTCCCTCCAGCAGTCCCAAAAACTAACATTCCTCCGAAGTTGGCATTGGATCCAGGATAAACACGAACTGATTTACCCAAACCAACAAAAGGAATTTTTTTGACTTTGGTATTTTGAGAAGTATCAAGGTAAATATTTCCACTATTTGCAGGAAAGATCCAAAGAGAGTCTTGATTGCCTTGAATAGCGGTAACACCTCCACCATCCATAATCTCTCGGAAATAGTTGTAAGCATGAGAAGTACCATCCCAATAAAAAACAATTCCACGAGTTGCCAAAGCAGAATTAGAATTGTTGTTAACTGCAATGGCGGCATACTCACCCCGAACCTCAATATCATGTACATGCCAGCCAGGAGGGAAAGTCAACCTTTGAGCATCAAAGACACCGGCATCATCAACTGTGGCAAGATAACGCCCGTTACCAGCCAAAAGCTGGTTCTGGAAGGTCTTAAGGGGGCCACCGACCGTGAAATCATCGGCCGCCTTCTTCCAATCATCATCGAACCCGGGTACTCCAGAAAGAACTCCATAACGTCCCAACTGGGCATTTTGAGCATAGTAGAGATAATCATTGAACACAGCCAAACCTTCACCATCACAGTTTGCAGTAGCTTGAAGCAGGGACCAGGTAGTTAAATCATCTTTCTTGTAAATATTACCGGCATCACCCAAACAAAAAAGATCATTTTGAATAGAATCATAATCAATGTGTGAAACAAGATCAACAACAATTGCTCCACTATCCTTAACCAAAGCTAATTCAGCAGTGATAGCATCAGGATTGGAAGAATAATCTAAACCTTGCCCGAACCTAAAAGAACCAATTTGACCCTTTTTTTCTCCCTCAGATAAACCTCCAGCCCAATCTTCTATAAGTAAATATTTCATTAAGCCATCCCACTGGGGTAGAAGTTTGGATTGACAACCCTACCTGCGGATCGGCGACGAATGACCTGACTGGTGGATTTCTTGCTACTTCCATAATTGTAAACCAAACCGGATTGTAAATTTTTGTAGCGGTCAACTCCCAGCCTTTTTTCGTACTGAGTTCTGAAAGGATTTTTCATCCCTTTAAAGTCAAAATAATCAGCTACCGGACCTTTCCAAAGCAAATCATGAAATTCCCCAGGAATGGGGGACATTTCACCAATCTTGTAATTGGTATCAAGAGTAGCCGCCGCTATGGCGGGTTTTTCAACAATCAAAGCAGTTCCGGAAGTGACAGAGGTGATCTCATGCCAAATTCCACCAAGAAGAATCCATCGGCCAGCCATTGCAGAAGTCCAGACGGTTGCGGCTCCAGTCACATTTCTAGATCCCTGAGCTACGGAAGCAGTCCCGGTTGAATAATCAGCCTCGAACATATCTTTAGCAATCCGGCGGTAAAGCATGTGATAAAGATAATCAGCCGTCACCGGAGTCGGGAAAACAGAAACATGGTCAGAATAGAGAATAAACTTTTGGACCACATCTGAAGAAGATGAAGAAGAAACCAGTTGTCGCCAGTAACTTTGAGTAAAAACCTCATCCGGATAGTAGATCTGGGTTCCAATGACCAACCAGAGATCCATTAGTCGGCCCCAGTCAGCCGGTAGACGATAAGAAGCTGATTCAGCTTCTGTAGGAAAGGTTCGTTCTTTTTCGAGGAAATCCCACTCTCTCATACCACAAATAGCTTGATTGTATTCATTAATCAAAGCCTTGCCCAAAGCACAATTAGCAGTTGAGTCATCTTTGGTAAGAGCAGTGTATCGATCGTAAAGTTCTTGGTAGGTAATCATAGTTCTACATCGCTATAAACGGTAGCCTTGTCTCTAACATTGAAGGCTCCTCCAATTCTAACATGGTCACCATATCGGATCCTGGTTGTTTTCCCCCATTCTTTTCCATAAGTATGCCGGCCACCCTCATGTTGAGTGTGAGTTTTTACAACATCAGTATAAGATGTGTGAGCCATTTTTACGAGGCGGCAATGTCTCCACCACTTGACAAAGGAACAAAGCCTACAGAGAACCTCATTGCCCCTGAAGTAGGAGAATCCGCTGTCGTATAGACATATTCGATATCAGTTTGAATACCGCCGGTTTTTTGAATAATTGTAAAAGGAGAAAGGATTCGAGTTTGAAGTGTCGTAGGCTCTAATAATGAACCAGCATCAGCAGTCTTGTAAGTCAAGGCGGCGGCTTTTAGGCCATCTTTTAAGATCAAACCCCCGGGAGAAATATCACTAAGGTCAGTCCCGGCGGCGGCGGTGATTACCTGGTCAGTAGCCGCCTGATCGTTAATTCGCCAATGAGCGGCGGTGTGAGAGGCCCCAAAAACGGTGGTAACAAAACCCCAGATACCCAAAACACGGACAGCCCCAGTAACAGTGAAAATAGGCACAGCGACGGTGGCTCCATCACCCACAAAAGTAACATCCTTATCTTCGGAAAAATAACCAGAGAAAATCATCCGGTTGTCGTCTCTCATGAATCTACGCATATTTTTATATTAAAAATTAATGTTATCTCATTATACCACCTGGATCTATCTTGGTATTCTTTTTTATCTTAAAATCGGGACCTTCAACAGCTTTGATTTCTTTCATTCTCCTTTTGGCATATTTGTCGATACTCTTGGTTAATTTCTCCTTTTTATATTTCAAATCCTGAACTACAGTGAAAAGTTCTTTGATTTGTTTGAGAAGAAAATTACGCTTTTTAGTCAAAACCCGGATCTCGGAAACCATTTGTTTAGACTGTTCTTTTTTGAGTTTTTGAAGCTGATCCAATTCTTCCAAAACATCATCTTGTTTTCTGGCTTTCTTAGCGGGGGTAGGTTTGAGAGGGGTTAGGGGTTGAATCTGCACACCTAATTATAGCTTATTCTTCTTTCTTAGTGATTTCCAACTTGACCATTTCTCCGTTTAAGGCATTGAGTTCTTGCAAAATTTCGAATAGTTTGTTTATGAGATAGGCTTCTCTGAGTGATTTTCTAGGCTCGTCAACGAACTTATAAGTGGCAATTCCATCTGTGTTAAATTCAACCTCACCATTAAATTCTTTTTCTCCTAGGACAAATTCTACATCGTGAGTGAAAGGATTAGGCATTATTTCCCCTTTTTCTTGGCTTTTTTCTCTTTAGTTTTGATCTCTTTCCATTTTAGTTCTGCTGTAATAGGAAGTCCTAATTTCTTTAAAACTCCTTGACAATCACCGCAAATCTTATCCTTACCATAGGTCTTTCCTTCGAATAATGTAGCACATTTTTTACAAAAGTTTTTCATGTTATTTATATTATATTTTAACCAGCAACTGCAATAATTGTACCGTTAGCATAATTAGTTCCAAGACATTCAGCAGTCCTAGATGCAATCATCGTATCAGCAGCAGCATAATTAACAAAAGTATTTCCATCAATAAAGCAATCTCCACCGACTGATACTGGGTTTTTAATAGCCACAGCGGCAGATAATTCAACTGTAAGTTCTGCTGCAAAGAATTGATTGTCAATAATAGTTGCTCTGGTTCCGTTTACCGCAGGAGATTGTTCTTGCAAATTGATAGCATAGTTAGTAGCATGATTTGTATATTGTTCAAAGAAATTTCCACGAATATCCAATCTGCAAGTGTTCCATGATTGGATTATACCTAAGGCTACACCGCCAGCACCACCTGTACCTGTTCCACCTGCGTAAAAGAAGTTGTTGAAAATACAAGTAGAATCTGTGGCATAAGTAAGAGTATCGTCACCTAAATGAATAGCTTGAGCCATATACCCTGTTTCTACTGCATAGAAGTAGTTGTCGTGAATATAAGCACCGTAAACATTTTGGTCTGTAGCCATTAGAATACCGATACCTTCATCATCACCAGAATAAGGTGTCATCCTAAATCCTGCAATTTCAACTCCATGTGCGTTTAAGGTAATACAGGGTGTATCAACATTTCCGTGTTGTCGAATTTCAGTACGAATGAGAGCATGGTTTGGACCTGTGTTGGCTGCTATAAGTTTTAGATTTTCCTGAGTAATATTAATGGTTGCATCTTCTTTATATTGTCCTTGACCTACATAAACCACATCATCATCGCCAGCAACTGCCATAGCTTCGTTAATAGTTGGAAAGGCATCATCCCAAGATTTACCACCATGACTTCCGGCAGCCATGTCTCCATCGACAAAAAAGTATTCTCCCTTAGTGTTGAAAGGGTAGCCTACAATGTCCTCCGGGTACCACTTAGCTCCATGACTTCCTACTGCTGAGAAATAGTCTCTTGCTTTCATAATCTTTTATAAATTAATCAATTAGTAAGTAGATACCATTAAATTCACCGGCAGTACCGGTATTCATACTTCTGCCAACTATTGGTTCAACTGAGTTAGAAGCTTTTGCTCCAACCGCACCATTTGTTTGGTTTGAAACTGTAACGGTATTTCCATAAGTTGTACCTGTTGTATCACTTAGAACTGAGGCATAACCTCTAGTCTTAATCCAACCATAAGCATTTTCTGAATAATCCCAATCCTGAACTGTTACACCGGCTACGGGAACGGTTAGAAGTTGAGAAACTGCTGGTCTCATCCAAGGGTTTCTATATAAAGATGCTTGTGAACTATCGGCAACTGTTGCTGTTCTAAGAGCCGGACTGACGAAGATATCTGTTTCTAGTGAACCGGCATTGGCTTCGTGGGCGGTAATCGTATACCACTCACCTTCGGGACTATTATCGTTAAAGACTAAAGTACCTTCATCGTATTCATTAGCATCAACTGCTGTGGCTCCTACATCTAAAACAACTTTCTCATCACCAACTGCATTTGAAACGGCAACCGTTAAATTAACATGGAGAGCCTCTTTTGTAAGAGCTGTTAAAAGGTATCCGGCAGAAACGTCAGAAGCAAGTCGAGCGTATCGATAGATATCACCATTGGCCGCATTTGCTTTGGCTCCAAGTTGGTGCATCTGATACTTATGTTGTTCATAAGGATTAAGTTCGAATATTACTGGTGCTCCTGTTAGATTTTTCATTGTTTATATTTTTATGATAACTAAATTGTAGTAATGTCGTCAAGCCGGCCCTGTCTTTTGGGGTTCCAGCAAGTGAAATTACCTAATAAGTAAATGTGTGCGACTTCGCCGTATTGATTGATAGGTCTCATGAACCCGGTCCATTGGAAGCCGACATTCTTTGAGGGAATATCTGCATAAGGACCATCGATGTCCTGTCCGAGGCTAATACTCTTTAGATCAGGATCGTTTAGGCCGTACCAAGTAAGATAATTTTCATTCATAGCCCAGAGAGTCTGGGAAGTTGATTTCTCATCTGCGATCCAAGGTATACCTCTATAGGTGACTGCAGTGAAACCGTAAGATCCACCCAGCTCAGAAGCTCTAATGGCTCCTCTGGAATTTCTGGTAACTACCGGATAACCAAAGGCGTTGTAGTTAGCATTAACTGTGGGTGAAAGTAAAGTCTCGTATAAATCCCAAACATCTTCATCAGAGCCGAAAAAGGTCGGGCGGGATCTGGCAGAAGAACCGGCTGATACACCGGAAACTAAGGCGGCAATCTTTTTGAGAGTCATTGCCCCGCCGGAAGATACATGGTAACCGGCTAGAGTTGGATAATCAGTGCGGGAAAGACCACCAATTTCATCGACGGTCGATCCATCATCGTTAAGAGCATCTAAACCTAAAAAGTCTTTATTTGCGTTACCGGTACCATCGGCGTAAAGCATGGTACCAATGTCATCCAAAGCGTCGTCCTGAGAAGATTCAATCTCAATTTTTACTAGATTGATAACCTCAGCCTCAGTCCTGTTAACTGCTTTCTCCATTCCGGGAATAGCAATTGGCATTTCGTAACCTCGAAGATCGTAATCCATTTTAACCCTGGTCTCAACTGTAGAAGTGGAATGAGTGTCCAACCCGGAGAAGGATCCACCCAGTTCACTCTTAGCCACTTTCAAAGGTCGGGACATTGTGTGTCCGTTCCATTTCTGACCATTTGACAAGAAGCGGAAAGTGATGAAATTATCGCCTAAAACCGTGTCGATTGCTTTTGGTAAAATAACATCTTGCGTAATGGTTGTGACTCTATTTGTGAATTGCATTTTTTTTAAAATAAAAACCCGCATCTCAGTGCGGGCTAATAACCTCTAATTGACTAACTAAATTATTATATCACAAAAAAAAAGAATAGTGTCAAGAGGCAAATTTTCTAAGCCCCTCCACCTCTCAACTTATTGGCCAAACCCCTGACAAAGTTTCCGGCACCCCCACCGGGTGAAGTCGTCTCCGGTCCGGCCGGTTGGGCAGTTGGACCAGTATTTTCAGGCTTTCCCCCAGCAAGGGCTTGTTTTGCCAGCTGAATTGTCTCTCTGAGGTGAACCATGTGTAATTGACGTACCTCAGGATCCAATTGTTTGAAAGCCGGCGAACGGATAAACGCCTCATATTGAGCTAAATACTCTTTCGAAGCGTTCTCTTTAGGGGGGACATTCTCTCCGGAGTTGATTTTTTCAATGGTTGCCATAGCATCCTGATCGGCTTCTCCGCCAATATCTATTCCCAAAACATCCTTCATATACCGATCCGGAGTCCAGAGGAAAGTAACTAACCTGGTGGCAAATTCTTTAGGATTGGGCATATGCCATTTTTCAGCAAAGGTGAGTGGATCGATTCGATTTCCAATCTTAGCAAGTTCAATAGCTTCGGTCTTATCGGCGGTTTTATCATCAGGCTTCATAGAACCAGCCTGAATCTTAATCTCAATTCCATCTTCAATTTGATCATTAACAAACTCGAGGAAAGCAGTTTGTCCGTCAGCACCGGTATGTTTAGAGATATGTTTTTCAGTAGCAAACACCTTGTAAAGCTGAATCATGCCCTCAAACACCCGAGTGGCTCCTTTCTCTACATTTTCAATAAGAGTGGCCGTCCTGCCCAAGTCAGACCGCTGAGAGAGGACCTCCTGGCCCAGTGTAGGAGCGTTAGATGACTCACCCCTTATGGGAGCATGGGTACCGAAAATATTGTCAATTTCCATCCTGGCATCGTCTTTATCCTTCAAAACATAGGAAGGCAGAGCAGGAGAAGTAATCCGGGCAAAAGCGTCACCAACCGGACCTTTAACCATAATGTTTTGTTTTGGATCAGAAATATATTTATCAATCTCCTTGGGAGTGATCATCAAGGTATTCCAAACCCTGGAAGCTTGGGCCTGATCAGCGTTGTCGACGATCTGCTGACCTCGTTTCTCCAAATTATCCTGCTGAGAGGCGGCCTGTTCGGTTAGAGAAGAATCGTCATAAATCCATCGGCCAAGTTGTAGAGAATTGAAAAGCACATAAGGTTTTTGGGGAGAATCAAAGTAATTAGATTTATCTCCCTCGTAATTGTAATAGGGATTCATGCCGGCATCCAAAATAATCGGTCCGGTTTTCCAGGTCAAACCTTCATTTTTGGTCCCTTGAGCATCGAAGAAAGTAAACCAATTTTCACTATAACCAATCTTTTTACCTAGTTTTTCTTTCGGGGGATTGTCACCTAAGCTATGTCTTGCTAACAACTCCTGCTTCTTCTTAGGAAAACGGAGGATTAGCTCCTGGATAGTAGCGGTCATAGTTTCGGAGATAAAAGGAATATCAGTCTCTTCATTAATGCTGGTATCAGCCTCAAAAACAATATTCTGTGGTCTAACCGAATGAACATCAACATCTCCGTTATGTTCACCATTAACTAACTGGCCGGCGTTAAAATCCCAGAAATACTTGGCAACTCCGACTCGATAACCAATTAACAAATGCCGGACTACCATCTGCAATTTACCTTTCAAGTGAATTTTATCGGCCCGGTTAAATAAAACCTTCCCCAGGTTGTTAGCTAATTCCCGAGAGGCTTCAGTATTAAAAGCCTCAGTAACCACCGGAACCGGGATCTTACCCGCTACCGAAGAAGAAACGGTCTCAATTGAAAGAAAAATCCGGTTATCCCGCCAAGGAAGCTGGAAATCATACAAATCATCTCGATTAGATACTTCGAAATTCTCATTCAACCATCGCCTTTCGTTCTTTTCCCGAATCTCTTTTAACTTAAGATGTTTTTCGTAAAAAGCATTGGCCGAATTAATCCTGGCCTCAATAATTCGCTTAATATCATCTTCTTTTAGATTAAGTAAAATAGACTCGCTATCAAAGGATTCACCCTCTTTTAGCGATACTGAAGGAGTAGTTTCGTTTGGTCCTGACATACATCCAATTTTAGCACATTACTTTATAATTAATCTTGCAACAGTGGCATTTTATCTCCACCGCAGTTTCTGTCTCAATTAAGGGAGAATCATCCATAATAAACAATAAATCATCAGCCCCATATCTGAAAATAATCCGGGAGCAATTTATACACCGGAACAACCGGGGCTCAGTATCCCTAACAGAACTCCTAAGAAAAACCCCTACGGTCCGATACTCATATTTGTTTTTGTTTACCTGTTGAGCGGCGGCGGGGTCAAGTAAGTATATTTTCATCTTCTTCTGGTCCTCCTGCCGGCTCTTTCAGCCACAGCTTCAAGATCTAAAGCTCCGACGGTCTGATCTTCAGAAACAACAGGATTCTTATCAACAAGTTTAGCACTAACATTCTTCGATGTACTAATTCCGCCCATATTAAGAGTTTGTTCCAAAGCAATCCGCCAGTAGACCGTAGCATGAGCGTAATGGTCCGGCTGACCATCAATACTCTGCCACATTGGTCGTTTAACCCCGGTGGGAGTGTCCTGAATAATCCGGTACATGGATTTCCAGTGAGCAAAATACTCTTCCAGTTCGGTAATTGTGAGATTAAAGGTCATATCCTTAGCATTAATCTCTCCCACCACATAGTCAATAATCTTAGTCCTATCAGACTTCACCGTCTTTGACGCTCTATTCCATCGAACTAACTCCGCAGAAGTAGAATCCCGTTGATAATAATGAACAAAAACCTTGCCTAAATACTTCTCCGCCAGTTTAGATGGAGTGTTGGGATAAGGCATAGCATCAATCACCATAGTAGCCGCGTAACGATTCCTAAGCCCCTCAATCTCTTTCCAGGAATCAGTCTTACCATAAGCAAAAATCCCCTGTCTGTTGCCGACCACATAGTGCTTAATGACTCCATTATCCACCCCGATAGCCACATCAGTCCGGGGATTGTAGCCGGGAGAAATACAATTAGTGATTGATTGCCGGGAAACAACAGTATCTTTGCTGACATAGGGTAAACCAAGAGTGAAGTTGTAGAAAATGGTTTTATCACCTTTGGAGTCCTCGATAATCTTATCTGCCCCGATCCAGGGAACAAAAAGCTGAGAAAGCCAGTAACCGGAGATCCGCCGATTATTATACTTTTTCACCCACCTACCACCCCGCAGATCATCGTTTGAGAGCAGGGTATGACATTTGTGGCAAATTTTTAGTTTCATCTTAAAATCAA